>ENA-ORTW01004611-ORTW01004611.1-human-gut-metagenome-genome-assembly--contig:-NODE-4611-length-10684-cov-3.577853_pt1 | contig 10684 bp, 7 predicted proteins | sample MGYA00242072_ERZ509193 | MGnify/ENA primary metagenome ERZ509193 (study PRJEB26280, sample SAMEA2338813) | human gut metagenome | biome: human gut; feature: human-associated habitat; material: faeces...
AAAAATATAAAACTCTTCTGAAAAAAAGAACACATTTCTTGATTTTTTATCATGGTATAAAAAATCAACAAAAACTATAATAAAGACAGCTTAAGAAAGAACAAATCTTACAAGTAAAGGAGAAGACAATCACTATGAAAATGAAAAAAGTTACAGCAATGAGCATGGCAGTTTTAATGGCAGCTACAATGATCCCGTCAGTACCGGTTATGGCAGACGGAGGCGGAAAGGTTTACTACCTCAACTTCAAACCAGAGCAGGATGAAGCCTGGCAGAATCTGGCAAAAGCTTACACAGAAGAAACAGGAACAGATGTAACAGTAGTTACAGCAGCATCCGGACAGTATGAGACAACTCTTCAGTCAGAAATGGCAAAGAGCGATGCACCGACACTGTTCCAGGTAAATGGACCGGTTGGCCTTAAAAACTGGAAAGATTACTGCTACGATCTGAAAGATGCAGATATCACAAAAGAACTTACATCTGATGCGTATGAACTGAAAGATGGAGATGCTGTAGCTGGTATCGCATATGTAATTGAATCTTACGGACTTATCACAAACAAAACATTACTTGAAAAAGCAGGATATACTCTGGATGATATCAAGAGCTTTGATGACCTCAAAAAAGTAGCAGACGACATTCAGGCACGTAAAGATGAAATTGGTGTAAAAGGTGCTTTCACCTCAGCAGGTATGGACGGATCCTCTGACTGGAGATTCAAAACACATCTTGCAAACCTTCCAATCTACTATGAATACAAAGCAGATGGAATCGATGATACAGAAGCAATCAAAGGAACATATCTTGATCAGTATAAGAATGTATTTGATCTGTACATTACAGATTCTACATGCGATGGAAGCGAACTTTCAGCTAAAACAGCTGATGACTCCAGAAATGAATTTGTAAATGGAGATGCAGTATTTTATCAGAATGGTTCCTGGGAATATGCAGAACTCGCTAAGACATACAGCGATGATGAACTTGCTATGATCCCGATCTACTTCGGCGTTGACGATGAGAACGAAGGTCTTGCAACTGGTACAGAAAACTACTGGTGTGTAAATAAGAATGCATCTGAAGAAGATGTTCAGGCAACTCTGGATTTCATGAACTGGTGTGTAACATCTGAAGCAGGAACAAAATCTATGTCTGAAGACATGGGATTCACAATTCCTTTCAAAACAGCAGTTGCTCCTACAAACGTATTTGTAAAACAGGATGCTGAGTATACAGAAGCTGGTCTTACACCTGTTTCATGGAACTTCACAACAATGCCATCTGAAGAGTGGAAGAATGGTCTTGGTACAGCTCTTACAGCATATGCGGCAGGCACAGGCGACTGGGATGCAGTAGTTAGTGCATTCGTTGACGGATGGGCTACAGAAAAAGCTCTTTCTGAATAATCAGGATAGAAAATAACATGTTGTTTATGGGAGGAGGCAGAGGTTCTTGCCTCCTTTCATAAGTTAAAAGACAGAGGAACTTAAGCTTCTGTTAACAGTAGGGAAGAGGAGAAAAATCATGGTAGGAAGAACGATCAAAAAGTGGTGGCCGGTTTTTGTATTACCAACCTTTGCGGCATTTGTAATCGGTTTCCTGTGGCCTTTTATCTGGGGCATCTATCTTTCATTCTGCAAATTTACAACAGTGCAGGATGTAACATTTGTTGGATTTTCAAATTATTCTAAGATTTTACTTGATAGTACATTCAGTCATTCTTTCTGGCTGACAGTTGTATTTGCATTCGTATCCAGTATTCTGATCAACGTGCTTGCATTTTTTATCGCACTGGCACTGACCAAAGGATACAGAGGAACAAATGCATTCCGTACGGTATTCTTTATGCCGAACCTGATCGGTGGTATTGTACTTGGTTATATCTGGCAGACATTGCTGAATGGTCTGCTTTCCAAGTGGGGACAGCCACTGCTTTCACTTTCAGCAAAAAATGGTTTTATCGGTATGCTCATTCTGCTTATGTGGCAGCAGATTGGATATATGATGATCATTTACATTGCAGGTCTGAACAATGTATCACCTGACCTGATCGAGGCAGCTCAGATCGATGGTGCAACAAGCAGACAGATTCTGTTTAAGATTAAAATTCCGATGATTATGCCATCTGTAACAATCTGTACATTCCTGACTCTGACTAATGGTTTCAAGATGTTCGACCAGAACCTCTCACTGACCGGTGGTGATCCTGGAAAACAGTCTCAGTTACTGGCGTTAAATATTTATGATACATTCTATGCAAGAAGCGGACCTCAATGGAAGGGTATTGGACAGGCAAAAGCTGTTGTATTCTTTGTTCTGGTAGTTGTAATTGCATTGATCCAGCTTCGTGCAACATCATCTAAGGAGGTGCAGCAGTAATGGAAAATAAAAAAAGAAATTCCGTTGCAACGGTCTTACTGACAATTGTTTGTATCCTTTGGATGTACCCAATCGTCTTAATATTAATCAACTCACTGAAAAAAGAAGTAGCGATCACTACATCTGGAGTATTTAGCCTTCCAACCAGTGAAACATGGAATGGTGTTGCGAACTTTGTAGCGAGTGTTACTCAGATGGATTTCCTGAAATCTTTCTGGTACAGCCTTGTTATCTCAGTAATGTCAGTTGCACTTATTATGCTCTGCTGCTCCATGGCAGCATGGTATATCGTTCGTGTAAATGGCAAACTGTCCAAAATCTTCTACTATCTCTGTGTATTCAGTATGGTAGTTCCTTTCCAGATGGTTATGTTTACACTGGCAAAAACTGCAGATACTTTAAAATTGAATAATCCATACAATATCTGCATTATTTATCTTGGATTTGGTGCAGGACTGGCGGTATTTATGTTTACAGGATTTGTAAAAGGTATTCCGCTTGAGATTGAGGAAGCAGCTCTGATTGATGGATGTAGTCCGTTACAGGTGTTTTTTAAAGTTTTGATTCCGATATTAAAACCAACAATTATTTCAACAGCGATCCTGGAACTGATGTGGGTATGGAACGATTACCTTCTTCCAACACTGGTTCTTGATATTAAAAAATATAAGACTATTCCGATGGCAGTCCAGTATTTCCGTGGCAGCTTCGGACATGTACAGATGGGACCAATGATGGCAAGTATTATGATCGATATCATTCCGATCATCATTGTATATCTGGTTTGCCAGAAGTACATTATTGAAGGCGTTGTTGCAGGTGCCGTAAAAGGCTGATTCTGGTTATGTAGAATGGAAGTCTCTGGAAGAATATTTTTTCCAGAGACTTTTTGTGCTATAATCATAAGTATTATAGGAAACAAAACAGGGGGGAATTATGACAAACGTTCTTATTGTAGATGATGAAAAAATAGAGCGCGAAGGTCTGAAATATCTGCTTTCGAGAGAAGAAGGCGAAAGAAATGTTTTTGAAGCTTCGAACGGAAAACAGGCTCTGCAGATTATTCGGTCAGAGGACATACAACTTGTTTTGACTGATATAAAAATGCCTCATATGGACGGGTTGGAATTATCAAGACGTGCCAAGGAAGAAAATCCGGCGTTGCAGATCATAATCTTCAGTGGATACAGTGATTTTGCATTTGCACAGGAAGCAATCCGATATGGTGTGACAGAATATATCCTGAAACCGGTAAATCCGGATGATTTCCATAAGGTGATCCAGAAGGCGGAGAAAGAAATCGAGCGACGAAAGAAAAAAGAAAGCCGCGAGATGAAAGAAAAAAATTTCCTGCAGCAGTATTTTCTTCAGAATTATCTGTACTCTGGTAAAGCAGAAACTCTGGAAAAAGCAAAAGAAATGATTGACATGGATAAATGGAACGGATGGCACTGCGGAATTCTGATCGAATCAGATGTAGCTTTTTTGATACGGCTGAAGAGACTCTGGAAGAGGAAATTCAGAAAGAGTTGAGAAGAGTATGCTTTTATCTGAATTTGAATGCAAGACAGTCGCTTCTCCTTTTTCAGGACGTATATTGCGATTATCAGCTGGTGGCAAATCATCTTTATAATTTTATGAAACGAAAATACAGAGACAGTTTTTATCTGGCAGTCAGCCGTAAATTTGAAGGTTGTGAGTGTCTGCCGGAAATCCTTGAGCAGCTGGAACAGCAGATGGAAGAGAAATTTTATCATCCGGAAAAACATGTTTTCTCAAATGAAGATGATGTACTGAAACTGTCGGTGGGAGAAGTGCAGGATTCGCAGATCATGCAGATGATCTCAGAAGACATCACACGGAAGGATACAGATCAGCTGAGAAAGCATTTCGCATGCCTGAAAGAAAAATATCATGATAATACACAGTATTCAGCAATGTATATCAAGTTTGTTTTCTCGAATGTCATTCAGGAACTGTTTCAGGAAAATCAGTTTTCTGGAGAGCGGCGTCTTGAGCATGAGATAGAACGATTGTATAACTGTAGAAATATCATGGAAATCGTTGAAGTGACTGAAGATAATATCAAGGAATACGAGGCATTTCTTGACCGTTCTATGAGTAGTTCTAGAAATGAAGTGGCAGCAGTCAAAAATTATATCTATCAGCATTATGAGGAAGATCTGAATCTTGAAATGCTGGCAGAAAAAGTCTATCTGTCTTCCGGATACCTCAGTTTTATCTTCAAAAAAGAGACCGGCATGAATTTGAACCGATATATACGTGTGTTCCGGATGGAGAAGGCAAAAGAACTTCTCTGCAGCACCAATATGAAGGTGGCACAGGTCAGTGAACGTGTTGGTTTTGCAAATGTTTCTTATTTCTGCAGAAGTTTCCGGGAATATTACGGAAGCAGTCCGGAATCATACAGGAAAGGAACCGGAGAGGATGAACAGACTTCGTAAGATATTCAAAAATATGAAGTATCGTCATAAACTGACGATCTTTCTTGTAGTTACAAGCCTGGTACCGATGACAGTACTTGCCTGGTACAGTCACAGCAGGCTGAGTACTATGGTCCGCAGCAGCGAACTGGAAGATATGCAGTCGATCATGGAACAGACCAGAGAAAGCATTGACAGCCAGACGGCGGTTTATGCCAGCCTTCTCAATTATCTGACCTATTCACCAGATATTGAGGAAATTATTAAGGAAAAAAATATCGATAATTATACGGCATATGAAAAATATACAGAAATAGCGGATCCACTTTTGTCTGTACCAAAATCATATCATGACGCGATTAACAGAATTCAGCTTTTTGCGGACAGTATCCAGGTGGAGCATGAGTATACACTTGTTCCGCTTGATAAGATGAAAGAAGAGTGGTGGAGTGAAGGGCTGAAAGATGATGTGCGTATTCAGTGGAAAGTTGATCAGGATCGTAAAGAAGTTGCAGCAGTACGTATGATCTATAATGATCAGAAACTGGATGCAGTTCTGTGCATTTCTCTGGATTATAATAAAATCTTCCAGCCACTGACCAATATTCTCACGCAGGAAAATGGTGGAATTGTTGCAGACAAAAACGGTACAGTTCTTTATAACAAAACTGGTCTGACAAATCTGGAATTTGATAAATCTGAAAAAATGGATTCCATGATTCAGAAAATCAGCCAGTCCTGTGCATATACAAAGACCAAGAGTGAAGAAAATGACTGGGTATTTTATCTTTATAAGAGTCAGGATGCGATATCAGGTTCTGTACGAAGACTGCTGCTGGAAGAGATTCCACTGATTGCGGCCTGTGGTCTGATCATTCTGTTTCTGGCTATGGCATTTTCAAGAATTTTTACAAGAAAAATTGAAGAACTGACGAAAAATATGGACAGGGTAAATCATGGAAGCCGTGAAGTTACAGTCAACAGTGATTCGGGAGATGAAGTAGGAATTCTTGTTAACAGTTTCCGTAATATGATGGATGAGATTAACCGCCTGATCGACGAAGTATATGTCAATAAGATCGCGTTGAAAGAATATGAACTGAAAGCCCTTCAGGCCCAGATCAATCCACATTTCTTATATAACACACTGTCGATGATGAACTGGATGGCGATTCGAAGTAACCAGATGGAGATCAGTAAGGTTACCCTGGCACTTTCTACTTTTTACAGAACCGCATTAAGCAAAGGTGAAGATGTGGTTACGGTAGAAAACTGTATTCAGAATATGGAAGCATATCTGGAAATCCAGCTTACGATGCATGATCATAATTTCTCGGTAGACTGGGATATTGATCCGACAATAAAAAATGAAAAAATGCCGAAGCTTCTTCTTCAGCCGGTTGTCGAAAATGCGATCGAACACGGTCTTGATGAAAAAGAGGATGGTGATAAAAAAATTTTCCTGTCATTTAAAGGCAAGGGGGATGATGTAGAGATCACTGTCCGTGACAATGGACTTGGTATGGAGCAGGAAAAAGCAGAAACACTGGTAACTTATCAGGCAAAAGGATATGGCCTTAAGAATGTAAATGACCGCATCCGGCTTCTTTATGGAGAGAATTACGGAATTCATATTTTCAGTTCACCGGATGAAGGCACGACTGTTATTATGAAATTTCCGAAGGAGGGCAGAGAGAATGAAGAGTAAATGGAAAAAACTGCCTGTTGTTCTGATAGGAATCATAGCTATAGCTGTCTGCGGATGCAGCAATGATTTACAGGAGCTGAATCAGAAAAGATCATCGGCAGCAAAAGAAAATACGGAATCTACAGAGACAGTCCGTACCGGTACCTGGGAAACAGCTGCACAGACTCCTTATGGCGCTTATCCTGAACTTGTAACGTATACTTTAGGACAAATGAGTGGTGCGAATAATTCAAATCTTCCGGATGGAAATACCTATGACGACAATGCTTACACTCGTTATCTCAGAAAAATACTGAATATTCAGAATAAAAGTGTCTACATGGAACGGGAAGATCGATATGATGAATTTGTGAACATTCTTGTAAAAGACCAGACGCTGCCGGATGTACTGGTGGTTTCGGACAGAGAAACACTCAAAGAACTGGTTGATAATGATCTTGTGGAAGATCTGAGCGAAGTATATGAGAATTGCACTTCAGAGAGAATCAAAGAGATGTTTGAGAGTTATGGAAGCGGTCTTCTGGATTCTGTGCGATTTAATGGAAAACTGATGGCAATTCCGGAGACCGTTACAGATCATGGTCCACGTCTGATGTGGCTGCGTAAGGACTGGATGGATAAGCTTGGCCTTGAAGATCCGAAAACACTGGAAGATGCATTTGACATAGTAGAAAAATTTGTCCAGAATAAAATGGGCACGGAGGATGGAGAAGACCCGATCGGACTCGCCTGTGATACAGATCTGGTGGGAACTACCAGCTCTAATTATTCAGTAGATTCTGTTTTTGATAAATTTGGAGCCAGTCCACAAAGGTGGGTAAATCAAAATGGTAAGATCGTGTATGGTTCCGTAACAGAAGAAACAAAAAATGCACTGAGTTATCTTCATGAACTCTATGAACGTGGCGTGTTGGATAAGAACTTTGCATTGCGTGCGCAGAATAACCTCAGAGATCTGGTGATAAATGGAAAATGTGGAGCTTTTTTTGGCCTGTGGTGGACACCGAACAATCCACTGATGGATGTTTATGAGACAGACAAAGAGGCAAACTGGCAGCCATTTTATCTACAGTCGACAGACTGGCAGAATGTATATGATACTTTTCAGGATAATAAATATGTTGTTGTACGCAAAGGATATGAGCATCCGGAAATTGTAATGAAGATAATCAGTGTATTGTTTGATTATAGCAGATATGAAGCCAAGGATGCGGATGAGGTAAATGATTATTTTGCTCTTAACGTAGAACCGACAGCCAGACCGCTGGTTATCAATGTTGATTATAACGAGGCGACATTTCAGATCACAAAAGATATCCAGAGTGTAATGAGCGGTATGCGAAAAGAAGAAAGTTTAAGTGCAATTGAGAAATCTTATTACGATGCAGCAGAAAAATTTATTCAGGGAAAATCAGAAACGGCGGAAGACTGGGCAGCATATGAATCCAGACTTGCAGCAGTTGGAAGGTTGATAGAAGGAAACTACCGGTCAACAGCCAAAAGATACCTGGATGATGCAGACGGTGAAATACCGAAGTCTCTTCAGCAGCTTGAAAAAGACACTTTCATTCAGATTATCATGGGTGTAAAACCAATTACTTACTTTGACACTTTTGTGCAGGAATGGTATGAACAGGGCGGCGAAGAGCTGACTGAGCAGATTCGCCGCTCTAATCCAGGAGAATGATTATTTTCCGAGATGCCAGATGTCGTCATCGTACTCTTTGATGGTTCTGTCTGAGGAGAAGAATCCGGCTTCTGCAATATTGATCAGAGTTCTGCGGCTCCATGCTTCCGGATTTACAGCATAATCACTCATTGCCTGTTCTTTGCGGACAATGTATGCATTGAAATCCGGAAGAGTCTGGAACCAGTCTTTATTTATCAGTTCGTTCTGCAGTCGTTTCAGATGTTCTTCATCTCCATATTTCAGCATTTCTTCACTGGTAAGGAAATCGATGGCACGGCGAAGGTTCGAGTCTGCTTCATACCAGTCTTTTGCACAGTAGTCACCGGCTGCATAGCGGTGAATAACCTGCTTGCTGCTCTGACCAAAGATGTAAATATTGTTATTTCCGACAGCTTCGGCAATTTCTACATTTGCACCATCCATGGTTCCAAGAGTCAGGGCACCGTTCAGCATGAATTTCATGTTTCCGGTTCCGGATGCTTCTTTGGAAGCAAGGCTGATCTGTTCAGAAAGATCACATGCCGGAATCATTTTTTCTGCTGCAGAAACATTGTAATTTTCTACAAATACAAGCTGCAGATATCTGGAAACTTCAGGGTCCTCACTGATAACCTGTGACAGGGTAAGAAGAGAGTGAATGATATCTTTGGCGATGATATAGGCAGGAGCTGCTTTTGCACCGAAGATACTTACTAATGGAGTTACTGGAGTATGTCCTGCTTTGATCTCCAGGTATTCATGAATCAGGAAAAGCAGGTTCAGCTGCTGACGTTTGTATTCATGAAGTCGTTTGGACTGAATGGAAAACATTGCATTGGTGTTCAATTTGATTCCCTGTTTATCTTCTAACCAGGAAGCAAGTGCTTCTTTGTTGGATTTTTTAATACAACTGAGTTTTTTCAGTACTTCTGCATCGTCTGTATAATTCAGAAGCTTTTTCAGTTCAGAAGCATCTTTTTTGAAACCAGATCCGATCAGAGATTCAATTTCAGAAGTCAGGGCCGGATTACATTTCAGAAGCCAGCGGCGGAAGGTGATGCCGTTTGTTTTATTATTAAATTTGTTCGGATACAGCTGATAGAATCCTGCCAGTTCGCTTTCTTTCAGAATCTGCGTATGCAGTGTGGCAACACCGTTTGTGGAGTGAGAAAAATGAATATCCATATGTGCCATATGAACGACTTGGTTCTGATCGATGACAGCAAGTGAAGGATCAGTTGTACGTGTTTTGGCAATGCTATCCAGCTTTTCAATAATTGACATAAGCTGAGGAACAACGGTATCGAGATAATGACGTGGCCATTTTTCCAGAGCTTCTGCAAGAATTGTATGATTGGTATATGCACAGGTATCTGTTACGATCTGAACTGCCTCATCAAAGCTGATTCCGTGTTCCCCAAGGAGGCGGATCAGTTCCGGGATTACCATACTTGGATGTGTATCATTGATCTGGATAGCTGCATAGTCAGCAAGGTCATGATAGTTACATCCACGTGCAGCACATTCATTGAGAATAAGCTGAGCACCGGCAGAAACCATGAAATACTGCTGATAGATACGAAGCAGTCGGCCGTCTTCATCGGAGTCGTCTGGATAAAGAAATAATGTAAGGTTTCTGGCAATGTCTTTTTTGTCAAAAGAAATTCCATCAGCAATCACAGATTCATCTACAGAATCCAGATCAAACAGATTGAGCATATTGGTTCTGCCTTCATAGCCGGTAACAGGAAGTTTGTAGAGTCTTGCAGAATAGGTGTTTCCCGCAAGTGAAACCGGAAATACTGTATCGGTAGCTTTGGCAGAACACTGGTCAGTCAGCCAGAAATCAGGAGTTTCGTTCTGGATGTTGTTTTTGAAATTCTGATGAAAAAGTCCGCAGTGATAACGAAGACCGACACCATCACCTGGAAGATTCAGAGTTGCAAGGCTGTCAAGAAAACATGCAGCAAGTCGTCCAAGACCACCATTTCCAAGACTTGGTTCCGGTTCCTGCTCTTCGATATCTGCAAGAGATTTTCCGACACTGGCAAGTGTTTCACGAACTTCATCATACAGACCAAGGTTGATCAGGTTGTTGGAAAGCAATTTTCCAATCAGGAATTCGGCAGAAATATAATACAGTTTTCTGCCAGTTACTGGTTTTATCTGTTTCTGACTCTGTTCCTGCACAAGTTTCAGAAGGGCTGTATAAAGTTCTGCGTCGGAAGCAGTTGCAATATCCTTTTGGCAAAGTTCATTTAGTGTTGTTTTCATAGATTCACTCATGGGAGTTGCTCCTTTCATATATAAAATGGTTGTAGTTTCGTTAACTTAAGTTGCTTTAGTTATATCACAGATAGTCCGTCGTTTCTTGTCAAAAGCGAGCAAGAAATGATACTATCCTATCATAGAGGCGGAAATAGATGAAAGAAAAAGAAAGTGGTACAAAATATCAGGAAACAAAACAGCATGGCAGCCGGT
>ENA-ORTW01004613-ORTW01004613.1-human-gut-metagenome-genome-assembly--contig:-NODE-4613-length-10684-cov-2.246495_pt1 | contig 10684 bp, 9 predicted proteins | sample MGYA00242072_ERZ509193 | MGnify/ENA primary metagenome ERZ509193 (study PRJEB26280, sample SAMEA2338813) | human gut metagenome | biome: human gut; feature: human-associated habitat; material: faeces...
GCCGGCTTTTTTTTTATACTTCATCCAGTTTAGACCGGACAAAGGATAAAAAAATGCAGCAGTTTTTCACCAGTGAATCAGTTTCCGAAGGACATCCGGACAAGGTTTGCGACCAAATTTCCGACGCCGTCGTCGATTTGTTTCTTCGCGCCGATCCCCGGTCCCGTACAGCCATAGAAACTCTGGCAACCACCAATCAGGTCGTCATCGCCGGCGAAACAAAATGCAACGAATACATATCGGCGGAAATGATAGAACAAACCGTCAGGGATACCATCCGCCGCATTGGTTATGACCAAAAAGGTTTCAGCTGGCAAACCGTTAAAATAAAAAATTATCTGCATCATCAGTCCTGCGACATTGCCCTCGGTGTTGACCGCGACGGTGCCGGCGATCAGGGCATCATGTTCGGCTACGCCAAAAAAGAAAAGGGATTTGACAGCGCCTATATGCCTTTGGCCATTTATTGGGCCGACCGTATTCTGCAAAACCTTGCCCAAGCCCGGCACAGCGGCGAAATCATCGGCATTGAACCTGATGCCAAAAGCCAGGTCACGCTTGAATATGACGAAGACGGCACGCCGAAAGGAATCAAAACAATCGTCCTCTCCACCCAGCATAATGAAAATCTGAGCCAAGAAGAAGTGCGTCGAATAGCCTGCCGTTATATTGAACAAACGCTGCCTGCCGGATGGATGCCTGCCGACAAAGATATTCTGATTAATCCGACCGGACGTTTCGTTATCGGCGGACCGGACGGGGACACCGGCCTGACCGGAAGAAAAATCATTGTCGATACGTATGGCGGCTACGCCCCGCACGGAGGCGGAGCTTTCTCGGGCAAAGATCCCACCAAAGTTGACCGTTCGGCCGCCTATATGCTACGCTACCTTGCCAAAAACATTGTCGCTGCCGGACTGGCCGACGAATGCCTGCTGCAAATTTCTTATGCCATTGGTCTGGCTGAACCTCTGTCCCTTTACATCAACACCAACAAAACAAACAAAACCGATGAAAGCAAAATCCTCGCTTTTATCAGAAACAATATCGAGTTAACGCCGCAGGGAATCATTAATTACCTCCGGCTGCGCCAACCGATATACCTGCCGACGGCTGCTTACGGCCATTTCGGCCGGCAGCCGGGCAGCGACGGAACTTTCTCCTGGGAAAAATTAGACTTAACGGAGCAATTAAAATCATGTTTTTAGAAAACAAGCCCCATTTTTTCGGCCGACGGAAAGGCCGCGTCATCCGCAAAACCAAAACAACTTTGCTGGAAAACTTTTTGCCGGCGCTTAAAATCACCGAACAAACCGCATTTGACCGAAACACTTTGTTCGGCACGCCGGTTCGGGAAATCTGCCTTGAAATCGGCTTCGGCAATGGCGAACATCTGGCCGGACAAGCCAAAAACAATCCGCAGACCGGTTACATCGGCGCCGAGGTTTTTCAAAACGGCGTTGCCAATCTCCTTACCCTTCTCACCGGCATCAAAGTAACCGCAGACCTGCCGGAAACCGTCAGTCTCGAACCCGGAAGAGTTGACAATATCCGCATTTGGGACAATGACATACGTTTGCTCTTTAAACAAATTCCCGATAATTTTCTTGATCGCGTTTACTTGCTATTCCCCGATCCCTGGCCCAAGAAACGCCATGCTTCGCGGCGCTTTGTCAATCCCGACAATTTAAAGGAACTCGCCCGCATTCTGAAAAAGGGCGGAATATTGAGAATTGCCACCGATCATAAAGTTTACAAGTCCTGGACGCTGCACCAAATGCACGACTGCCCTGATTTCCGCTGGACAGCAACCTGCGGCAACGATTGGAAAAAGGAACCCGGCGACTGGGTACAGACCAAATATCAGAGAAAAGCCGAGCGTGAAGGACGCCGCGCCGTCTTTCTTGACTATGAAAGAATCTGACGAACTTCCGCCGTTAATATGACGGAACCGTTGATATCGTCGAATTAACATTCGGCTGTTCTATCGTCCGAATATCGCTTGCCGGATAAGACTGAACATCATAAATACGGTTACCGGATTCATAAAGGGTATCCTGAATTTGCCGATTGGCCTCTTGCGGTGTTTCGGCGGAAACCGGTGGGTTCTGGGGCAGCGTTTCCTCAATTTTTACCGGAACGGTCTTCTGTGGCGGCAGCTGCTTCGGAGCTGCCGCTGCCTGAGCATCACTGGCTGTCGCATCACCTCCGTTGCCTGAAATTATCGGATTTCCCAAAGGATTGCCGCAGCCGGCCGGCTGCTCAAGCAAAAATTCATCCTCGCCGCCCGAAGATTTTTTGGCCGCGCCGTAAACCATTGTTTCCTGCTGCGGAGCAGAACTTTCTTCGCTGATAAACAACCGGCTGCTCTGCGCTTCAGCATCCGAATTAATTGCACAGACAGCCCAGACTAACATCGCTACGTTTCGTATTGCTTCATTCATCTTACGCCTCATTAAATGGTTGCGCTGAATCCTAAATAATCACGATGAATTTAAAAACAAGCAAGGGAGAAAAATCTCCCTTGCCTTCCAAACACAAAAACCTATAAAACAACCGGTTAAATCAAATTAACCGTATCCTGGGCAATAACCAGTTCCTCATTGGTGGGAACCACAAAAACCCGAACCTTGGAACCGGCTTTTGAAATTTCGATTGTTTCGCCGCGTTTACTGTTGGCTTCCTCGTCCAATTCAATTCCTAAATAAGACAGACGCTCGCAAAGCATTTTGCGAACCATGGACGAATTTTCGCCAATACCGGCCGTAAAAGCTATCGCGTCAACGCCGCCCAAAACGGCAATATAACTGCCGATAAAGCGCAAAATGGTATGAATATAAACGTTCGTGGCATTAATCGCATCTTCATTGCCGGCCAGATAAGCCGTTTCAACGTCGCGGTTATCTGAAAATCCGCACAATCCGAGCATACCGCTTTCTTTGTTCAGCAAACGGTTGACTTCATCAACGCTTTTGCCCTGTGTTTTCATAATATGCAGCGGAATATAGGGATCGATGTCGCCGCAGCGAGTTCCCATCATCACACCGGCCAGCGGAGTAAAGCCCATCGACGTATCGACACACTTTCCGTGATCAACCGCCGACAAAGAAGCACCGTTACCGATATGGCAGACGATAATTTTCCCTTCCTTGCCGATTAACTTGGCAACTTCGCGGGAAACATAATAATGGGAAGTGCCGTGCGCGCCGTAACGGCGGATCTGATGTTTCTTATACTGCTCCAGCGGCAGCGGATACAAATAAGCCTCCGGCTCCATCGTCTGATGAAAAGCCGTATCAAAAACAACCACCTGCTTAATGTCCGGCAACAAAGCCTTTACGGCCTTCAATCCGAGGACGGCCGCCGGATTGTGCAGCGGAGCCAGAGTTGAAAGTTCGTCAATCTGCTCAATGACCTTATCATCAACCAAAGTCGATTTTTTGAAAATCGAACCGCCCTGAACCACACGATGACCGACACCGGCCAACTCGCCCATACTGCTCAGCGCACCGTTCAGCAACAAAGCAAAAACCTCGCGAATAGCCTCCTGATGTGACGGAATGTCAACATTTTTGGTTACTTTCTCACCGTCGCGGATCTTGATGGTAACAAACGAATTGTCAATCCCGATACGGTCAGCCAAACCCTTGGCTATAACCTCATACTTATCCCCGTCAACGCCGAACAGCTGATATTTGAGAGAAGATGAACCCGAGTTCAAAACAAGAATTTTTTTCATATGTCAGTCCTTAATCTTTTTATAAATCTATACAAAAGGCAGCCGCTCTAATGAGAAGACTGCAGTGCCGTTACCGCAATCATTCCCACAATATCTTCTACCAAAGCGCCGCGGGAAAGGTCGTTAACCGGAGCATTCAAACCTTGCAGCATCGGACCGTAAGCCTCACAGCCGCCGATTCGCTGTAACAGTTTATAGCCGATGTTTCCGGCATCCAGATTGGGGAAAATCAATACCCTGGCCTGTCCGGCAACATGACTGTCAGAAGCCTTTTTCTTGGCAACAACGGCATCCAGAGCCGCATCGGCCTGCATTTCACCGTCCAACTCAATGCCTTTGCCGGCATATTCGGGTGATTTTAAGGCTTCCTGCGCCATAGCGGTCGCCCGACGAACCTTATCGACGGAATCTCCTTTTCCCGAACCGCGGGTTGAATAAGAAAGCATGGCGATTTTCGGCTCAATTCCGAACTGAATAGCCGTTTCGGCACTGGTCAGGGCAATATCGCTCAGCTCTTTATCGGTCGGATCAATAACCACCGCACAGTCAGACAACAAATAGGCCTCGCCGTCTTTGACCGAAATCAAAGCGGCGGACACCCCGCGATCCTTATGGGCCGACTTGATAATCTGCAAAGCCGGACGAACGGTATCGGCGGTTGAATGATTGGCGCCTGAAAGCATGCCGTCGGCATCGCCGGCCTTAACCATCAGCGTCCCGAAATAATTTGCATCGCGGGCGGTTTTGCGGGCGTCTTCCGGAGTCATGCCTTTAGCCTTGCGCAGTTCATAAAGCAGATTGGCATATTCTTCCAGCTTGGGAGAAGTTTCCGGCGCAACAATGGAAATGCGGTTCATGCTCCAGTTGTTTTGGGCAAAATAGTTTTTAATCTCCGTTTCATCGCCGAGAATAACCAGGTTGGCAGCTTCTTCTTCGGCAATAATATGAGCTGCCTTTAAAATACGCTCGTCTTCGCCTTCGGGTAAAACAATGGTTTTCTGGAGCTTTTTGGCTTTAGCCACCAGATTTTTTAAATATTCGCTTTCAATCATGATTAGACCTTTTGTTCTGAGTTTAAAACACATCTTTAAAATATATTTGTATATAAACAACGAACGACATTTAAAGTCCACAACAAAATGTGGTTTCTGCGCATATAAACGGCGGATTTATTGGAAAAAACTTTTGCTTTTTCCGGCAAAGTAGAATATCATCCCCTAAAACCGACGGTTACATTATTAATTTGAGGAAGATTCCATGGAAAGAACATTGTCTATTATCAAACCGGATGCCACCACCCGCAATATCACCGGCAAAGTAAATGCCATGATTGAAGAAGCCGGGCTGCGGATTGTTGCCCAAAAACGTATCTGGCTCTCCAAAATCCAGGCGGAAGAATTTTATGCCGAACACAAAGACAAAGCCTTCTTTGCCGGTTTAGTCGAGTTTATGACTTCCGCTCCGGTCATTGTACAGGTTCTCGAAGCCGACAATGCCATTGAACTTTACCGTAAAACCATGGGAGCAACCAACCCGGCGGTTGCCGACGAAGGAACCATCCGCAAAACTTTTGCTCTCTCCATTGATAAGAATACGGTTCACGGTTCCGATTCTCCGGAAGCCGCCGCCCGTGAAATTGCTTATTTTTTCAGCCGGATTGAAATCATCGGATAGGAGCTGCAAGTGCCGAAAATTTTACTGCTTCTTGTTTTTTGGGGACTGCTGGCCGCCGCTCCGGTTCGAGCCGAAGATATGAGCCTTTACGATGCGGAGATCTCGGTTGACGTCACCTCCGAAAACGCTTCCGTTGCCCGTGAAAAAGCAATGAGTGAAGCTAATCGGCAGGCTCTGATGCTGGTAGCCGGAAGGCTGACCACCAAAGAAGGCGCTTCGGTATTGAATCATCTCAATGACAACCAGGTGCTCAACTTCATCAAAGAAGTCACCGTCGAGTCCGAAAAAGTTTCTGACGTTCGTTATCTGGCTCAGCTGAAAATCAGCATCAACGGCGACATTTTAAAAGCCTATCTCTCGGAAAAAAATGCCCCCTTCGCCATGGTTGAAGAAACCTCGGTCATCATCATTCCTACTTTTCGCGAGTTTATCACCGATTCGCCGCTGCTTTGGGAAGACAACAATCCCTGGCGCCGGGCCTGGACGGACAATCCGCTGACATCGGGTCCTATCAAAATTGCCGCACTGGATGCTTCCGCCGCCGGCAGGATAACCGCGGCTCAGGCTTTGCAGATGAACGGCATCATTCTCGATCAGATTGCCGCCGAAAACCACAGCGATGAAATTTATATCGCCGACGCCGTTTATGACGGCATTGACGGAATAGACGTGACTCTCTCGTCTTATAAAGACGGTTCACAGCAGAACATCAAAGTTCCCGGCATGCGCAGTCCGCTGCTGTTTGCCGATGCCGTGCAGAAAACCAAAGAAGCTTTAATTGCCAAACTTCAGCAGCAAAGCCGAACCGTCAGCCAAACCCGCGATGAAATAACCGTTCTCTATGATTTCCGACGCCTCAGTGACTGGGTTAACACCCAGCGCCTTCTGAAAGGCACCGCCGGCGTCAACGACGTTGTCATCAATGCGCTGGGAGGCGGACGCGTACAATTTAAACTGATGTTTACCGGCGGGCTGGAACGTCTGCTGCGCAACCTGCGCGACAAGAATCTGAACTTGAAACCGTACGATTCTTTCTACACGCTTGAACATTACTGATACCGGAGAAACCGACCATGCTGTTACAAAAAAAAGACAATCGCAACTGGGTGTTCTGGCTGACCCTGTTCGTCCTTTTCTGCTTAGGCGTTTACGCACTGAAATCGGTTCTGCTTCCGTTTGTTGCCGGCATTATTATCGGCTACCTGCTTGACCCCTGGGCCGACTGCTTTGTCCGCCACGGCATTAACCGCACGCTGGCAACGGTTTTGGTTCTTTTGCTGGTTGTTATCGTTATGGTCCCGGCTCTGATTATCCTTTTCAGCATCATCGACGAACAAGTCGGGCGTTTTCTCAATGCACTGCCGCAGTATATTTCAACTTTCGTCAAAAAAATCGAACCGTTCATACAGGAACTTCAGTCCCGGATTCCTTCGCTGGAAGCCGACAAAATCAAAACATATATTCGCAGCAACATGGCCAACGGTCTCAAATTCATCGGCTCGGTCATTCGCAGCGTCGTCAGCAGCGGCTTTGCTTTCTTCAATCTGCTGTCTCTGCTGTTGATTACCCCGGTTGTCGCTTTCTACATGCTGAGAGACTGGGATAAATTTATTGCCAAAGTTGACAGTCTGCTTCCCCGCAAGTCCAGAGAATCTGTCCGAGAACAGGCACGGGAAATCGACCGGACGCTGGCCGGCTTCATTCGCGGACAACTGAGCGTATGCCTGATTTTGGGTACCTATTATTCCACCGGGCTCTATCTTGTCGGACTGGAACTCGGCGTCGTCGTCGGGTTTGTCGCCGGTATCATTTCTTTTATTCCCTATATCGGCAGCATCTCGGGTTTTGTCGTCAGCTTAGCCATTGCTTTTGCACAATTTAATTCCTGGACGCCGATCTTGCAGGTTGTGGCCGTTTTTCTCAGCGGACAATTTATCGAGGGCAATTTTCTTACCCCAAAACTGGTCGGAGACAATGTCGGTCTGCATCCGGTATGGGTAATGTTTGCCTTGCTGGCCGGCGGTGTTTTGCTCGGTTTCCTCGGCCTGATGATTGCCGTTCCCGTGGCTGCGATTATCGGTGTTCTGGTCCGACATGCCATCGACAACTACAAAAACAGTAACCTTTACCTGGAATAAGCGCAAAATAATTCGCTGTCGGCTCAGCCGAAACGCATTTCTTAAGACTTATTTTAGAATTGCCCTCTATGATTAAGCCAATAATCATCTATTCGGGGATAAGTCATGTTTTATGCTTTGTCAGATTTCTTCAGTCCGGTTTCTTTGCGGGCTTTGGCCGCTTTTTTCACCGCATTGCTCATTGCCCTTGCCTGCGGTTCGCGGTTGATTGAATTTCTTCACCATCACCAGAGCAAAGGGCAGCCGATCCGCGAAGACGGTCCGCAAAGCCATCTGCTGACCAAAAAAGGAACCCCCACCATGGGCGGACTGCTTATTCTCGGCAGCTGCATTTTCAGTACGCTGCTTTGGGCTGATCTGAACAATTATTTCATCTGGATCAGCCTGCTTGTTCTGCTCATTTACGGCACCACCGGATTTGTTGACGACTACGTCAAAGTCACCAAACAAACGGCCAATGCCATGACCGCCCGTATGAAGCTTGTTCTCCAGTTTTCTACCGCGCTGATTGCTTCGGCCGTCATTTCTTATGCTACGCCGGAAGCCTACCGTTACAGCCTGACAATTCCCTATTTCCGTGATTTGGCGCTCAATCTCTGCTGGTTTTATATCCCCTTCGCCATGATTGTCATTACCGGCGCCTCCAATGCGGTCAATTTGAGTGACGGCCTCGACGGCCTCGCTTCCGGTCTGCTGATTTGCAGTTTTGCCGTTTTCATGCTGATTGCTTACACCTGCGGAACTGCCGTTGCCCCGCATTTCACCGCTTTTGTTATTCCTGCTGCCGGTGAAATTACCGTCCTCTGTGCCGCAGTTATCGGCGGCTGTCTCGGCTTTCTTTGGTTCAATGCCCCCAAAGCCAAAGTCTTCATGGGAGACACCGGTTCTCTGGCATTGGGGGGCTTTGTGGCTGGTGTGGCTTATGCCATGCAGATGCCGCTGTTTATCATCCTGGTCGGACTGATCTACCTTGTGGAGGTATTGTCTGTTATGCTCCAGGTATCCTATTTCAAGGCAACACACGGAAAAAGAATCTTCAAGATGGCGCCTATCCACCATCATTTTGAGCTTTGTGGGTGGTCCGAGACACGAGTTGTTGCAGTGTTCTCTGTTGTAACTGCTATTATGTGCCTGATCGCTCTCCTGGCATTATAAGGAGGAACAGAAAAATGGATTTAAAAGGAAAAAAAGTTCTCGTTTTCGGAGCCGGAAAAAGCGGCATTGGAGCAGCTGATCTGCTTGGGAGTGCAGGAGCACAGCCGGTGATCTATGACGGAAACGCAGATCTTGACAAAGAAGCAGTTTTACATAAAACAAACGGAAAATACACCCCGGAGATCTGGGCCGGAGATTTTCCGGAGAGAGCGCTGGACAGTCTTGATCTTATAGTGCTAAGTCCGGGAGTTCCCACAGACCTGCCGCTGGTAAGGAGCTTCTATGAAAAGGGCCTTCCGGTATGGAGCGAGGTGGAGCTTGCCTATCGTACAGGCAAGGGAGAGGTTCTTGCGATCACAGGAACCAACGGTAAGACAACAGTTTGCAATATAATAAATGACATATTAACAGCAAACAAATTTGACTTTATAAATAACAAATATGGATCTAATATAGATAGAGGAGTTGCCACCACACTTATTCAAGGGTCAACAATATTAGGAAAGGCAAAAAAAGATTTAGCAATACTTGAAATAGATGAAAGAAGCACAAGAAAAATATTTCCATATATTACACCAACATACCTAGTATGTACCAACATCTTTAGAGATTCATTAATGAGACATGCACATACAGAGTATATTTCAGAAATATTAAGCAAGTACATTCCTAAAGAAACAATAATGATAGAAAATGCAGACGATTTAATTTCTAGTCAAATTGCAGAAAACAACAAGAAAATATATTTTAGTATAGACAGATTACCAACAGATTCAGACCATTGTGAAAACCTTACAAGAGATATTAGAGTATGTCCAAAATGCTATACTACTCTAGAATATGAATATGTAAGATACCATCACATTGGAAAAGCACATTGCCCTAATTGTGATTTTAAAACACCAGAAGCAGATTATGTACTAAATAACTTAGACTTACCAAATAAAAAGATGACAATCAAGTCAAAAAACAATGAAGAAACATATGATTTAATCAGTGATAATATAATAAACATATATAATACGTTAGCTGCAATAATTGCACTAAAACAATTGAATTTGACATATGAACAAATAAATACACCGCTAAAAAATATTAAAATTGTAGAGACTAGATATAGTAAAGAAGAATATAAAGGATATGAAATTGTAACACAATTGGCTAAAGGAATGAATCCAATTGCATGTTCACTAGCATTTGACTATACAAGAAAACAACCAGGAAATAAAGCAGTAATAGTAATATTGGATGATTTGCATCAAGAAGCTCATGGTTCTGAAAATACTGCATGGTTATATGATACAGATTATGAGTTCCTAAATGATAAAGGAATCAAGCAAATTATTATTGCAGGACCTCGATATATGGATGCATATGTAAGACTTTTAATGGCAGACATTCCAGAAGAAAAAATAGTACACAAATGTGATATTATTGAAGCAACAAGCGAGTTAAAACTAGATGGAATTGAAAAAATATTTATTTTACACGACTTGTATTCATTAAATGAAACAAAACAAATAAAGCAAAAAGTAAAAGAAATTATAGATGGGGAGAACGGTTAATGAAAATTGAAATTTTATACCCAGAACTATGTAATTTAAATGGAGATATGGGAAATATAAGGTACTTAAAAAAATGCGTACCAGAAATAGAAATATTAGAAACCACAATAAATGAAAAACCAAAATTTATTGACCAAGGCGATATTTCTTTAGTATATATGGGAACATCAACTGAAAAGTCACAAGAAATTATAATAGAAAAATTAAAACCATATACAGAGCAAATTAAACAGAAAATAGATAATAATCAACTATTTTTGTTTCTAGGCAATAGTTTAGAAATATTAGGAAAATATATTGAAAATGAAGATGGAAGCAAAATAGAAGCACTTGGAATTTTTGATATATATGCTAAAAGAAATATGTTAAACAGACATAACAGTTTCTTTTTAGGAACATATGAAGATATAGAA
>ENA-ORTW01004616-ORTW01004616.1-human-gut-metagenome-genome-assembly--contig:-NODE-4616-length-10679-cov-11.169992_pt1 | contig 10679 bp, 10 predicted proteins | sample MGYA00242072_ERZ509193 | MGnify/ENA primary metagenome ERZ509193 (study PRJEB26280, sample SAMEA2338813) | human gut metagenome | biome: human gut; feature: human-associated habitat; material: faeces...
AGAAAACACAAGTCTCCTACGATGTGTTGATTCACACACTGACTTATTATACATAGGCAATACTCTTTTGTCAACAAAATTTTGTAGGATTTTCATACAATTTTTGTATCCTATGTCCGCCTACTTTTCCAGTCCGTAACTGCGGATTGTCCATCCCATCTCATCATATCCAAACGTCATAAACAGATACGATAGCGAATCCTCCTGTACCGGCCGGAACTCTACTTCCACCGTGCAGTCACCCTTGCTGTCCGTATCCACCCCGGAAAGTCCCTTGATGCCCATGATCTCAACTTCGCCTGTGTATTCCTCCTGAAAATATGTATTTGTGAAATCCTTTGCGATCCGGTACACAGCCATTCTGTCTGCTGTTCTCTCCACTTCATCCAATATTTTCAGTTCATCATCACCGCTCATAAGACCGTATCTCAGGTTTAAGAAATAATATATTTCTATGTCATCAGGCCGTTTTCCCTCTTCCGACCATTTCACATACTGCTCCGCCTGTTCGTCGGATACATTTTCCTGATTGGTAAATACGATCATGATGAGTGCCATGTCCGGTTCTATATCTTTCTTTTCGATAATATTCAGGGAACGAAAATACATTTCCGTATAGTCTTCCTCTGCAGTCCCGGCATCCACATCACCCCTAAGCATATAATATGTACTTCCGTCAAATTCAATATAAGAAAGGATCCATTTTTCATTATAGAGGTAATTTGCCATCAACAATTGTGCCGGATTCCCCTGTGTGGACTGCTCATAGAATTCATCCAGCAGTTCTACCCCACTACACTCCTCGAATTGAGTACTTAACACATATACCGGATAAGCCCTCAGCTCTTCTATACTTAATGGAAGTTCAGACAGTTCCTGCAAAATCGTCTGTGGTTCTCTATTCCCCTTCAAATTTTCCAGGATAGTATCTGTCTGCACAAACTCTTCCGCTTCCTGCGTTGTCTCCTGCGACTGTTCGGCTGTTTGTTCAATGGTAGTGATACTTACCGTTTCATTTTCCTGCACATTGCTTTTCCTCTCAGCTTCCTGCGTTTCTCCGCCGCAGGCTGTAAGAAATATACATACTAAAATCACTCCGGTCAGACTTTTCATCTGCCAATATTTTTTGCTTGTCTTCATATTACAATCCCCCAACCTGTAATGATCATACTGCTGCATAAAATTTCCATGAACAAATGCACATGGGAATCAATTAAAATTTTCTTATTTCTTTTGCCAGACTAAACAGAATGATTTCTCCCGGTCTTGTCTCAGTATATGCCTTTTCCTTATGCATATACTCTACAATATCTTTTGCTCTGTAAGCACTAAACTTCGTAATCACCTTGTCAAGAATGCTCTTTTCTCTGTCAGTCAATACGGAATAGTCCATATTGGCAGTCGGATAGATATGAAGCATGGTATCACAGCTATAGTTCATTTCTTCCTGAATATTCAGTTTCTCCAGATTCATCAAACTATAGTTTTCACTTTTCATTATATTTTTCTATCATTTCTTTTTTTAGGCCAACTAACGCATCCATTCCTTTCTGGGTTGTAGCAAAAAATTCATTTTCACAAACTTGATTATATTTTACATATGTGGATTCACCACCTGTTTCACAAATATTATTTTCATGCTCTTGATATGAAAATATTGGTGTGAATGCATTTTCCACATACACCTGATATACAGGAATCTTCTCTCCAAGACCATCTACCTGATTTTCGATAAAAACTAAATATTCCCCTCCCACTTCCATTATATTAACAAATCCTCTTTCGATGGAATATGGCTCTGAATATAAACTAAGTGACCAACGGCTGCAAGTAAGATATATATCTTGTCCCACCGCAGGCTCTGTTCCCTTATAAACATCTTCCACTTTGACCAGTTGCCTGCTTGTTCCTCCTATATGCTCCACATCTCCCAGTACAGATACCCGTATAATAACTGGGACCTGCGGTAAATTTACCGATAAATTCTCTGTCTCTTCAAGACATATATTTTCTGGAAGCTGTGCTACGTAAAGCTCATCTAAATATGACTTATCTTCTGCTATATTAGTATACGTTCTTTTTTCAAATATACCAAATACAGTTATCACTATAACAATTAATAAGATAAAGCATGAACCCCATTTGCATTTCACAGTTCTGTCCCCTTTCTTTCAATGCGGCCATCTGCAATTTTATATACCTGGTCTGCCAATATCTTCATATCCTCCTGATTATGACTGGCTAAAAGAATTAAGGCTCCTCTTTCTTTTTCCTGTTCAATTAATTGTCTTATTTCCTTTATTCCTGCTTCATCCAGTCCGTTTGTAGGCTCATCCAGCATGATAACATCTGGCTTCTCCATGATGGCCTGTGCAATCACCAGTCTCTGCTTCATTCCCATTGAGTATTTACCAAATACCCTTTTGTCAGCCGGGTCAAGTCCAACCCGTTGTATTGCTTCTTCTACTTCCCGCTTACCAATCACTCCCTTTAACTGCGCAAGATATAATAAATTTTCCACTCCTGTCTTATTGGGATACAAGCCGGCATGCTCCAAAACAATCCCCTGACTTGGTAAAACAGCAAAGTCTTTGTGCAGTTCTTTATCATTCCAATAAATATTACCTGAATCAATCTTCATCAGACCCGATAATGCCCGAAACAACATGGTTTTTCCAGATCCATTTCTACCCCAAAATCCATATATATTTCCTGTTTCCATTTCCAGACTGATGTCATTGAGTATTGTCTTACCCTTTATTTTTTTATGAATATTGTTTGCAATTAATTTCATATCAAATTGTCTCCATTTCCATGTCCTCTGCCAGTAAATCCTTCTTCTGTATCAATTGTCCTCCCATCAATACAGTAACTATACAGAATAGAGCCGGAATCAATATCGAAGTAACTAAATTCAAAGAATATCGGCTGTTGGCTAACTCAACTTCTAACAATGTGCTGCGATGCCATCCTAAAACGGTATGTGCTACTGGATTCAACCACAAAAAAACATATATGATGTCTTGTTTGATTTGCATTTTCGTCAATATATTTATGATACTGAGTGCTGCGGTACAAGTCATTTGCACAACCATAACCAATGTGAATGCAGCACTGCTTCCAATATTGATCGCAAGTAAATTAACTAACAGCACCAGGGTAAAATTCCATAACATAAAAATCAGAGCATGGCATCCCAATAAAATAAATCCACCTACGCTAAAAATCACCTGATATCGCAATACAGAAGCAATAGCGGTTGTGCTTAGAAATACCAGTTCAAATATGCATATGAAATTAATTAACTGTAACATTTCCTTTCCATACCATTTCATTCGATTCGGGCACCGACTAAACACATAGATACTGGCTGTGCAGAAATGACCATACAGCTTATTCCCAAAAACCAATATCATAATATAGTTTGGCATCATACGAAGCATAAATCCAATTAACTCCACTAAATTGCAACTCATGCTGAGTTCACCTCTGGATCCACTTAATTGTAATACCAGTTCTGATAGCGTTATTACTCCGTCAAACGGTCTGATAAAACCAAGCGATATGCAAATTCCGGAAAGTATTCCAATTAAAATTACTACTCTTTTTTCATGATGCATATTACCATTTATCCTTATTCCTTCCATAAAGGTAAAAACCGAATATTGTTATTATTATAATTCCTACCCCCATCAGTGGAACGATAATATTTTTAGGGGTATCATCAAAAAGAAGCAAATACTTATACCAGCTTAATGAACTCTTATTTCTATCCAGAATATTAAGATATGTAGTCGCATTCAATAGAACAAAAGTCGGTAAGATCAGCAACGTGCGATATTTAACCGTCAAAGCAAATGAGATTGCTACGGGAAGCGTACCAAGGATTCCTGATACGACACCAAAAAATAGTGTTGTAAGAATTGCATACAAACCAGGAGATGCTATATAGATTGCGCTGCCTATGTAATTATGAACCATTGTGGCATAATCTGTATTGTAAATGCTTAAATTTGATAAATCTCTTATTGCATTCATGGGAAAAGATAGCATATTCATTAGTATTTCCAGCATAAATGGAACCGTAAAAACTATTGTTGTTGTAAAAAAAGATGCCCACAATTTACTTTGTAAATAACGATTTTTCCCTAAACGATAAATCATGTATACTTCTTCTTTTGTCTGCTGTTCTTTAGTATAAGAAAAACCAGCAGGTACAGCAACCAGGATAGGGTAAATCATCACAATTAATAATTGAATGTTTGCACTAAAATATACTTTATTCAGGCTGAGCGCTAATAACTTCATTGGCTGATACATTTGTGAAATATCAGTACCTCTAAATGTGAGAACATTCGTTATATAATTCCCCAGCACTACCGCTAGAAGTAATATAAATGTCAGACTTGCTTCTTTTTGTTTTAATAAAAAAATGGTTTGCTTCTTAATCACTTTTATTAACATACAATTTCCCTCATATAACTTGGGATTAAATGCTTTATTATGCACTTAATCCCCAATTTTTACAGCTTATCTTCCATCGTAAGAAACAGTTGCATATGCAGCTGCACTTGAGTTACCTCTAAATTCAAAACCCACAAATATGTTTGATGCCTTAACATATAACAGATTTTCTTTAGAAATACAATTGAGCATTTGGAAACTTCCCATTAATCGTATTAATTTCCTTTTGCTCAAGTAGTTACAGCAATAACCGTTTCCATTTTCTCCATGTCTTTCGTTGTCACCAATCTTATCTGGATGCGCTGTACCTGACAGAAAAAGAGATTGAAAATATCTTTGAGTTTACCATGCTGACTGACCGCTGAGTACTAGATTTTCATACAATTTTTATTATCGCAGCATCATTCCATTTTCTGGCAGTTTTAAGACAAGTCTGTCTGCTATTGAATTTTAGAACTTCTCCTTAAAGGAAATGTATCAGTTGTTTTACAACTACCGTAGATCATTCTCTATCTATCCAATATAAATATACATCTTCCAAGCAGGGATAAACTTCTTCCACATTACCTGTTTTCAAGGCATCGGCACTGATGATCCTCAGTCGATGTCCTTTTTCTGTTAATGTAACACTTATGATCCTGGCTCCACTGTTCTGGTATTCTTCCCCTTCCCTCTCTGTAACCAACACATTATAAACTTTATGTTCCAATTCAGCCAAAAATTTCTGCGGAGTATCCCTCCGGACAATCTTCCCATTCTTTATCAGCAGTATCTCTCTGGCCATGTTTTCCACATCCGCTACTACATGTGTGGCTAAAAGGACAATCTTATCCTTTGCACAGCCACTGATAAAATTTCGTATCCGGATTCTTTCCTCCGGATCCATCCCAGCCGTTGGTTCATCCAGAATCAATATCTCCGGATCATTTAATAGCGCCTGTGCCAGCAGGATTCTCTGTTTCATACCACCTGAAAAGTATTTCAGCTTTTTATACCGTTCCTCTTTCAGATTGACGACCTCTAACAAATTTTCAATCTGTTCTCTGGCATCTTTTCTGTTCATTCCTTTTAAAGCAGCCATATACCAAAGGAACTTTTCTGCAGTAAATGCTTCATAAAGACTCTGCTGCTGTGGCATATACCCGATCTTCGCCCGGTAATCCGCTCCCATCTTATAAATATCTTCTCCGTCTGCCGTTATGCTTCCCTTATCCGGGCGCAAATTATCCGTCAGCATACCAAACATTGTACTTTTCCCTGCGCCGTTGGGACCCAGAATCCCATATATCCCCGGTGTAAAATCTGCAGATACGTCATTTATTGCATACGTTTTCCCATGATCATAGCTTTTGTATAGATCTTTTATTTTTAATTCCATAATGTACCCTTTATATCATATTCAACAGAATCATGTGGCTGCTTCGTTTAAAATACAAAAGCAGCAATACAACAATAATCAATATGCCGCTTCCCATCAGCAGTGCCGGAATTCTCTGTTTCAACTTTTTGTACAATGTCCGCCCCAGGATTCCTACTGCCAGAAAGCTTCCGAATTTCAGGACAAATACGAAAGTCTCATACCATCCCAGTGTTATGCTGCTTTCGCAGTTCCAATTTACCAGATTACACATTTTCTGCCCTGCTGTGGCAAATCCATCAATATTCTGCAGCTTTAAAAACAATGGTGCAGCCATTACCAGATAGACAAATACTACGCATATGATCGCTGCCAGATCCTTACTTCTCTCCAGAACTTCTCTTCCTCTCCGGGTAGAACGGATCAGCGGTATCAGGTTGCTCTCCTCTCCTGCTCCGTAAATCCCTCCCAGTAAAAACAGCAACAGAACCGCACCTACGTACCAGGTAAGCACTTCATGGGTAACATTTCCCCATATATCCAGGTAAGCTTTTTCATCCAGTAAATATTTTTCCGAAAGTTTACCCTCTTTTTCTGATAGTCCCCGGATCTGATCTGTCAGCTCCTGAAAGCCCTCATGCAAACGCTGCCATTCCAACTGCATCAGTAACCGATCTATTTCATCCGTCCCTGACATTTCAGCTGATTCCCGACTGGGCTCCTGTAACTGCTCCAACCGCCTTTTTTCGTTTTCCACCTGCTCCAGGGTCTCCTCCGTCAGCTGTCCGGAAAGATTTTTCAGGTACATATGGTAGGCGGCATCTTTCGCCGTCGCATAGTATTGTGGCGCATATACAGCAAAAACATTCTGCATCATAAGCCACAGGGCAATTATGATCACAATTCCTTTTTTCTGCTGGATCAATAGTTTATAAAATTCATAATATACAAGATTCCTTCTATGCCCTAGTACGCTCCATTTTTTTCGTAACCTGATAATCAGCGTTTCCAGCCGGTCACTGTCACTGATCTGGCAGGTTCTATGGAAAAGGTTTATTCCGCTGGCACAGCATACCACATAAATAATCAGGAAGACACTGACCGCAACTTCATTTTTTCCTATGGCATGTCCCCCAAAATTGAAATTAACATAGCTTCCCAGCGCCTGTCTCATATCCCAATAGAAAAAAGGATTTATAATCTTACATACCCGCAGGGTTCCCGTGACAGCAATGAAATGGTACGCTGCATATTCGCATATCATAGGAAGCATCATGACAATGAAAGCTCCCGTTTCCGATTTCACCAGCATGCCCGCCATAAAAAGAACAGACCCTGTCAGCAGGGACAGTCCCACACGAAGAAAAATAAGCAGTCCTATGGCCTGCCCTACGCTTAATACATACGGGCAGTTGCGGAAAAGAGAAACCGACTGTACGTGTCTGTTCATATTGCCATATCCATACATCCATTTCAGGAACAAAACAACACTGGTTTCCTGTAACAAGGTATACAGTACTCCCCCCGATAATAGCAGAAACAACTTGGAATACGCCGTTACATGATGTCCGTTTTTACATCCTTTAATAAGAATAAAAAGCTTTCTATTTCTCTCATAAAATAATAAATACCACGTCAATACTCCCTGAAAAGAAATAGCAAAGAAAATACCGTACTGATACTCCGCCAATGCCTTTATTCCAAAACAGTTGTCCACTGTCACAGAAGCTTTCGCAACTGCCGAAAAATCGTGACAAGTCTTGCGGATATTATCCGTCAGATAATGATTTCCTTCGGAGATCACATTTTCCATGGCCTTTGACCTGTCCTGCATCTGTGAAATAAATTCCCGATAAGAGTCCAGATACCGTTTCTGTTCCTCCAGATCAGCCTCATAGAAGCCTAACTCGTCCGCCTGTTCATTTCCTTCACAAAACGCAATATATTGATCTTTTTGCTGATATACATAGACATAGGCCGCTTCTTTTTTCTGAATCATAAAAAGCAGGAATAGATTCCCCACAAAAAGTCCAATAAATGCAATCCATAGCGGAATCTGCGTCATCAGCTTTTTTATTTCATATCCTGTCAACCTCATGCAAATTGCCCCTTTAACGATCCATGATCTCCGTCAGTGTAATCGTTTTCCCCCGGTACTCTCCAATTTTTTTCTCCCAGCACTTTACTCCCCATGTACCGTCTTCTTTCTCATAAGTAAAGTACATCCTGTTTCTGTCACCTACCGGAAATCTCTGTGCTCTCCCGTTTTCATTTAATGGTGTCATAAAGGTATCTACGATCTGCATGTCCTTGTCATACACAACATATTTTCCCGGATTCCGAAGCCAATCATCAATGTCCTCCATCCAGTCATCAAAAAAATATAAATATTCGCCATCACTCAAAAAATAACCTGCCTGAGGTACATCTTCCAATAACACCTTCAGATTGGATCCATCCAGATCAGCAATATATACCGGCATCGGTTCATCACCTCTTTTTTCATCATCATAGGGATCCAGAATGATCTGATCCTGCCAGAATTGTACCCCTAAAATATGCACCGATTTCGGCATATCCGGAATCTGTAATTCCTCAATTTTGTCCGCCTGTATATCATATACAAAGGTTTTATTATATAACCTGTCGTAATCGTAACCATTATTTTCTTCCTTCTGGGAATCTCCCTCTTTGGGCAGCATAGAAATAATTTCAAAATACACATAATTTCCATAAGCCTGAAGATTTCCCCAAGTAAGCACTCTCAGATTCTCCTCCGCAGTATAGACGGTCTCCGGTCTATGAAAAAAGGTATTTAATGATAACCGTTTTATCGTACATTCAACCTTTATCTCTTCATCTTCCTCATAATACCTTTTTTCCGCATAATATAAGTTGTTCCTATGTATGATCCAGTTCACAATAATGCTGGATTTTCCATCCCATTTGTACACAACATCTTTCGCTGTTCCGTCCAGAGCATAGCGGTATAATATCCTTTCATCCGTTTCGTAACAGCTCAACGGAATACAATAAAGATAATCTCCGCATTTTGCAATTGCGATATCTTTATCCGGATTAATATTTGCCAGTTCCTCCAAATCGACAGAGGCATTACACTCTTTTATTTTCTGCTGATCCGTCTCTCTGTCATGTAAGCAGTCCACCTTATTACACAGCGGAACTAAAACATCATTACCTTCTTCCATGTAATAGATAAAACCATTCTTGTATATATATACGATGTTATCGCTTCCCTGCTGGACTTTAGGAAATGCTATGCTATCCGACCATTGTCTGTATTGATAGTCATAGTTTTCTACATAAGTGTCCGGCATTGCCTTGTTGGCACAGCCTGTCAGAAAGATCAAGTTTACTATTATAAGATAGGTTTTTATTCTCCGCATAGCATCTCCTGTTTTGTCCATTCCGTTGGTCATCAATTGATTATCTGGTCCATCTTGTAATATCCATCCAGTATCCAGAAGGGAATTGTGTCACAGAAACCTCGTGTACACCTCTTACATCCAAAAATGCCGCCGTTGGCTGTTCGATTACAGAGATGTCTACCCTTGCAGTTGCTCCGCCTCCTAATTTGCTAAATGTGTAATAAAAACCATATTCTTAATATCTGCACATCCGTCTGCTCTATTGTACTTGTTTTTTCTTACCTTCCTCCATTTTCTAAAATATTTCTTTTACTTGTCAATCAAACATGCTTGATAATTCATATTTACCACAAATTATCTCTCTAACTCAATTGAGCAGATGGAAACTTCCCATTAATCGTATTAATTTCCTTTTGCTCAAGTCCCTTAATAAAAGATTTCATAGCAAAAAGAGTAGGTTGCATCCGTAATTTTTCTATAGATGCAACCTACTCTTTAACTTAAACTATTCTTTATAAAGTACACCAGTATACGTAGCTACTGTTTGACTTGTAGTATATGAATATTTACTTATTGTAAGAACCCCTGAGTAATAGCTTCCATTAATTTTTTCTCTCCATGAAATTTCTTTCTGTGGTTTTACAACCCCTGAATATATCACTTCCCTCGTCACACTAACACTTGCTCCGCAAAGGACAATGTCGTTTTCCGCCAAATCTTCTGCAACATATACTTCATATGTATATCCCCCTCCTACCCGCTGTGCAGTTTTCTGCGCATTAACCGGGAATGAAATACTTAAAACAGCTACTACAAAAAATATGGCAAATATACCTTTGTTCATATCCTATCCTCAACTTTCATTCTCCACTCAGAAATACATATCCTCCTACATCTGTTTCCTTCCATGCTGTAGCGTCTTCCTTATTATCATAATAAGTTGTCTTTACAATATTGGTATCTATTACTTCTTGATTCAATGTAGCTCTCACTTCATCCAAATGCACATTAATACTATCATTCGTCATTTCACCATCTACTACATACGCAATTTCATATACCCTTCCCCATAACGGATCATCAATATACCTTGTTCCTATCTGCTGAAAAGCAGGTTTTCTATGTCCTGCCATATATATCAGAAACATTCCTGCAGCTATCGCCAATATTCCAATCAAAAAGGACATTCTTACAATTCGTCCATAGTTTTTCTTTTGGGGTTCAGGTTCTGATTCCTCATTTTCCCCTGTGTTATCCGTATTCTCCTTATCTCCCTCCTCCACATTCCTTTTTTGAAATTCAGGATTGTCCAGCTTCTCCAATGTCTTTTCCGGATTATGTAATTCGTCACACGATACCTGAAGTATATCTGCTATACGACTAAGCATCATCATATCCGGAAGGTTCTTTCCCGTCTCCCTTAATTAAAGATATTGTTGGGTAAAAAAGAAAGGTCAGTCGATTTTGCC
>ENA-ORTW01004635-ORTW01004635.1-human-gut-metagenome-genome-assembly--contig:-NODE-4635-length-10652-cov-2.476078_pt1 | contig 10652 bp, 7 predicted proteins | sample MGYA00242072_ERZ509193 | MGnify/ENA primary metagenome ERZ509193 (study PRJEB26280, sample SAMEA2338813) | human gut metagenome | biome: human gut; feature: human-associated habitat; material: faeces...
TGTTCGATATGAAGTTCGAATCCGAAGAGACGAGGAAGAAAAAGAAAAATCTGAAAGAGGCGTTGAAGAAATTAGAAGGAAAATATGGGGATGGGATTGTAAAAAAGGGATGGTAAAGGAAAAATCCTTGACAACCATAATGAAATTTGCTATAGTTATGAATATAAGAGCAGTTGCGAATTATATTTACATATAATTTGTGGCTGCTTTCTTTGTTTGTCCATAAATGAAGAAAGCGGACAATCATCGAACGACGTTAGTCGTGAGATGTATGTCCGCGGAAAATGTAAAAATAAATCTAGGAGGAATGGAAATGAAAAATGTAAATTGGAAAGAATTATTCATTGATATCCTTGTGGATATCGTAGCAGGTATGATCATCGCAGTTGGTATCTATAACTTTGCGCTGAATGCAGATTTCCCGGTAGCCGGATTTTCCGGTATCGCGATCATTCTGTATCACATATTCGGATTGCCGGTCGGTGCCGGAACCATTATTCTGAACGTACCTGTTGCAATCTTCTGTTATAAATTTTTAGGAAAAGAATTTTTCTTAAAATCTATGAAATCGATGATCATTTCGTCATTATTGATGGACTACGTAGCACCACTGTTCCCAGTCTATAACGGCAGCAGACTGCTGGCCGCTCTGTGCATGGGTGTGTTATGTGGAATCGGATACGCTATGATCTTCATGAGAGGTTCTTCAACAGGCGGACAGGACTTCATCAGCGTAGCGATCAAGAAAGTAAAACCACACATTACACTTGGAATCATTACATTTGTTCTTGATATCTGTACGATCATCCTTGGAACAGTACTGGTATTCAAGGATGTGGACGGCCTGATCTACGGTGTCATCGTTACTTATCTGATGGCAATGGTAATGGACAGAATCATGTATGGTATTGACGAAGGAAAGATGACCCTGATCGTAACCGATAAAGGTGCCGAGATCGCAGAACAGATAGATGCCTACTCAGGAAGAGGTTCCACAATTCTGAAAGGAATGGGAAGCTACTCTAAGAAAAACAAAGACGTCGTAATGTGTGCATGTAATAATAAGCAAATGTATACTATTAAAAAGATGGTGCATACCATCGACCCGAAAGCATTTACAATCATCGTAGAATCCAATGAAGTTGTGGGAGAGGGATTCAAGGAAGAAATTCCGGATATTGAACTGTAAAATAAAGAAGTGTATGGTCAAATGTGAAAGACCATACACTTTTTCTATTTGTAATATCCTTCAGATACCAGAACTTGTTTGCCGAAACGGATTTTTTTAATACTGAACCGCTTACTGAATAATATCGAAATCAGTGATCCGATAAGGAGACCGATATTCCGGATGTTGCTTCCATATGCAGTTACCGGTGCGCGTTTTAACGTGGAATAAGCGGTTCCTTGGAAAAGATTTTTGAAAAAATCTTCTATCCAGTAAAAGGCTCCGGAAACGGCCCATGGACTTTTTAAAACAAATATAAAAATAAGAAGACCAGCCAATTACCGGCTGGTCTTCTTACATTGAAAAGAGAATATTTATTCTGCATATAATTTTACAAGCTCTGTAACCACATCCACACTCTTATCCATACCCTCTACAGTAATATGTTCATAAGGTCCGTGATAAGCATGTCCGCCTGTTCCAAGGTTCGGGCAAGGCAGTCCCTTGAAGCTTAACTGGCATCCGTCTGTACCGCCGCGGATCGGAAGTACAAGTGGTGTCACATCTGCATTTTCACATGCTTTTTTCGCATTGTCAATCAGATGCATACAGGTGGAGATAATCTCAGCCATGTTACGGTACTGTTCAGAAATGGTAAGTGTTACAGTACCTTTGCCCCATTTTTCATTCATGTCTTTCTCGATTAATTTTAAAGTCTTTTTCTTCGCTTCAAAGAGATCTTTGTCATGGTCTCTGACGATATAATGAAGTTCAGCTTCCGCAACTTCTCCGGACATACTTACCAGATGATAAAATCCTTCATAGTCTTCTGTTCCGCGAGGTGTTTCCATAGATGGAAGTGCGTTGTTGATTTCCATAGCTACAAGACTTGCATTAATCATGGTATCTTTGGAAGAGCCAGGATGCACGTTGAATCCTTTGATCACAAAATCAGCCTTACAAGCATTGAAGTTCTCGTACTGAATCTCACCTTCGGTATCACCGTCCAGTGTGTATCCATAGTTTGCACCAAACTGTTCTACGTTGAAGTGAGAAGCACCGGTACCGATCTCTTCATCCGGTGTAAATGCAACGCACAGAGGTCCGTGAGGAATCTTTTCTTCCTGTACACGTTCGATCATAGTTAAGATCTCAGCAATTCCGGCTTTGTCGTCTGCACCGAGAACCGTTGTTCCATCGGAGGTGATCAGTGTACGTCCCTTAAGACTTTCCAGATGTGGGAAGTTCTTAGGACTTAATACAGTATCACTTGTTCCAAGCTTAAGCTCGCCACCGTCATAATTTTCAGTAACGATTGGTTTGATATCATGGTCACAGTAATCAGATACAGTGTCCATATGTGCGATGAATCCAATCGCCGGTTTGTCCTCCAGACCTGCGGTAGCCGGAAGCTTGCCATACAGATAACACTGGTCATCCAGGACAACATCCGTCAGTCCAAGATCTTTCATTTCCGCTTCCAGAAGTCTTGCAAGATCGAACTGGCATACAGAAGATGGTACAGTTTCGCTGTTTTCGTCACTTGGTGTACGGACAACGACATATTTCAGTAATCTTTCATAAGCTTTCATAAGTTACATTCCCCTTTTCTTATTTTTTCAAAATATTCTAACTATTACTATAACATAATTTTTCCTTTGCTGCATGGAAAAATGATGGTATACTTATGATATTGTAGGAAAATAGGAGGCAATCAGATGAAATTAACCCAGTTACTGGAACGTTTAGAATATGAAGTAGTACAGGGAGACGACCAGATTGAAGTCACAGAACTGATCAACGATTCCCGTAAAGTGACAGAAGGAAGTGTGTTCGTATGCATCAGCGGAGCGGTTTCCGACGGACATGCTTATGTACAGCAGGTTGCGGAAAAAGGAGCAGCGGCTGTGATCGTAGAAAAAGATGTAGAAGCACCGGAAGGATTGACAGTCATTAAGGTAGAGAATACCCGTTACGCACTGGCATTAACTTCGGCAGCATATTTCGGATATCCGGCAGAGAAGCTGAAAGTCATCGGTATCACAGGAACAAAAGGAAAGACAACGACAACCTATATGGTGAAATCCATTCTGGAAGAAGTCGGCATCAAAGTCGGACTGATCGGTACGATTGAGGCAATCATCGGAGATAAGAGTATCCCGGCAAATAATACAACGCCGGAATCTTATACCATTCAGAAATATTTTTCAGAGATGGTAGAAGAAGGCTGCGAATGTGTAGTTATGGAAGTTTCTTCACAGGGGCTGAAACTGGATCGTACCGCAGGAATTCCATTTGAGATCGGAATCTTTACGAACCTTGGAGAAGATCATATCGGACCGAATGAGCACAAAGATTTCAATGAATATAAATATTGTAAGAGCCTGTTATTCAAGCAGTGTAAGATCGGAATCGGTAATGTAGATGATAAATGGTTCGAAGATATATTCAAAGACGCAACATGCAAAGTGGAAACATTTGGATTTTCTGAAAAAGCAGATATTCGTGCAACGGATGTAAAGCACATCTCAAGACCTGGATACCTTGGAGTACAGTATCATGTAGCAGGACTTATGGACTTTGATGTAGAGATCGACATTCCCGGAGACTTCAGTGTATATAACTCACTGACAGCAATTGCTGTATGCAGACATTTCGGTGTGCCGGTAGAAGATATTAAGAAGGCGCTGAAGGTTGCAAGAGTCAAAGGCCGTATCGAGATGATCAAAGTATCTGATGACTTTACATTGATGATCGACTATGCACACAATGCCATGGCACTCGAAAGTCTTCTGGATACATTAAGAGATTATCATCCGGAAAGAATCGTGACCGTATTCGGTTGCGGCGGTAACAGATCTAAGACCAGACGTTACGAGATGGGTGAAGTATCCGGTAAATTATCCGACTTTACGATCATCACATCTGATAACCCGAGATTTGAAGAACCACAGGCGATCATCGATGACATTGTAGTAGGAATGAAGAAGACAGATGGAAAATACATCACGATCTGTGACAGAAAAGAAGCAATCAAGTATGCGATCGAACACGGCCAGCCTGGAGATGTCATCATTCTGGCAGGAAAGGGACATGAGACATATCAGGAAATCAAGGGTGTGAAACACGATATGGACGAACGTGTTCTGATCAAGGAAGTATTAGAGGAATTAAAGAAATAAATGTACGCTGATATTATCGTTGATATTACGCATGAAAAATTAGATAAAGTCTTTCAATACCGCATCCCCTCTCATCTGGAGGGGATGCTTAAGGTTGGAATGGAAGTTGTAGTTCCGTTCGGCATGGGAAATAAAGAAATCAAAGGCTATGTAACCGGATTCTCCGAACGTGCGGAGTATGCACCGGAGAAGATGAAAGAGGTCTTAAAAATTGCCGAAGAAAGTGTGGCGATTGAAAGTAAACTTGTTGCACTGGCAGCCTGGATGAAGGAATCTTACGGGGGAACGATGATCCAGGCACTGAAGACGGTACTTCCGATCAAGAAGAAAGAAAAAGCAAAGGAAAAGCAGAAGGTACGGCTTCTTTTGCCGGAAGCAGAGGGAAAAGAAAAGCTGGAACTGTATCTGCACAAGAATCAGAAAGCAAGAGCCAGACTTCTGGCGGCACTTCTGGATCAGCCGGAACAGGATTATGATTTTCTGATCCATAAGCTGAATCTGACGAGAAGTGTGGTAAGGGCACTGGAAGAGCAGAAGGTTCTGGCACTGGAATCGGAACAAGTATACCGTAACCCGGTGATTTATCAGCAGAAAGAACAAAAAGAAATCATTTATACAGAAGAACAGCAGGCGGCAATCCGGACATTTTCGAAGGATTATGAGCAGGGAATCCGTAAGACTTATCTGTTATACGGGGTGACAGGAAGCGGCAAGACAGAAGTATATATGGAAATGATCGATAAAGTCCTAAGTGAGGGCAGACAGGCAATCGTACTGATTCCGGAGATAGCACTGACCTATCAGACCGTGATGCGGTTCTACACAAGATTTGGCGGACGGGTGTCTATCCTGAATTCCAGGATGTCACAGGGAGAGCGTTATGATCAGATGGAACGTGTGAAAAAAGGTGAAGTCGATATCATGATTGGTCCGAGATCGGCTCTGTTCACACCGTTCGAACGACTGGGACTGATCGTCATTGACGAAGAGCATGAACCGACTTATAAGAGTGAACAGGTACCGAGATTTCATGCAAGAGAGACGGCAATCGAAAGAGCACGGATGGAGGGCGCAAGTGTAGTACTTGGTTCGGCAACTCCGTCTCTGGAAGCATTTTATGCGTGTGAGTGTGGCAGATATCAGATGCTGAGGCTTAGGAACCGCACCGGGAAGCAGGCACTTCCGGAAGTATATGTGGCAGATATGCGGGAAGAATTAAAGCATGGGAACCGTTCTATCTTAAGTGACCGGTTAAAAGTACTGATGCAGGACCGGCTGGAGAAGAAGGAACAGATAATGTTATTCCTGAACCGGAGAGGATACGCAGGCTTTGTTTCTTGCAGAGCCTGTGGATATGTAGTAAAATGTCCTCACTGTGATGTATCACTGTCGGTACACCGGGGCGGAAAAATGGTCTGTCATTACTGTGGGTATGAGACACAGACTGTTAAGAATTGTCCGGTGTGCGGTTCTCCGTATATCGGAGGTTTCCGGGCGGGAACACAGCAGATTGAAGATCTGGTGAAGCGGGAATTCCCACAGGCAAGGGTTCTTCGGATGGACATGGATACCACGAAGAACAAAGGCGGACATGAGAAAATCCTGGCGAAATTCGCAGACGAAGAAGCAGATATCATGATCGGGACACAGATGATCGTAAATGTGACGCTGGTCGGTGTTCTGGCGGCAGATATGTCGCTGTATTCGGATGATTACCGTTCCGGAGAACGTACATTCCAACTCCTGACACAGGCGGCGGGCCGTGCGGGACGAGGCAGACGTCCGGGGGAGGTAATAATACAGACTTACAGTCCGGATCATTACAGTATCCGGATGGCAGCGAGACAGGATTACGAAGGCTTCTATGAAAAAGAGATGAATTACCGGGATCTGATGGGATATCCGCCGGCATCACAGCTGATGGCAGTCCTGATGACCGGATCTGATGAAAATAAGCTTACAACGGCAGCAGAATATCTGAAGAAATATGTAATCAGGGTAAGCGCAGACGGAGAAGTGCAGGTAATCGGACCGGCAAGTCCGTCGGTTGGAAAAGTCAATGACGTTTACCGGAAAGTCATATATCTGAAAAGTGAGGAATATCAGGTGCTTGTGCGGATCAAGAACCATATGGAACGCTATATCGAGATCAACAGAGGATTTGCGAACATGAGGATACAGTTTGACTTTAATCCGATGAATATTTTTTAAAAGATAAAGGAGACAAAAGAGATGGCACTTAGAACAATCAGAGAATTTGGGGATGAAGTTCTGAATAAAGAATGTAAAGAAGTAACGAAGATGACGCTTCGCACAAAAGTACTGATCAACGACATGTTAGATACCATGTATGAAGCAATGGGCGTAGGGCTTGCGGCACCACAGGTTGGGATCCTGAAGCGTATCGTAGTCATTGATATCGGAGAAGGACCGATCGTCCTGATCAATCCGGTGATCCTGGAGACATCCGGAGAACAGACAGGCGAAGAAGGATGCTTAAGCCTTCCTGGAAAAGCAGGAATCGTGACAAGACCGAATTATGCGAAAGTAAAAGCATTGAATGAAGATATGGAAGAAGTGATCCTGGAAGGAGAAGGTCTCCTTGCAAGAGCATTCTGTCATGAGATCGACCATCTGGATGGTAAGTTATATACCAGACTGGTAGAGGGTGAAGTACATGACGTGAACTATGAGGAGGAAGAATAGCATGAAAGTAATATTCATGGGAACACCGGACTTTTCGGTCGGAACACTGGAAGCACTGATCGAAGCCGGACATGAAGTCGTACTTGCAGTCACACAGCCGGATAAGCCGAAGGGACGTGGCGGCAAGATGCAGTATACACCGGTCAAAGAAGCAGCACTGGCACATGGAATCCCAGTCTTTCAGCCGGTGAAGATCAGAGAAGCGCAGGCCGTAGAAGAACTTCGCAAATATAATGCAGATATCATGGTCGTTATCGCATTCGGACAGATCCTTCCAAAAGAAATTCTTGAGATGACACCATACGGATGCATCAATGTACATGCGTCCTTATTGCCAAGTTACCGTGGTGCGGCTCCGATTCAGTGGGCAGTTATCAACGGGGATAAAGTGTCCGGTGTAACGACGATGCAGATGAATGAAGGCCTGGATACGGGAGATATGATCATGAAGACAGAAGTGCCACTGGCAGAAGATGAGACAGGCGGAAGCCTTCATGACAAGCTTGCTAAAGCAGGTGCAAAGCTCTGTGTTGAGACATTAAAGGCACTGGAAGATAAGACTGCAACGTGGGAAACACAGGGAGAAAGCCCGACAGCATATGCGAAAATGCTGGACAAAAAGCTCGGAGATATCGATTGGAGCAAGTCTGCGAAGGCAATCGAATGTCTGATCCGGGGTCTGAATCCATGGCCGAGTGCTTACACAGACTGGAATGGTAAAGTCATGAAAATCTGGGAAGCAAAAGTTCTGGATGAGAATACCGATGCAACCCCGGGAACAATCGTGAAAGTGGAAAAAGACGGATTTTCTGTACAGACAGGAGACGGACTTCTGAAAGTACTGGTACTTCAGATCCCTGGAAAGAAGAGAATGGAAGCGGACGCTTTCTTACGAGGTTATCAGATCGAAACAGGATGTGAACTTTCTTCACAAATGATTAAGAATTGTTAAAAATGTATGAAAACCTGCTATTTGGGGAAATTTTCATATATAATGCAGGTCATAGAGAGCAAGGAGGCTGATAATTATGTATTATCCAATGTATTTTGATCCAACGTATATATTAGTGCTGATTGGTGTCGTGATCTGCCTGATTGCATCTGCGAAGATGAATTCCACATTCAGCAGATATTCCAGAGTAAGGAATCATTCCGGTATGACAGGAAGAGATGCTGCAGAGCAGATCCTTCACAGGGAAGGACTGTATGATGTGCGGATCGAGCATATTTCCGGCAATCTCACTGACCATTATGATCCAAGAACAAAGACGCTGAGACTTTCGGATGCAACGTATAATTCTACATCAGTAGCAGCACTTGGCGTAGCAGCGCATGAATGCGGGCATGCAGTACAGCATGCGACGGGATATGTGCCGCTGAAGTTAAGAAGCAGCCTGGTGCCGGTGGCGAATTTCGGAAGTTCGATCGCGTGGCCGTTAATTATCCTTGGATTTTTCTTCAACAGCAGTACGACCTCTTCACTGTTCATCAATCTTGGAATCCTTGCATTTTCACTTGCAGTGTTATTCCAGATTGTGACATTACCGGTGGAATTTGATGCGTCGCACAGAGCATTAAAGATCCTTGGTAATACAGGCATGTTGTATGAGGATGAAGTCAGAGATACCAGAAAGGTGCTGACAGCGGCAGCGCTTACTTATGTAGCCGGAGCAGCATCTGCAATTCTGCAGCTTCTGCGTATACTGCTTCTGACTGGAAATCGAAGAAACGATTAATTAACGAAAGGGAAGGGGATATAAACCGCTTCCCTGATTGTATATCTATGGGAAGAGGAGGGGACGTATGCAGGCGTCTGTAAATGAAAGAGAATTAGTGCTGGACATGCTGCTTCAGATCACGAGAGACGGTGAGTACAGCCATATTGTTATAAAGAATGTTCTGGATAAATATCAGTATCTGGACAAACGAGAACGTGCATTTATCACAAGAGTGGTAAATGGAACCCTGGAACGCATGATTGAGATCGACTATATCATTAATCTGTTTTCAAAGGTAAAAGTAAATAAGATGAAACCGTTGATACGAACGATCTTAAGAAGTTCGGTGTATCAGATGAAATATATGGACAGCGTACCGGATTCGGCAATCTGTAATGAAGCGGTGAAGCTTGCAGGCAAAAGAGGATTCGTGAATCTGAAAGGATTCGTCAACGGAGTGCTCCGCAATATCAGCAGGAATCTTGACAAGATTAACTATCCGGATGAGAAGGATAAGGTGTCTTACCTTTCCGTGAAGTATTCGCTGCCGGAATGGCTGGTCAAACAATGGCTGAACGTATACGACGAAGAGACAGTAAAGACAATCGGAAGTGCATTTCTGGAAGAAAAGCCATTAACAGTCCGGTTTAATGAACATAAGATCAAAAAAGAAGATCTGGTCGGAATCCTGAAAAAAGAAGGTGTAACGGTTGGTGAAGTGCCGGAGATTCCGTGTGCATTATATCTGTCAGGATATGATCACCTGTCCGCACTTCCAAGCTTCTGCGAAGGACTTTATCAGGTGCAGGATTTAAGTTCTATGCAGGTAGCATTATGGTCAGAAGTGAAAGAAGGAGACCAGGTACTGGATGTGTGTGCCGCACCGGGTGGAAAATCCATACATATCGCAGAACTTCTGAACGGAACCGGCCATGTGGAAGCAAGAGATTTGACTGAATATAAAGTCGATCTGATCCGGGACAACATCGAAAGAAGCGGCCTTACTAATATTGAGGCAGTATGCCAGGATGCAACCGTGTATGATCCGGATAAGAAAAAGAGTGCAGATATTGTAATCGCAGATCTTCCGTGTTCCGGACTTGGTGTACTTGGAAAGAAACCGGATCTGCGTTATAAGATGAATGAAAAGACGGAAGCTGACTTGGTGGAATTACAGAGGAAGATCCTGTCGGTGGTAAAGGATTATGTAAAACCGGACGGGAAGCTTCTGTATAGTACCTGTACCATACACAGAGAAGAGAATGAGGGGAATGTAGAATGGTTCCTGAAAGAATATCCGGAATTTGAACTGGTGAAAGACAAACAGATGATTCCGGGTAAAGATGCAGGAGATGGATTCTACATAGCAATAATAAAAAGGGTGAACCATGAGTAAGAAAGATATATGTTCCTATAATTATGATGAATTAAAAGAAGAGATGCTTGTAATCGGAGAGAAGGCATTCCGGAGCAAACAGATCTATGAATGGCTTCATGTAAAGCTGGCAGATGATTTTGATGAAATGACGAATCTGTCAAAAGCCTTACGTGAGAAACTGAAAAAAAATTATGAGATCCGCAAAGTGAAGATGATCGATCATCAGATATCAAAAGAAGATCCGACGGAGAAGTTCTTATTCGAACTGGAAGACGGTAATATGGTAGAAAGTGTTCTGATGAAATATAATTACGGCAATTCCGTATGTATCTCTTCACAGGCGGGCTGCCGTATGGGGTGCAGATTCTGTGCTTCAACGATCGGTGGACTGGTAAGAAGCCTGGAGCCGTCTGAGATGTTAAGGCAGATCTATCACATCCAGAAGATTACCGGAGAACGTGTTTCGAATGTTGTTGTGATGGGAACCGGAGAACCGCTCG
>ENA-ORTW01004644-ORTW01004644.1-human-gut-metagenome-genome-assembly--contig:-NODE-4644-length-10630-cov-26.196123_pt1 | contig 10630 bp, 5 predicted proteins | sample MGYA00242072_ERZ509193 | MGnify/ENA primary metagenome ERZ509193 (study PRJEB26280, sample SAMEA2338813) | human gut metagenome | biome: human gut; feature: human-associated habitat; material: faeces...
CGGCACATTCAGCGGTGCGCTGCCATGCACCCGCGCTTTCCCGATGGCTCGTCCGCACCTGCGTGTCATCCCGATGTTCACGCTACTTTCGTCCAGAAACACAAGTATTCGATGTTTAATCGCCAATTTTAACTCTTTCCACCTGATACGTTTTGCCTGCACATCGGGGACGCTCCCATTCTGTCGCCGAAAGCCCGACTTCTTTCACTCGAACCCCCCATGCTCGAACCACTCGGCTCATTGTTGAAATTCGACTTCCTTATATTGTAGTCTCAGCAACTTCAATTAAAAGTCATCTATGCTCCTTTTGCAACCCTTTTTTGTCTCACCCCCCAAGATTCCGTGATGAACCAAAAATCGAGAGACGATGTAAGTCTCTTGATTTGGCATTGCAAATGCTGTATAATGTAGGAGTATGCAGCGGTGTGTGCTTCCATGCCCAGTAGCTTTCTGCGCTTGTACTCGCACAGCGCACGGGCGACATTGACCTTTGCGGCATAAATGCTGCCATTATCGGGGATGCTCGGTCAGCCTGATCAGTAGTAGGCAGTTTAGCCCTCTGTAACTTGCGCAACTGTGTACTGCAGTTGTCGAATAGTTGCTGCGAACTGTATGGCGAACCTTGGAACAGGAGGGAAAGCAAGCAGATGCGAATGCGTTGTAATAAGCTGTGGAAGCTGCTGGTCGTTATGGGCATCGGAGCGTTCTATAATAGTATAAATATTATATGTGAATTTTAGCATCAAAGTAAAACTTGAACAAAATACGGTTGATACCGTTCGGGGAAGGATTCGCCAATGAAAATATTGGACAATATTAGTTCGCTCGTCAAGGATGATTTGCGTCAAACCATTAAGAGGGGAAGCCGTGTATCCATTGCCGCGGCTTGTTTCTCCATGTATGCCTTTGAGGAACTGAAAAAACAGCTTGAGCAAGTAGATGAGTTTCGCTTCATCTTTACTTCGCCAACCTTTATCAAAGAGCGGGCCGAAAAGCAGAAGCGCGAATTTTACATCCCCCGCATCAGTCGCGAGAGCAGCCTGTACGGTACTGAGTTTGAGATTAAACTGCGTAATGAAATGACGCAGCGCGCTATCGCAAAAGAATGCGCTCAGTGGATCAGCAGCAAGGCAACGTTCAAATCCAACACAACTGGCGAGAATATGGGCGGTTTTATGACCGTTACCTCGAAAACGGAGCAAACGGCCTATATGCCGATCAACGTTTTCACCACAGTTGATATTGGCTGTGAGCGCGGCAACAACACCTACAACATGGTCAACTGCATGGAAGCACCATTCGCCACGCAGTACATGCAGCTGTTCGATTCCCTTTGGAATGACAAAACGAAAATGCAGGATGTGACGGATGTTGTGCTGGACAATATCAGCCACGCCTACAACGAAAACTCTCCGGAATTCATCTACTTTATGACGCTGTACCATGTGTTCAGCGAGTTTCTCGAAGATATTTCCGAAGATGTTCTTCCAAACGAGGCGACCGGCTTCAAACAGAGCAAAATCTGGAGCATGCTATACGACTTCCAGCGCGATGCCGTGCTGGCAATCATCAATAAGCTGGAAAAGTTCAACGGCTGTATTCTGGCAGACAGCGTTGGCCTTGGTAAGACATTCACGGCACTGGCGGTCATCAAGTATTATGAAAACCGCAATAAATCCGTGCTTGTGCTCTGCCCCAAGCGGCTATCGGAGAACTGGAACACGTTCAAAGACAATTATGTCAACAATCCGATTGCGGCAGACCGCCTGAACTACGATGTGCTTTTCCATACCGACCTTTCGCGCAAGGGCGGTATGTCGAACGGGCTTGACCTTGACCGACTGAACTGGGGAAACTACGACCTCGTCGTTATTGATGAGTCACATAACTTTCGCAATGGCGAAGGCGGCGTCGGTACGCATAAGCGCGACGGCGAAAACCGCTACCAGCTTCTGATGCGCAAGATCATACGCTCCGGGGTAAAGACGAAAGTGCTGATGCTTTCGGCGACGCCAGTCAATAATCGATTCCTCGATCTGCGCAATCAACTTGCGCTGGCCTACGAGGGCAACCCGGAAATGCTCGAAAAGGAGCTGAATACGAAAAAATCCATTGATGAAATCTTCCGTCAGGCACAGCGCGCTTTCAATGAATGGAGCGATTTGGAGCCGGAAAAGCGCACGACGGACGCGCTGCTCAAGATGCTCGATTTTGATTTCTTTGAGCTTCTGGACAGCGTGACGATTGCCCGCTCCCGAAAGCATATCGAAAAGTACTACAATGCCGCTGCCATCGGCAAATTCCCGGAAAGGCTGAAACCCATCAGCCTCCGCCCGAAACTGACCGACCTGAACAGCGCGATCAACTATAATGAAATATTCGAGCAGCTGGGGCTGCTGTCGCTGTGCGTCTATACGCCGTCCAGCTACATTCTTCCCAGTAAGCTGGCGAAATATCTTGATTTGGAAAAGGTCGCAAACATGTCCATGCGCGGGCGCGAATCCGGCATCAGGCGTTTGATGAGCATCAACCTGCTGAAGCGCCTTGAAAGCTCGGTCTATTCTTTCCGCTTGACGCTTGGGCGCATACTGGGTATAATCAATTCGACCATCACCATCGTCGATAACTTTATGGCGGGAGGCGGCGGAGAAATCGAGATGCGCGATGTGTCGGACAATGACTTTGACGCGGAAGACGAAAACACGGATTTTACCCGAATCGGCAAAAAAATCAAGATTGATATTGCCGACATGAACTACGTTTTATGGCGAAGAGAGCTGGCGAAGGATGCGGAGAATCTGGAGCTGCTGCTTCTGATGATGAACGACATCACACCGGCGCATGACAGCAAGCTCCAGACGCTCTTTCAGCTGCTGGACGATAAGATCGCCCATCCGATCAATCCGGGCAACAGGAAGGTCATCATTTTTTCGGCCTTTGCGGACACGGCAAACTACCTGTATGATCAGGTCAGCGCCCATATGAAATCGCGCCATGGACTGGACACGGCGGTGATTACCGGAAGTGCGGACGGCAAAACGACCATTCGCGGCTTGAAAGCAACGCTCAATCATGTGCTGACCTGCTTCTCTCCGGTTTCCAAGAGCAAAGATGTGCTCATGCCGGACAATCCTGCCGAAATCGACATTCTGATTGCTACGGACTGTATTTCCGAAGGTCAGAACCTGCAGGACTGCGACTATCTGGTCAACTACGATATTCACTGGAATCCTGTGCGCATCATTCAGCGCTTCGGGCGTATCGACCGCATCGGCAGCCGCAACAGCGTCATACAGCTCGTGAACTTCTGGCCGGATATGACGCTGGATGAGTATATTAACCTGAAATCCCGCGTGGAAACGCGCATGAAGATTTCGGTCATGACCTCCACCGGCGACGATGACCTCATCAACGCGGAAGAAAAGGGCGACCTCGAATACCGCAAGGCGCAGCTCAAGCGGCTGCAAGAAGAAGTTGTTGATATCGAGGATATGTCCACAGGCATCTCCATCATGGATTTGGGGCTGAATGAATTCCGTCTCGACCTGCTGGACTACATGAAGACGCACGGCAGCCTGGAAAGCAAACCGAAAGGATTGCACGCCGTCGTTCCCGCGACGGAGGAATGCCCGGAAGGCGTTATCTTCGTGTTGAAGAACGTCAACGATGGCGTCAACATCAATAACCAGAACCGCATCCATCCCTTCTACATGGTGTATATTGGGACGGACGGCGAAATCATCTGCGACTATCTGAACCCGAAGAAGCTGCTGGACGCCATCCGTCTGCTCTGCCGCGGACAGGACAAGCCCGTCTCGGCGCTCTGCAATGCGTTCAACGCCGAGACGGACGATGGGCGGAACATGGCGGAAATGTCGGAGCTTTTGAGCCTTGCAATTGACTCCATCATCGAGACAAAGGACGAAAGCGACGTTGATTCCTTCCTGAAGGGAAATCAGATGAGCTTTCTGTCCGGGGCGATTAACGGACTGGACGACTTCGAGCTTATATGCTTCCTTGTCGTAAAGTGAGGTGTGTTTCATGCTGGGATTGCCATTATCCACAGAGGTCAGAAAGATTATTCCCAAGAAAAAGGTGCTTGAGCATTTTGCCGCGGATATGAGCGCCGAGCGGCGCAAGAGCTTTGATGCCGATGTAGCGCGGATTGCGGTCTGCAACGAAGTATCCACGGTTTCGCTGAATCTGGCGGACGGCAAGGACATTCACGCCTTCTTTGTGGTGCAGGTCAGCCTGCGCCAGAAGGATTTTGACAAGCAGAACATCGTTTTCATTGCCCGAACCTTCGGGCAGAACCTCGTGCTTGTTCTCACCTGCGAGCAGGTGGAGCGTCTCGCCCTGTGGCAGACAAAGCTCATCATGGATGAATGGCAGCCTGCCGGAAGTCAGACGCTTTGCCTTCAAGGCTTGAACATGGACGCAGTTTGGGAAAGCGTAGTCACGCAGATTGGGCACATCGAAATCGAGGGCGGCAACACGCTGAACGAGCAGATTGCGCTGGACGATAAGCGGGCAAAGGTGCAAAAGGAAATTGACAAGCTGGAAAAGCAGGCGCGGGCGGAGAAGCAGCCGAAGCGCAAGTTGGAACTCGTACAGCAAATGAAGGCAAAAAAGGCAGAAATGGAGAATATATGAAAGGTTTGATTTTTATGAAAAAGCATTGGACTGCAGCATTATCTATGATTACAGCTGTTGTAGCCATAATTTGTTGCATTCTTTGCCATAGATGGGATTCGAATTTAGTGTCTATGATAAGTGGTCTCTGGAGTGCCTTGGCCACAGTAGTGTTAGGTGGCATTGCCTTTTGGCAGAACAAACGCTACAAGGAATTGAGCGATGAGTTGAATGACCGCCAAGATGCACCTGAGTTTTTTGTTTCGTCACCTGCAACTTCAGGAGAAAAATGGCAATCAGACCTGGTTTTTTCAGCAACTGGGACGAAATCCGGCGGAATGCAGACAGATACTAATTGTATATTATGGTTTTCGTCAATAGATAAACCTTTGCTGCACCTTTCTCCTGTCTCGATCAATATTGAAGGAGAAATTGACAATTTGTCTTTACAAGGGCGTTCTGAAATTAACGTCTATAAGCCTTATCAAGTGTTTGGTTTAAAGCTAAAAGATGTAAATTTCGATTTCGAAGGTAAACAGGAAGCAAAGATATACTTTGAATATGAAAACATCTATGGAATCCGTTATTCTAAAACGTATACGTATCCAGTAACGATTAACAAGGGAAAAGTACGTAGTAGAAGCTGGGGAAAACTAACAAGAGCAGAAAGGATGAAGTAGTATGGATAAACTGACCATGCACACCCCCAATCTGGCGGATGAGAATTATAAGAAGCTGGCGGCGTTGTTCCCGAACGCGGTGACGGAGACCGTGAACGAGAATGGCGAAGTCGTCCGCGCCATTGACAAGGATGTTCTGATGCAGGAGATTTCCACGACGGTCGTCGAAGGCCGCGAGGAGCGCTATCAGTTTACATGGCCGGACAAGAAGAAGGCGATGCTGGCGGCGAACGCGCCCATTTCGGCAACGCTGCGCCCCATCAAGGCGGACAGTGTGGGCAAGGATGGCACGCCCGGCGGCTGGGACAGCGAGAACCTGTATATTGAGGGCGACAATCTGGATGTGCTGAAGCTCTTGCGGGAAACGTATCTGGGCAAGGTGAAAATGATTTACATCGACCCGCCCTACAACACTGGCAACGATTTTGTGTATGAGGACGATTTTGCCGAGGACACGGACAGCTACATGGGCAGAAGCGGACAGTATGACGAACAGGGAAATCAGCTTGTTGCGAATACAGATGCTAATGGACGCTTTCATACGGATTGGATAAACATGATGTATTCACGTTTGTCCATTGCAAAAATGCTTCTCGTCGAAAACGGTGCCATATTCGTCAGCATTGATGAACACGAACATTCAAATCTGTTGTCGTTAATGAATGAAATCTTTGGTGAAAAGAACTATATTGACTCTATTGTGTGGGAAAAGAAAACCGGTGCAAAAGGTGTTCCACCACGAAATATGATGGTTAATGTACATGAATACATTGTTGCCTATCAGAAATCAAGCGACTTTCGCTTTCTTGGTGAACGCAGAAGTGAAGAAGAGGATGGATTCAAGAACCCCGATAATGATCCTCGTGGCCCGTGGCGGGTCTCAAATATAAAGAGCACGACAAAGCCGATGGAGGAGGCTTTTACCATTGTTGACCCTAATACAGGGAAAAAATATACTAATACATGGGCATTCTCACGCGAATCACTCGAAAAGATGATTGCTGAAGGACGCATTCTGTGGAAAGATACTTTGCCCAAACAAAAAGAATTTATGTATGAAATGACACACATGAATAAAGCCATAAAAAGTAGCTGGGGCGTATTTGATGCACAAAGGACAACCGTATTCCTCAAGCAACTTATTCCAGAAGTACACTTCGATAACCCCAAGCCGATTAGTCTCATGAAGCATCTAGTAAGTGTAGTTGCTGAAAAGGACGATATAGTTATGGATTTGTTTTCTGGATCAGCAACTACGGCGCAAGCAGTTATTCAAATAAATGCAGATGATGGTGGCCATAGACGTTTTGTTATGGTTCAAGTTCCCGAAGAAATAAAGTCTGGTACTATTGCTAATAACGCAGGATATAAGAATATTTGCGAAATCGGCAAGGAGCGCATTCGCCGGGCGGCAAAGAAAATCCGTGAGGACACAGGGCTGGCGCTGTCCAAGGACTTTGACGGCGGCTTCCGCTGCCTGCGTCTGGATTCCTCCAACATGCAGGACGTCTACTACACGCCCGACGCAACGCGGCAGGATTTGCTTTCTTTCACGACGGACAACATCAAGCCCGACCGCACGCCGGAAGACCTGCTGTTCCAGGTGATGCTGGACCTGGGTGTGCTGCCCTCCAGCACGATTGCCGAGACGGAAATCGGCGGCAAAAAGGTGTTTGACGTGGCGGACGGCTTCCTGCTGGCGTGCTTCGATAAAGGCGTAACCACCGAAACCGTCACCGCGATTGCGAAAAAGCAGCCCTACTACGCCGTTTTCCGCGACGCCTCCATGGCGGACGACAGCACGGCCACCAACTTTGACCAGATTTTCGAGACCTATTCGCCCTCGACGGTAAGGAAAGTGCTGTAAATAAGGGAGCAGTTATTAAGAAATACTTAATAACTGCAACGAAAAAGAAAAGTAGAGGGCAAAAGCTATGAAATTTCGATTTAAGATACAGCAATATCAGACCGATGCCGTTAATAGCGTTGTGAGTGTGTTCAAAGGACAGCCTTATTCCGATGGTGTGTCCTATCGCCGCGATTTGGGCGAAGTTAAGCCTGGGGCAGAACAAGTAAGCCTATTCGATACCGGCTATCTGAACGAGGCGCTGCAGTTGACCGACGAGCAGTTGCTGAAAAACATCCGTGATGTGCAGCAGGATAACGACATTTATCAGTCCGCATCCCTTGCGAAGGGGCTGGGGCGCTGTGCGCTGGACGTGGAAATGGAAACCGGCACGGGCAAAACCTATGTGTATATCAAGACGATGTTCGAGCTGAACAAGCGCTATGGCTGGAGCAAGTTCATCGTGGTCGTGCCGTCTATCGCCATTCGCGAGGGCGTGAAGAAGTCCTTTGAAATTACCGTTGACCATTTCATGGAGCATTACGGGAAAAAGGCGCGGTTCTTCATCTACTCCAGCGCCAACCTGAACCAGCTGGACAGCTTTTCTGCCGACAGCGGCATCAATGTGATGATTATCAACACGCAGGCGTTTGCCGCTTCTTTGAAAGAGGATGGCAAGAGCAAGGAAGCGCGCATCATCTACTCAAAGCGCGACGAGTTCCAGAGCCGCCGCCCGATTGACGTCATTGCCGCAAATCGCCCGATTATCATCATGGATGAACCCCAGAAGATGGGCGGCGACGTGACGCAAAAGGCGCTGAAGTCCTTCAATCCGCTTTTCACGCTCAACTACTCCGCAACGCACAAGGAGCGGCACAACCTGATTTATGTGCTGGACGCGCTGGACGCGTATAACAAGCGCCTGGTGAAACGCATTGAGGTTAAGGGATTTGAAGTAAAGAATTTCCGCGGCACGGACGGCTATCTGTATTTGGAGAGCTTCATTCTTTCGCCGAAACAGCCGCCGAAGGTGCGCATGGAATTGGAAATCAGATACAACAAGTCCATCAACCGCGAAACTCGGCAGCTGACAGTGGGGGACAACCTATATTTCCTCTCCGGTGAAATGGAACAGTACCGTGGTTTCTCCGTTTCGCAGATCGATCCCATCGACGGAACCGTCACCTTCACCAACGGCGATATCATCCGCAAGGGCGAAGTCGTCGGCGATGTTTCCGAAAGCGACATGCGCCGTGTGCAGATTCGGGAAACAATCATCTCACACTTCCAGAAGGAAGCCCAGCTGTTCCACAAGGGAATCAAGACGCTGTCGCTGTTCTTCATCGACGAGGTGGCGCATTATCGGCAATACGATGCGGACGGCAATGAGACGCTTGGCGAGTTCGGACGGGTGTTTGAGGAAGAATACATGTCCGTTATGAACGACTATCGGACACTGCTTGATCCGGCGTATGTCGCGTATCTGGATGGCATCGATGTACACGCCACGCATCGCGGCTATTTCAGCATCGACAAGAAGACCGGGCGCGCCATCGACAGTCAGCTTAAGCGCGGCAGTGAGTTCAGCGATGATATTTCTGCGTATGACCTGATTCTCAAGAACAAGGAACGTCTGCTCAGCTTCGATGAGCCGACGCGCTTCATCTTCTCACACTCCGCACTGCGCGAGGGCTGGGATAACCCAAATGTATTCCAGATTTGCACGCTCAAGCACGGCGGCGACAGCACCACGCAGAAGCGGCAGGAGGTCGGACGCGGCCTGCGTCTGTGCGTCAATCAAGCCGGTGAGCGAATGGACGCGGAAACCGTCGGTGCAGACGTTCACGTTCTGAATACCCTGACGGTCATTGCCAGCGAGGGTTATGCAGAGTTTGTAAAGGCGCTTCAGGAGGAGACAAAAGCGGTTCTGTACGACCGTCCGAGGAAGGCGACTGTGGAGTATTTCGAGGGCAAGAATGTTTTGACGCCCGACGGTTCCAAAGTCAAGCTGGACGAAAAGCAGGCCAAGACGATTTGGAAGTATCTTGCCAAGAACGATTATATCGACGAGGATGACGGAATTACGCAGGAATACCGCAATGACGCCGCTTCTGGTCGCTTGCAGCCTTTGCCGGAAACACTGCAGCCGATGAGCGAAGGAATCCATCAGTTGATTCAAGCCATCTTTGATGACAAGGTTCTTGCTGACATGGTCAAAGACGGCAATAAAACGCCTGCACCCGAAAACCCGCTGAATGACCGATTCTACAAGAAGGAGTTCCAGACGCTCTGGAATACCATCAACCACAAATATGCATACACGGTTGACTTTGATGGCGACGAGTTGATAAAAAAGTCCATTGCGCATATAAACAGCGAGCTTTTTGTCAGCCAGCTTCAGTACACGGTTTCCGCAGCTGGTCAAAAAGAGCAGATTACTGGCGATGATATGCGTGCGGGCGACAGCTTCGGTAAAGTTGCAACGCATACGGAAACGCTGAAACATGCCAGTACCAGCCAGCTGAAGTACGATCTTGTGGGCAAGGTGGCTGAAGGAACTGTTCTTACCCGTAAGACTGCTGCTGCGATTCTTATGGGGATTGCACCGGATAAGTTTTACATGTACCGCAACAACCCGGAAGAGTTTATCTCCAAGGTCATCCGGCTCATAAAAGAGCAGAAGGCTACGATGATTGTCGAACATATCACCTACGATCAGATTGAAGGAAGCTATGACAGCAGTATTTTCACGGCTGAAAAGCACGGCAAGACGCTTGATCAGGCCTTCCACGCTGACAAGGCAATTCAGGATTATGTGTTCACAGATGGCACGGCGGAGGACAGTGTCGAACGCCGCTTTGCACAGTCGCTGGATGGCTCTCAGGACGTGTTCATCTACGCAAAGCTGCCGAAGGGCTTTGCCATCCCGACACCGGTAGGACACTATTCGCCGGACTGGGCAATCGTATTCCACGAGGGCGCTGTACGGCATATCTACTTCATTGCTGAAACGAAAGGCACGATGGACAGTCTAAACCTGCGCCCAATTGAGAAGGCAAAGATTGACTGCGCGAAGAAACTGTTCACGACGCTGTCGAATGGAATGGTCACCTACGACCATGTGAATGACTTTCAGCAATTGTTGAACAAAGTCATGGCTTAATGGAGGACATGAAGCAAAGCGCTCCTAAACGTTCTATCATTTCCAAGCAAAACCAAGAGTAACGTTTGAGGTGCAGCAAACTGTGTTGCCGCAGCCACCATCATTCTTCAACAGCAACTTCATAAAGCACTGAACACGACCTGGAAATCCCCCTGCTTTTAAGGAATTTCCAGGTCGTTTTTGTCGCAAATTTGATTTCTATTTCAGATTTTTGCGGAGAACCGCAAAAATCTGAAATAGAAGGTGCGCTGCATGTGAGTATTCCGCGCGAGATTGCGCAGCACGACCGCTCAAATTGAGCATCCATTC
>ENA-ORTW01004645-ORTW01004645.1-human-gut-metagenome-genome-assembly--contig:-NODE-4645-length-10629-cov-2.949972_pt1 | contig 10629 bp, 10 predicted proteins | sample MGYA00242072_ERZ509193 | MGnify/ENA primary metagenome ERZ509193 (study PRJEB26280, sample SAMEA2338813) | human gut metagenome | biome: human gut; feature: human-associated habitat; material: faeces...
TAGTTATATGATGCCCGGCCGACTTTTTTCATGTACCTTTACCGGATAATACATATTCATTAAAATCCGAACAAATAATGGAAAACAACTCCGACTTAAACAACCAGGCAGCCCGATACACCCTATGCTTCAACGACTGCTGCGCTAAGGCCGAAAGCTGCTTGCGACACAGTATGACACAATACAATACGGCGAAAAACATCCGACTGTCCGTTATCAATCCCCTCTGTTATCCGGAAGCGGGAAAGGAGTGCCCGCATTTCCGTACAAACAAGAAGATACGGGTAGCGTGGGGTTTCAAAAACCTGTACGATGACATGCCCGCACGCATTTCCCGCGCCATCCACCTCAATTTGGAAGCCATCTTCAATCATTCTCCCTATTACCGATACCGCAATCAAAAGTTGGGACTTACTCCGAAGCAACAGGAATGTATCCGCCAAGTGTGCAGGAAACATGGTTGGAACAAGGAGATCGCTTTCGACCGATACACCGAAGAATACGACTGGTAGGCATCCCGCCCGCGTTTCCCTGCGGAACCGCCGATTTTCTCCCGCATGATATTTTAATTTCCAACGGTTGGTACAAGGAATACCAACCGTTGGTACGTCTTGTACCTTACTATGGTACACGTCGTACCACAATAGGGTACAGGCCGTACCACGCTGAGGTACGGGACGTACCAAAGGCAGGAACTCCCTGGTACATACACAGGTCTGATAGACAGTGAAGTATACAATATGAATTTGCGAACATATTTTTCCTATCTTTGTTCCCTGTATCAGTAAGATTACCCAAATGTAGAAAAATGAAATACGGAGTAAACAGGAAAGTATTGCTTATCACCGCCGGAATCGTGTGGATGGCAGCCGGAGCCAATATCCTCCGGATAGGAATCGTGACATGGCTGACGGATTCACAATATTGGCTGTTCAAGATAGGAGAGGCTACGGTTGTATTTCTTCTGTTCTTTTTGCTGGTCTTCAAGAAACTCTACTACAAGCACACCAAACGTATCGAACAAAAAAGGAAAGAGAAGAATTGCCCTTTCTCTTTCTTCGATGTAAAAGGTTGGATTGTAATGGTCTTTATGATAACGTTCGGCATTACGATACGCTCGTTCCATTTATTGCCGGACGCGTTTATTTCGGTATTCTATACCGGGCTTTCGCTTGCGCTCATGTCCACCGGGGTATTGTTTATACGCTATTGGTGGGTAAGCAGAAAAAGCAATCTGTTTACTCCGCCGCCCGAAGAATGAAGGTGGTGGCGCCGATGGTTACAATAGCTCCGTCCTCAATACGGACACGGTCTTTATCGCCCAGAATTTCATTGTTAAGGAAAGTACCCGTCAGGCTCGGAGCGTCACGCAGCGTATAAACGAGTTTGCCCTGCTTGTTGCGTTTCACGTTGATAACGCAGTGGTTGCGGTCCATGCTCATATCCGAGGTTTCTATCGGAACATTGATAACCGTTCCTACGCAGCGACGGCCTATCTTATTGTCGCCCTCTTGCAAAGGCAGCACTTGCTTGAAGCCAAAGACATTCTCAATGACCGTAATGTTTCCGAAAGCTTCCTTGTATTCGGTCTCGTCCGGATTCTCTTCTTTCTGCGGCGCTTTCATTTTCGTCTTGCCCAAACGTATGCTGAATTGCTTTTTGCAGTTCTCGCAAACAAACACCAAGGACTGGCCTTCCGTGTATTTTGTTTCGTCGAAAGTCAGATAGTTCTCACATTTGGGGCAACGGATACGTTTCATTGAATTGATGGATAGTTGGTAATTAATAATTCGCTATGGAGAAAGTCATCTTTTCAGCACCCAGGCGTTCTGAAACGCTTCATCCTGACGAATCTTGTTTAAAGCGCGATAGGCTTCCGCTTCTGTGGCGCACGACTGAATGCTGACACGCATTTTGCCGTCACCGATAATCGCTTTGGCGCCGACATGGCCTTTAGCAATCAACCGCTGCGCCATGGCATCGGCATCCTTTTCGGTTCCTACGCTGGCAATGATGATATGGTAAGGCGTCTTGGCGGGCTGAACGACAGCTGTCGTTTCCGTTTTAGGCTGAACGGGAGCCGCTGCGGACTGCCTGCGGACTTTCACTTCTTTCACGGCAACAGGGGCGACGACTTTTTTACCCGCAGACTGCGACAGGCCGGTTTGAGAGGCTTTCGCCTTCTTAGCGGCTGCCTGCTGATGAACGACAATCGGAGTAATAACCAGCGATTGCTTTTCTATCTGCTCGAATAACTCACCGGGCAGCAGACGGGCATAGTTGGCCTCCACCACTTCCGTATTCTCTATGGGCGCGGAAAAGAAGAAGAACAGAGCCACAATGGCAATCATGGCAACCGCATTGGTCAGATAAGAGGGGTTGATACGAATCTCGTACTTACGCTTCTTTTCTTCCCGGACAACGGGTGCGAAAGGAATGGTCTTGCTCTCGTAAGGCTTACGCAGAACGGCCAGTTCCTGCATCTCGAAACTGTCGAGCCCATATAAGTAAGGAGTGGTAATCTTATTGTCGTACGGCACGAAATCGTAGGCATCGTGAATGTTGTAGCGCAACTCGCCGATATTGGGCAAATCCGCTTTGCCATTCTCATGGAGAAGCGACAGCAGCTCTTTCACCGATTTATCCACAATCCTGGTGGCATCGGAAAAGTCCGTACCGTACACAGCCATATAGGATTGCACCAGCAGTCCGTCATTCATCTTCAACTGCGGATTGAAACCGATAATACGGGTAGGGGGCAGGAAAGTATTTTCTTCCGCCACTCTCATTGCCGGAGTATAATGAGCGACAAATCCGCCTAAACCCGGAACAATGACACAATCATTCTCCAATAACAATACTTCTATGTGCTGCGCTAATTCAATCATGTTGCAAAAGTAGCGGTTTTATCGGATATACGCCACTTTCGGACAGCTTTTCTTATTAACAACTTATAAACACGGCGAACTTTGGAAACTCCTTTATCGCCCATGGCCGATATATTAGATTTTTTTCCTACTTTTGCACCGTCTTCCACGTCTCTCTTTAATTAGGACTATAAACTATATTATATATTTTGAAATGAACACAGATAACTGTCAGCACTTAACCAGATACAGACTATTCACCATCATGCGTATCCCTATCTGTTTATTGGCCTTTATTCTCATGGGCGGCAACATGGCAACGGCGCAGGTTTCTCCTTTCGTGGAATACGGGGCTACCGTGCATACGGGAGACAACACTCCTTTATGGCAAGTAAGCAACCAACAGGGGCTCGGCTCTGTTTATGACAATACATACATACGGGGCGGACTGGGCTACAAGCATCAGCTCGGCAAGTGGAAATTCGAAGAAAAGCTGGACATGGTAGCTGCCGTGGGCATGAACTTCAAAGGCGACAAGGACGTCTTTATCCAGCAGGCATATATAGACGCGCGTTACAAGTGGCTGGGGCTGTTTGCCGGAAGCCGTGAGAAAGGCGCTCCGTTGCTGAACAACGCTTTGAGCAGCGGTGACATGACATGGTCGGGCAACGCCAGGCCGATTCCCCAAATCATGGTGGGCATCCCCGAATACCTTTACATACTTCCGCGCCTCGCCATCAAAGGTGAAATATCTTACGGATGGTTCACCGACAACAAATACCAGGAGCGCAAAGTAGGAGCAGGGCATTGGTACACAAAAGACATCAAGTATCATCACAAAGAGGGATTTATCCGCGTCGGCGTGCCTAACGGAAAATGGCAGCTCGACATCGGCATGACGCTCGATACGCAATTCGGCGGAAGCATAGTAGATTCGAACGGCAACGTAGCCAATCTGGGAAACACGTTGAAAGATTATTTCAGAGTATTTATTCCCGGCGCCGGCGATGAAGACAAGCCGTGGAACGACAGCAATTTCTTTCAGGGCAACTTCCTGGGCAGCGAGCAAATAAGGCTGACCCACCGTTCCGATAAGTTCTCAATCAGCGCATATCTGTGCAACCACTTCGACGACTTTTCCGCCATGGGTAAGCAGAACGGCTGGGACGGATTGTGGGGACTTGAAATGAGTTTCAACCATTTCAAACCTGTCAACGCGGTTGTGTTCGAGTTTTTGCAGACTACCAACATGAGCGGTCCGCTGCACGGCTTGCACGAACCCGAAGAAGGCCCTGTGCACAAAACAGGCGGCTCCGACAACTATTACAACAACGGCCTTTACCCCGGCTGGGCGCATTGGGGCATGATGATAGCCAATCCGTTGATTGCGTCGCCCATCTATAATAAAGACGGCGACATGACCTTCAAGTACAACCGTGTAAAAGCGTTGCACATCGGCTGGAGCGGACAGATAAGTCCGGAATGGAGCTACATCGCCAAGATGAGCCACAACAGGACGTGGGGTACTCCCGGCGCTCCCACGCTGGATATTCTGGAGAACTTTTCGGCCTACGCCTCGTTCTCTTATGCTCCCGAAAGATGGAAAGGCTGGAACTTCAACGCTTCTCTCGCCTTGGACATGGGAGAGATATACGGAGATAATTTCGGATTTCAATTAAAGATACATAAATCGTTCTAAAGCAATGAACTACATACAAACAGAAATTGATGGCGTATGGATCATCGAACCGAGAGTGTTCAATGACGCGCGCGGCTACTTTATGGAAGCGTTTAAAGAAGAAGAATTCCGTGCCAACATCGGCGATGTACATTTCGTACAGGACAACGAGTCTAAATCTTCTTTCGGTGTATTACGCGGACTGCATTATCAGAAAGGCGAATACAGTCAGGCCAAACTGGTACGTGTCATAAAAGGCAAGGTACTGGATGTTGCGGTCGACCTGCGCCGTTCGTCTCCTACATTCGGCAAGTACGTCAGCGTGGAGCTGAGCGAGGAGAACAAGCGTCAGTTCTTTATTCCCCGCGGCTTTGCCCATGGCTTTTTGGTGTTGAGCGACGAGGCAATCTTCACTTATAAAGTAGATAACGGCTATGCACCGCAGGCAGAGGCCTCCATTCGCTTCAACGACGAAACCGTCGGTATCGACTGGCCGGTTGCGGAATCTCAATTCATAGTATCAGAGAAAGACGGACATGCCGTATCGTTCAAAGATGCGGAATATTTTGAATAGGATATGAAAATAGCCATTGTCGGTACGGGATACGTCGGCTTAGTAACCGGTACTTGTTTTGCAGAAATAGGCGTCAACGTTATTTGCGTCGATACGAACGGCGAAAAGATAGAAGCGCTGAAGCAGGGAGTGATTCCAATCTACGAAAACGGACTGGAGGAAATGGTAAACCGGAACGCGAAAGCGGGACGCCTGCAATTCACGACTTCTTTGGAAAGTTGCCTGGACGAGGTAGATGTTATATTCAGCGCTGTGGGTACTCCGCCCGATGAAGATGGCAGCGCGGACTTGAGTTATGTGCTCGAAGTGGCGCGTACCATCGGACGCAACATGACGAAATACGTACTGGTGGTAACCAAGAGTACCGTTCCGGTGGGCACTGCCGGAAAAGTACGTGCGACGATTCAGGCTGAACTGGACAAACGGGGAGTACGAATAGAGTTTGACGTTGCTTCCAATCCCGAATTCCTGAAAGAGGGAAATGCCGTGGCCGACTTTATGAGCCCCGACCGGGTAGTGGTGGGAGTAGAGTCCGAACGGGCAAAGCAGCTGATGAGCAAGCTCTACAAACCGTTCTTGCTGAATAACTTCCGCGTCATCTTCATGGATATCCCATCTGCCGAAATGACAAAGTATGCGGCCAATTCCATGTTGGCTACCCGCATCAGCTTCATGAACGATATCGCCAATCTGTGCGAGCTGGTGGGAGCTGACGTCAATATGGTGCGCAGCGGCATCGGTTCCGATACGCGTATCGGCCGCAAGTTCCTCTATCCGGGCATCGGGTATGGCGGTTCGTGTTTCCCGAAAGACGTAAAGGCGTTAATCAAGACCGCCGAACAGAACGGTTATCGGATGCGTGTGCTCCAAGCAGTGGAGGAGGTCAATGAAAAGCAGAAAAGCGTCTTATTTGAAAAGCTGCAGCGACACTTCAGCGGCGATTTGCAGGATAAGACAATCGCCTTATGGGGATTGGCTTTCAAGCCGGAAACAGACGATATGCGCGAAGCGCCTTCGTTGATTCTGATAAACAAGTTGCTGAATGCGGGCTGTAAAGTGCGCGTATACGATCCGGCCGCCATGACGGAATGCCGCCGCAGGATAGGCGATAGCGTCTGCTACGCTACCGACATGTACGATGCCGCACTCGATGCGGATGCCTTGATGCTGGTGACGGAATGGAAAGAGTTCCGCCTGCCGTCATGGGCTGTCATCAAAAAGGCCATGAGAACCCCGGTGTTATTGGACGGTCGCAATATCTACGAAAAGAAAGAAATAGAAGAACTTGGATTTACCTACCACTGTATAGGTAAATAAAGGAAGGAGACAGACATGAAAAAACTCGTAATAGAGTTGTGTTGCGTCATAGTGTTGGCTGCATGCGGTAATGGTAAGGAGCAAAATACTGTCGAAGAGGACTCTACGGCCAAGGCTCTGCTTCAAGGCGTTTGGATAGATGATGAAACCGAACTGCCCTTGATGCGTATAGAAGGAGACACCATATACTATGCCGATCCCCAGAATATCCCCGTATCATTTAAGATTATACGAGATACGATATATGTGTACGGCAGCAATACCGTAACCTACAAGATTGACAGGCAGACCGAGTACAGCTTTTGGTTTCATTCATTGGCGGATGAGATTGTAAAGCTGCATAAATCGGAAAGTCCCGAGGATGCGCTTGCCTTTGAGAACAGGGAAGTGGAAGTCATACCCACTACGGAAGTAGTGAAAAAGGATAGCGTAGTAATGTACAAAGGTACACGCTACCGGGGATATGTGTACATCAATCCCTCGAAGATGAAGGTTGTCCGCTCGTCCTATTCAGAGGGTGGCATCAGTGTGGATAATGTTTATTACGACAATGTCATACATATCTGCGTGTATGAGGGCAGGCGGATGTTGTATGGCAAAGACATTACCAAGAAAATGTTTGCCGGTATCTTTCCCGAGGAGACGTTGAGCCAAATGATTCTTGCCGATATGAATTTTATAGGAGTTGACAACGAAGGCTACCGATACCAGGCAACCTTACGCGTACCGGAAAGTTCCGTATACAGTCTGGCGGATATTACCATCGGATTCGACAATCGGACGGAGATAAAAAAAGCGGAATAAATTCCGCTTTTTACTTATTCTTGTTTCTTTGCCCGGGCAGGCTTTTTGCCGCCTTCCCTGCGTTTGTTGTTATTCCGGTTACCGCCTTTTCCGTTTCCGCTTTTTTCGTTTCCGCCGCTCCGGCGTCCGCCGCCTTTGAAGTTGCTGCGTTTGCGTCCGTCATTGGAGCGCGGTTTATACACGGGGGCTTCGCCCAATTCTTCCGGCACCGGTATCTTATAGATTTCCTTTTCCAGAAAATTCTCTATGCCCTTGAAGTTCGTCTGTTCCTTTTCGTTGACGAAAGTAAGAGCTACGCCGTCATTGTTGGCACGTGCCGTACGTCCGATGCGGTGTACGTAGTCTTCGCTGTCATGCGGCACATCATAATTGATAACCAAGCGGATATCGTCTATATCGATACCGCGCGCCACAATATCGGTGGCAACCAATATATTGACCCGACCCGCTTTGAACTCGTACATTACTTCCTCGCGCTGCGCCTGCTCGAGGTCGGAGTGCATTTCCCCGACGTTCAACTTCATCTGCTTCAGCGCTTTGGTTACTTCTTTCACCTTCAGCTTGGAAGAGGCGAAGATTATGACGCGTTCGGGCGTCTGCTCGGCGAAAAGGCTGCGGATGATTCCTAACTTTTGGTTCTCATAGCATACATAAGCGGCCTGCACAATCTTTTCGGCAGGTTTGGAAACGGCAAGTTTCACTTCTGCCGGATCGTTCAGGATACTCTGCGCCAGTTGCTGTATCTTGGCAGGCATCGTAGCCGAGAACATAATGGTCTGACGTTCTTTAGGCAGGTATTTCACAATCTGCATAATGTCATCATAGAATCCCATGTCCAGCATGCGGTCTGCTTCATCCAGAATGAAGTAGGAGACGCGTGAAAGGTCTACATATCCTAGACTGAGATGCGCTATCAGGCGTCCCGGAGTTGCGATTACAACATCCGCACCCAAAGTCAGACCTCTTTTTTGCTGCTCGAAAAGCACTCCGTCATTACCGCCGTACACAGCCACGCTGCTCACCGGCATGAAATAGGAGAAACCCTCCATTTGCTGGTCTATCTGTTGCGCCAACTCCCGTGTAGGTGCCATTACTATACAGTTGATGGAATCTTCGGGATGCCCGCCTTCCGAAAGCTTGTTCAATATGGGCAACAGGTACGCGGCGGTTTTTCCGGTTCCGGTTTGTGCAACAGCTATCAAATCCCGGCCTTCGAGTATAACTGGTATTGATTTTTCTTGTATGGGGGTGCACTCGTCGAAACGCATTGCATCCAGTGCTTCAAGCACGTTGTCGTTTAATTTTAGTTCAGAAAACTTCATGAATTTCGTTATATTTGCCACAAAGATAATGCAAACCGAGAGCAGAATAAAATGAACTTGTTCATTTTTTATGCCGAGGTGCAGCTTATTTTCGTATTTGGTACAAAGATAATGCAAACCGAAAGTAGAACAAAATAAGCTTGCTAAAAAATAAGCTCCTGCGATAATTAATTATCGCAGGAGCTTACGCATATATGGTATGAACTTATTTTATCGCGGAATATCTATATAAGAATCTTTGAATCCCAGGAAGTAAAGCACTCCGTCCAGACCGATTGTGTTGATGGACTGCTTGGCATTTGCCACGACCTTAGGCTTGGCGTGGAAAGCGATACCCAATCCGGCGATACCCAGCATCGGCAAATCATTGGCGCCGTCACCCACCGCAATGGTTTGGGCTATGTCTACTTTCTCAACTTGCGCTATCAGGCGCAGCAGTTCGGCTTTGCGCTTGCCGTCCACTACATCGCCGAGATAACGTCCGGTCAGTTTGCCGTTCTCTATTTCCAGTTCATTGGCATAGACATAGTCGATACCGTATTTCTGCTGGAGATAACGCCCGAAATAAGTGAAACCGCCCGAAAGGATGGCAATCTTATAACCGTATTTTTTCAGAACATACATCAGGCGGTCAACACCTTCCGTAATAGGCAGGTTCTCGGCGATCTCCTGCATGACAGACTCGTCCAGGCCCTTCAGTAGAGCCACCCGCTCGCGGAAGCTTTCCGTAAAGTCTATCTCTCCACGCATGGCACGTTCCGTAATAGCCTTTACCTGCTCGCCGACACCTGCACGTATGGCCAGTTCGTCTATAACCTCGGTCTCTATCAATGTAGAGTCCATGTCAAAGCAAATAAGGCGGCGCATACGACGATACATATTGTCCAGCTGGAAAGAAAAGTCCATTTCCAGTTCGCTGGCCAGTTGCATCAGCTGCTCCTGCATGGCTATGCGGTCTTTAGGTGTGCCTCGTACGGAGAACTCAATACAGGCGCGTGTTTTCGTATCGCATTCATCCAGCGGAATACGTCCCGTAAGGCGCTTGATGGCATCGATATTCATACCTTGCTCCGCCAGAATACGGGTAACCGCCGAAATCTGGCGGGCAGACAACTTACGTCCGAGCAGCGTGAGAATATAACGGTTCTTACCCTGCATGCTCACCCAGTTTTCATACTCTTGCACCGTAATAGGATAGAAGCGGATAGTGACACCCAAAGACGATGCCTTGAAAAGCAACTCTTTCATGATAAAGCCGGAGTGTTGTTCTTCCGTTTTACATAGGATACCCAATGACAGGGTGTTATGGATGTCGGCTTGTCCGATGTCAAGAATGGTCGCATCGTACTTGGCAAGAATTTCTGTAACCGAAGCCGTCAGTCCCGGACGGTCTTCACCTGTTACGCGGATAAGAATAAGTTCTGTACTTAATGGTTGCATAAGTTGTCTATTAATAGGATAACAAGCCACAAAAGTAAGGAAAAATCTCGCCTTTTATGCTAAATAACATAAAAAAGTGCACTAAAAAAGTGAGAAAATTGCTTGTTTATTTGGAAGTTACTTTAAGAATTACTTACCTTTGCACCCGATTTCAGAATTAAAGGCTTTGAGTATCAATGAATTCCTCTCATTGCAAGGTCTGAGAAGATGACGTTCCGGGAAGAAATCACTGCCAAAAAGGACAGTCCCGGATAGTATTAACCAAAATCGTGTTACATGAAATATGTAAAATGGATTTTTGTTGTATTACTAATTGGTTCCTTGACTTCTTTTGTAGAAAAAGACAAACCGACCGGTGGTTTGAATGTGGGTGACATAGCCCCGGACTTTAAAATCCAATCTATGTCTGCCGGGCAACCGTTAGCCGAACTTTCAGACATGAAAGGCAAATATGTGTTGCTTAGCTTTTGGGCAAGTTATGACGCGCACTCCCGGATGCAAAACGCAAGTTTGAGCAATGTGCTTCGTTCCGCTTCCCGCAATGAAAATGTGGAAATGGTTTCCGTCTCATTCGATGAGTACCAATCTATTTTTAAGGAAACTGTTCGTAAGGACCAAATAGTTACG
>ENA-ORTW01004652-ORTW01004652.1-human-gut-metagenome-genome-assembly--contig:-NODE-4652-length-10618-cov-5.594717_pt1 | contig 10618 bp, 8 predicted proteins | sample MGYA00242072_ERZ509193 | MGnify/ENA primary metagenome ERZ509193 (study PRJEB26280, sample SAMEA2338813) | human gut metagenome | biome: human gut; feature: human-associated habitat; material: faeces...
TTCCAGCCTCCCTCCTGTTGAAATCATAGATTTATACATTATTTTACTTATTATACTCAAAAAAATAATACAATTCCTATATATTTTTGTCGTAAATAATATATAAAAGTGTCCTCACTGTTGATTATTTATTTTATTTCTTATGCTGAACTTTTTCTCCTATTGATGTTAATATACTTGCTAATACTATTGAAATAAAAGATGCAATTAAAACCGAAATTTTTGCCACACTTAGTTCAACTTCTGCTCCAAAAAAGGCTATTTCTGCAACGAATAATGACATTGTAAATCCAATTCCTGCAAGAATAGATACCTCTAATACATCATACCAAGATGCATTTTCTGGTTTTTGTGTTATTCCTACTAATACTCCTAAATATCCAAAAAGCATTATTCCCAATGGTTTTCCTATAACTAATCCTAATATTATTCCTAACATTAATGGATAATCATTTGCTAAATTTAGATTTCCACTTAAACTTATTCCTGTATTGACAAATGCAAATAATGGTAATATTATAAAATTTGAAAATAACTCTAATTTATGTTGAATCTTATAACTTAAATCTTTATCTCTATTTTTATCATCTAATACTGGTATGCTAAAAGCTAATAATACCCCACTTAATGTAGAATGTATTCCACTATAAAATACTGCTATCCATAAAGTTAATCCCAATATTATATATGGATATAATTTATTATTAATATCATTTGTATACTTTACGCTCACTTCTACTGGATACCCCTTATTAAGTTCATTTATTAATAAATCAATATTTCCAAATTGAATATATGCCTTATATCCTAAACTTCCAGCATAAGCCACATTATATGACCAATTTCCAAATTCATTATATTTATAATCAAAACATTTATATGCAACATCTTCAACCAATAAATTTTCTCCAAGTCTATTTAATAACATAGTCATACTAGTTGGACTACATATCCTATTAGCTATCTCTGCTTCTCTTTTCATTTGAGAAATACAAGGTGTTTCTATTAATTTATTAATCAATTTTTCTTTTCCATTTTTAGTTTCTAACACAGCAACTGCGTAGATTTCTTTATTCTTTAAAAAAGGAAATGGCTGTCTCTTCCCTATGATCGTAGGAGAGATCAATGGCGCGATTTCTGCTTGAAAATAAGCTCTTAAATATTCGCTTTCTTTTTTAGATATTTTTTGAAAATTTACCAGATGGATGTTGTGTTCTTTCAGAGAATCCATCATCTCCTCATATACGCTGTCTTTTCTTCTATTTAATTTCTGTACCTGTGGAATGATCGCATCAATCTGTTCCTGTGGTGTCATCTTTGTCTTATTTTCTTTCATGTTCTTATCAAGTAACATCTGATCGATCAAAGATCCAACTCTTACCATAAAGAATTCATCTAAGTTGCTCTGGTAAATGGATGCAAATGTCAATCGTTCACATAGTGGTACTTCTCTATTCTCAGCCTCTTCTAATACGCGTTCGTTAAACTTAAGCCAGGACAGTTCCCGGTTCATAAAAATCTTCTGCTGTGTTTTCATCTTTTCCTCCAAATCTCTATACGATGTAATTTCTATTGTACTGGTCAAATGTAAAATCATACTGCTTTTTATGTTAAGTTATCGTAAATTAACGTCTGGAATTGCCATTTTCCCTATGTTTACAGTCCAAACAATCTGTGTTAAACTCTTTAGTGAGTTGCAATAATTTAATGTAAATGAGGAATTTTTCATGAATCAGAAAGTATTACAAACACTTGAATTTGATAAGATTATAAATATTTTAACAGGATACGCAACAACCGAACTAGGTAAGTTAATGTGTGCCAATTTAAAACCAATGACTGAAGAAGCTGATATCTTAAACGCTCAGGATCAGACACAGGATGCATTGACACGTATCTATAAACGTGGAAATGTGTCTTTTTTTGGAGTAAGTGATCTTTCCCCTTCTCTTGCCCGTTTGAAGATGAGAGGTACACTTGGAACTGGGGAACTTCTTGATATCGCTCGTGTTCTGGAATCTGTAAAGAATGCCGTTTCTTACGGAGTCCGCATGGAAGACGATCTTGAAGCAGATTCTCTCGACGAGCTTTTTGAAAGCCTTGTTCCTTTAGATGATCTTCTGCACGAGATCCGCCGCTGTATTATTTCTGAAGAAGAGATCAGTGATGATGCCTCTTCTACTTTAAAACATATCCGTCGTGCAATGAAACAGACAAACCAGAAGATTCATACACAGTTAACTACGCTGGTAAGCTCTGCATCCAATCAGGATAAATTACAGGATGCGATCGTTACAATGCGAAATGGGCGTTACTGCATACCAGTCAAGCAAGAGTACAGAAGTTCATTCCAAGGTATGATCCATGATCAGTCTGCTTCTGGAAATACGCTGTTTATTGAACCAATGTCTGTTGTAACATTAAATAATGAATTAAAAGAATTGGAAGGAAAAGAACAGTCTGAGATTGAGCATATTCTTTCTATATTAAGTGAACAGGCTTCTTATGGTGTTGATGATCTTGCACATAACCAGAAGACCCTTGTATTATTAGACTTCATTTTTGCAAAGGCAAAATATGCGAAGGATATTGATGCATCCAAACCTATTTTCCGTGAAGATGGAATTATCAATATCAAACAGGGATGTCATCCTTTACTAGACCGCAAAAAAGTCGTTCCGATCAACGTATCTCTCGGCAAAGATTTCTCCATGCTGATCGTGACCGGGCCAAATACAGGTGGTAAAACTGTATCTTTAAAAACCGTTGGATTATTATCTTTGATGGGACAGGCAGGCCTTCATATTCCTGCATTCCAAGGATCTTCTCTTGGAATTTTTCGTGAAATTTTTGCAGATATCGGCGATGAGCAGAGTATTGAGCAAAACTTAAGTACCTTCTCTTCTCATATGACAAATATTGTATCGATCGTTCAGCAAGCTCATCGAGATTCTTTAGTATTACTCGATGAATTATGTGGTGGTACTGATCCAATCGAAGGTGCCGCACTTGCGATCTCTATTTTAAGTGATCTGCACGGACGTGGAATTAAAACAATGGCGACAACCCATTACAGTGAACTTAAAATGTTCGCACTTTCCACCGATGATATCGAAAATGCTTCCTGCGAATTTGATGTAGAAACGCTTTCTCCAACATACCGTCTGATGATCGGTATCCCTGGAAAAAGTAATGCGTTTGCAATTTCCCGCAAATTAAGATTGGATGAACATATCATTGAAGGTGCTGCAGATCAGATTGATGAATCTGTCAAAGATTTTGAAACGATCTTAGCTGACCTTGAAAAGAGTAAACAGACGATTGAAAAAGAACAGGAAGAGATCCTTGAATACCGTAAGGAAATCGAAACTCTCCGTAAGAGTTTAAAATCTCGTCAGGATAATATAAAAGAAAAACGTGATAAGATGCTTCGCGACGCCCGTGAAGAGGCTCACAATATCATCTCTGAGGCGAAAGAGATCGCAGATTCTACGATCCGTGAATATAACAAATTAAAGAAACAAAACAAGAATCCAGATGCAAATAAGAAGATGGAACATATGCGAAGTGATCTTCGCGGCCGCATGACAAAATTAGAAGGTCAAATGGCTTACAAATCCAAGAAAAAGAACAAGAAACGTCACGAGGCGAATGATTTCCATGTTGGTGATGAAGTTTATGTAACAAGTCTTTCCCTTGCCGGAACTGTTTCCACGCTCCCAAATGCCAAAGGTGATCTGTATGTTCAGATGGGTATGATGCGTTCTCTTGTTAACATCAAAGACCTTGAGATCACAAAAACGGCCAAAGATGTAAAACGTGAAAATCAAAGAAATGAAAGTCGTAACCGAGGACGTACTGCGATCAACAAATCCGCTTCCATCCGACCTGAGATCAATGTTATGGGTATGACGGTTGATGAAGCAATCGCACAGCTTGATAAGTACATCGATGATGCGTGCCTGGCCAACTTAGCACAGATCACTGTTGTCCATGGAAAAGGAACTGGTGCTTTACGTAAAGGGCTTCATAATTACTTTAAACAGTTGAAGAAACAAAAACGTATCTCCGGTTACCGTGATGGTGAATATGGTGAAGGAGATCTTGGTGTAACTGTTGTTATACTGTAAAAAAGATATAAAGAAGGAGATTTTATGACTTATTACGATATCTTATTTAGCTTTTTTATATATGGATTTCTTGGTTGGTGTTCTGAAGTCGCTTTTGCAGCTTTTAAACAACATTCCTTTGTAAACCGTGGATTTCTAAATGGTCCGATCTGTCCGATTTATGGAATTGGAGTGACGGTTGTCGTTGCTTCTCTTCAGCCTTACGTCGGAAACTTGATCTTGCTTTATATTACCTCCACCATTCTCGTTACTTTTCTTGAATGGCTAACGGGTTTTCTTCTTGAAAAGATGTTTCATCACAGATGGTGGGATTATTCTGAAATGCCATTGAATATCGGCGGCTATGTATGTCCTTTATTTTCTGCGATCTGGGGCGTCGCTTGTGTATTGATCGTGAAACTTATCTATCCTTTTACGGATAAACTAGTTTCTTTTTTCCCGATATGGCTTGGAAAATTTCTGCTTGTTTTATTAAGCATTGCTCTTATAGTTGATATTTGCATCACAGTTCAGGGTATTTTAAAATTCAACAAACGTCTTGCCCTTATGGAGGATATTGCAAAAGAACTGCGTAATATTTCTGATCAGATTGGTGAAAATATCTACGATAGTATGATGGATGGTCTGGAGGCTCAAGACCGATTAAAAGCTCGTGCAGATGTTATTCGAGAGAAAGTTGATGAAGCCAAACAGGAAAATGCAGATGAACTCAAAGCTCGTATGGATTCTTTAAAACAGCGAGCTGAGGAACTTCGTAGCAAATACGAAAAGATGGCAAAACTTCCTACATTTACATCACGCCGTATTTTACGTGCATTCCCTAAGATGATGCCTCGTGAACATGTAAGAGAATTTGGGCAGTTACGACGCATCCTGAAGAAAAAAAGAGATGAATTGAAAAAGTCATGATAAATTTTTAACTGTAAAAATGTCAGGTACATCTAAGTTTCTCGAAAACTTAGATATACCTGACATTTTTTTCTTTTTATTTTCTATCCAATTAACACAGTTTTTCCACTTCCTGACGTTACGAAAGAAACTAATTCGTGAATGTATTAAGAATATAATCAACGTCCGTCGTCTTCTTTAATTCTTCCAGAATTTCTTCTTCTGTCACTGCTTCTGTGATCTGTCCAAGAATCTCTAAATGTTCATCTCCAACTCCAGCAATTCCAATGACAAGCTGTGCTGTTCCGCCATTAAATTCGACTCCGTCTGGATACTGCATCACAATAATTCCGCTTCTTTTTACGTCTCTTTTTGCATCTTCTGTTCCGTGTGGAATTGCAAGTCCTAATCCCATGTATACAGATGCTTCTTCATTTCTTCGGATCATTGCTGGAATATAATCATCATCTACATATCCAAGATCTCTTAAAAGTTCACCTGCTGCCACGATCGCTTCTTCCATGCTTACCGTTGGAAGTCCCAGTTTAATTCCTTCCCTTACCAAAATCATACCTTCTTTCGCTGGTACTTCTGGTGTTGTTTCTACAACTGGTGTTACTGTTTCTTCCTCTTTATTTTTTTTCTTATTCTTGAAAAAGAATCCCATAATTGTCTCCCTTCTAAATCCAATTTTTATTCCATTATTTTTTTCTATCTCTATTATAGCAATGAAATTTTTTAACGTCTATTTTTAGTAGTGCTAATTTTTTCAGTAAATTTTGTGTCATTATTTTGTTTTCTTTGATAAATCATTCCTTAACATATAAAAATCCTTCATATGTATTTTGTGAATTCTCATTTTCTGGAATAATTTCTAACGTTATCCTCTTGTAACCATCTCCTTCTTTTCTTCGATAGGTGATCGTTACAAATTTCTTTTTATTTGCAAATTGCTTTTTCAGATATTCAATCTTTGTCTTCCTAAGATATTTCACCAAATCATCTGAATGAATAAGCCGTATATCTTCAAAATTGTGAAACCATTCTGACAGAGCTCCTATGGAATCTTGTTTCTTTTTATTCTTGGTTTCTTCCCAATTTATAATCTTATAACGATCTTTTTCCAGATTGATTCGGAGAATCTGTGTATACAATCTGTAAAGAGCTACATAGGAGGCTGGCTGTCCCTGACGGTCTACTCCATTTTTCTTGTAATACATCGCTTTTTCTTCATACATACGAATATCAGCAACATCTGATATCTCTTTCATGGAATCCCATTGGCATTCACTGCTTGAAACATATCCATAAGAAATCGAAAGCTCCTTGATCCGGTTACAGCTCCAGTACTTGATATCTCCATCAAATTGCCGTCTGATCCATTCAAACTGTTCTCTTTTCACAAATAGAATTGCTGCAAATTCATCTCCACCCATTCTATAAACTTTTCCATATTTATTAAACCTGCACTTCATGCAAGATGCTGCCACACAGATCAATTCATCTCCCGCTGCATGTCCTTGTCTGTCATTGATAATCTTTAGTCCATTCACATCCATAGAAACATATATAAATTGAGAATCCATGCGTATCTCTGAAATGTCTTCGTCATATGCTTTTCGATTAAAACATCCTGTCATCTTATCGATATTCGACATCTCTGAAATAGAGGAAATCATCACAGATTGTTCCTTATTCTTCTTTTTAACTTTCGATAATCTTAGTACCATAAATAGAATACCGATTGCTGCAATACTCAAATATACAACCATGATCAATATTGCGATCAAATTACTCTTGTTGTCTACCGCAATCCAATATGTAATACCAACGATATATTTCTGTGTTTTCTTTAAGATATAATAATTCTTTTTTCCATCGACACGAATGATTCCCGATGCAATCTTCTCCTTCGCAATCTTCTTTCTCTGCTTGCGAAGCCCCATATCATCTAATTTCACTCCTATCTTTGAAACATCTGTAGCCCCATAAATTCTTCCAGTTTCTTTATCCGCTACATATAAAGCAATTCCTTTATATACTGGAATATCTGCTACAACAGTCCTCACTTCACTTTGTTTGTTTTTCTCTACGATTTCAATTGTCTGATCTAACAACACTTTGGATGTTTTATATACATTCTGACTATTTACTAGATAAAGAATTCCTGCTTCCAAAAATACTGCTGTCACGATCGTACCTATCAGCAGAAAGAAAATCTTCAACGTCTTATGTTTTATTTTTTTCTTTTTGTTATACATGCATTTTCCCTTATTTTACATTATTATACATTATTATTTAGACCAAGACACTCTATCATTCTCCCCTTGATATTCGAATACTCCATCATTCTTTTCTTCTAATGCTTTGATCATATGATATGTATATTCATTATATGGGGTTGGAATCCCCAATTCTTTCCCCATTCTCATCATCGCACCAGAGAACATATCAATCTCTGTGTGGCGACCAGAATCAATATCCTGTAATGTCGAGTATCTTGCAGATGCTTTGACCGCACTCCCCCGTCCAGACTTTGCATTGATCGTGCTTAAGTCGATTCCTTTCGCTTTAGCAACTGCTTCAACCTCTGCTCTTAATCCTTCTCGGATCGCTGCCATATGTTCACTATCTTCATAGCATCCAACTCCAACTCCCAAGATTGCCTGTGGCAGATTATTGCAGACATTTAATTTGAATTTGCCCCAGATTTCTGCTTGAATATCATCTGTGATAATCCAGTGGAGACCTGTATTTTCAAAAATATCATTTACTGCTTTTACTCGTTCGCTTTCGTATGGTTGTTGTAATTCTCCAAAATAAATCCCTACTGTTGTTTCTGGATCAAAATGATATCCATCTTCTTTCTTCTGTGATGCTACTTTAATAAAAGAGTATAAAATATGTGATTTATCAATTTTCTCCGCTATGATCTCTTCACTGTCAACTCCATTCATCAGACTCATGACCGTTGTGTTTTCTCCTACGATCGTCTGAATATCCTTTAATGCCCCTCTCAGACTTCCGTATTTTAAAGATACGATCAGAAGATCCACATTGTGTGCTTCTTCTGGAGTCCACACTTGCGGTGTGTATTTTGTTCCGTTGATCATTAATCCTTGGTTTTTGAGGCGTTCATTTCTCTCACCATCTGCTACAACTCCCAGTGTAATATTTTTATTATTTGACAGTCCCCAGATAACGTAAGAACCTACGGCACCTGCTCCAAGAACTGCTACTTTTTTGATGTTCATTGTTTTTTGGTTCCTCCTGATCGTCGTTTTTTGATTGTTATTCTTATTTTAACATTTTTGGAGTGTCTTTTGGGTATATTCTTGTTTTATTTATATTTATTTATTATAATAAACATAAATAAATATAAATAAACATATATTCATATAATAAATATAAATAAACACAAATAAATATGGAGGTGAATAGAAAATGGAAAATCCTTTTACTTTAACATTTGGTCAAAAACCTACGGAATTCATTTCGCGCACTAACCAAATTGGAAAGATCATTCATACATTTGATATGGAAAATCCTTCAAATAAAGTTTATATGGTTGCTGGTGTCAGGGGGTCTGGAAAGACGGTTTCTCTTGCTGAAATTGCTGATCATTATTCTTCAAATGATCAATGGATTGTTTTAAGATTGAGTGCTGATACAGATTTGATCGCTGGTGCAGTTTCCGAACTTACCCGCGTTTCACAATTTCATGATCTGGATCTTGGATTAAATCTAAATCTCGGAATTGCTGAGTTGTCGGTAAACAAAACAAATGATTCTTTGGAAAAAGAAGCTATGCTTCGTAATATTCTTGAGAAGTTAAAAAATAAAGGAAAGAAAGTTCTTTTTATCATTGATGAGATTATAAATAATTCTTATGTCAAAGTATTTGCTAGTAATTTTCAGATTTATATTACACAGAATTACCCTGTGTATCTTGTAATGGCTGGTTTGTTTGATAATATCAGCAATCTTCAAAACGAGAAGAGTCTGACATTTTTATATCGTGCTCCAAAAATTTTTCTGGAACCACTTAGCATTCCTGCAATTACTACAAGTTATCGTTCTGTATTTGACATTTCTCCAAGTGAGGCTGTTGAGATGGCGAAACTTACAAAGGGGTATCCTTTTGCTTTTCAGATTCTTGGTTATTTGAAGTGGGAGACAAATGATGATCTTGAAAAACTGCTTCCTAAGTTTGACGAGGAATTGATCATTTATGCTTATGAGAAGATATGGAGTGAACTTTCTGAACTTGACCGGAAGATTGTTTATGTGATTTCTACGGGAGTTTATAAAACTTGGGAAATTCGTGAGAAATTATCGATATCTCCACAGTTATTGAATACCTATCGAAAGCGATTGATGGAACGTGGTGTTGTGAATGGTTCTGTTCGTGGAGAACTGACTTTAGCGTTGCCTCGATTTGAGGAATATATTGAGATGTATTGTGAAGTGAATCTTTAGTTTTGTAACGTTTTTCTTTATTCTGTATATTGCATTAATACATGTGGTATTCCATCTTCTAGAAATGATTCGGATTTCTGTACAAATCCTACTTTCTCATATAATTCTTTTGCATATACCTATGCTTCTATTTTGATTGATTTTGCGTTGAATTTCTTTCTGAAGTTCAAAACAAGAAAATGAATGTTGCAAATTTTCTTGTTTGACAAGTTCCTGTAAATACGGTAAATATACATATCTCGTATTTAATGTTTGATACAAATCTTTTGAATTTACCACTTCATCTTCTCCTTTAAGAAACGCACGATAATTTTTAATATGTATCAATAAAACTTTATAATATTGTTCTTTAGAAATTAATAGCCTGCCAACTGCACCACATTCACAGCTGCCCCTAAAGGGGCTTATTCAGTGCTCTCTTACTCCGGCGCAGCCCCAAAAGGGGCTTGCTGGTTTGCTTTGATTTCCTACTACCACTCCAAGTGGTTTATTTCTTGTTTTTCTTCACCGGCTCACCCGTAAACGGGTCGATATACTCTACTAATGACATCTGGTCATATTCTAAATCTTCTTTTAATTGATTCTGAATATACTCTTTTATTGCAGCTGTATTTTTTCCTACTGTATCTACATAATATCCTCTACACCAGAAATGTCTATTTCCATATTTGTATTTCAAATTTGCATGTTTTTCAAATATCATTAGTGAGCTTTTTCCTTTTAAATATCCTACTATTTCTGATACCGAATATTTAGGTGGTATTCTTACTAGCATATGTATATGATCCGGACAACACTCTGCTTCTATTATTTCTATTCCTTTTCTTCTGCATAATGATCCTAATATTTGTCCTACATCTGCTTTTATATCTTTATAGATTACCTGTCTTCTATATTTTGGTGCAAAAACAATATGATACTTGCATTCCCATTTAGTATGAGCTAAACTATTTACGTTCATTTTATGAACCTCCTGTGATTTAATATTTGTGGTTTGCAGACCTACATTTATTTTAACACAGGAGATTACTTATATCTAAAGATCTTCCCTCCCCCTGCATAGCAGGGGGTTTATTTTTACTGTCACACAAATAAATGGAAATGGAGGGAGCTTTTGGGAG
>ENA-ORTW01004668-ORTW01004668.1-human-gut-metagenome-genome-assembly--contig:-NODE-4668-length-10592-cov-2.424314_pt1 | contig 10592 bp, 9 predicted proteins | sample MGYA00242072_ERZ509193 | MGnify/ENA primary metagenome ERZ509193 (study PRJEB26280, sample SAMEA2338813) | human gut metagenome | biome: human gut; feature: human-associated habitat; material: faeces...
GCCTGGGCGGCAGTGAGACGGAAGGATATGTACCTGTGACCAAAAAGGCGGTTAATTCCGATGAGTACAGGGAATATCTGGCACTTGGCGGAAGTGATGATAATGAGCACTACAGCATAAAGATAGAAGCAACAAAGCTGTTGCTTAATAACGAAGACAATACTTTTGTGACACCGGTATTTAACGGCTCGGCATCCCTTAGAAATGCTGCCGGCCAGCTTATAGAAAATGTAGTGAAATCGGTAAGACGAAAAGAAACCGTGGATGAAAGTTACATGGATAATCTTTTTGACAAAGTGATAGCACTTTATCATCTTGATGATGTCAGTGAAAACAGCAGTCAGGGAACACTTCCGACAGGGTCAAAAGTCATGTTAATAAGCATATGTGCGGCATGGTTAATTATGGGTATTGTTTTGGTTATGAGAAAAATAAAAAAAGAAAGGCATTGCCATTAAACATATTATGATGTATACTTCTTTCAAATATTTACCATTAAGGAGAATGAAAATGAAAAAGTTTTTAGCAGTATTAGTTGCTGCAACAACAATTCTTGCACTTGCAGGATGTGGTGCTAAAAAGCCAACAGACAACAATGCAACAAGTGATAACAGTGCAACAAGTGAGAGCGAAGAGTTAAAGGATGATGCTAAATCAGAAGGCGTTATGACGTATGAAGAATATGCCAATGCAGCCGTTGAGACAAAGGTTGTAGTTGAGACATATGTACAGGCTAAACAGTCTTGGTGGGATAACAAGTGTACACTTTACACACAGGACAAGGATGGAGCATATTTTATCTATGATATGCCATGTTCAGAAGAAGATTACGCAAAGCTTGAAAAAGGAACTAAGATTAAAGTAACAGGTTATAAGGCAGAGTGGTCAGGAGAAGTAGAAATTATTGACGCTGAATTTGAAATTCTTGACGGAAATTATGTTGCAGAAGCAGAAGATGTTACAGCACTTCTTGGAAGTGATGACCTTGTTAAGAAACAGAACATTTTTGCATCATTCAAGGGTCTTAAAGTAGAAGCTTCTAAGGATGCCGATGGCAATGACGTAGCTTTCCTTTATAAGTGGGATGGCTCAGGAAGTGAAGGAGATGACTTATACTTCAACGTTTCAGACGGAAATAAGACATATACATTCACAATCAGAGCATACCTTTGCGGAAAAGATACTGATGTATACAAAGCAGTTAAAGAACTTAAAATCGGAGATACTGTAGATATGGAAGGATTCCTTTACTGGTATGAAGGTGTTAATCCACATATTACATCTGTAACAGTTAAATAATATCATTTCGGTCATGTATATAAGCTGATGACTTCTGCGGATAATACGCAGGGTTGTCAGCTTTTTTGTGCGGATAGGAAATTTGGCGACAGGTATTGTTCTGGGACCCTACGTTCTTAATCTGATTGACTCGTCAATTCTTAATATATCTTCAGAATTAAGAAAAATTGCTCTCATAATTATTCTTACAAGGGCCGGACTCGGACTTGATATTACAGGACTAAAAAAATAGGCAGACCTGCAATTCTTATGTGTTTTCTACCTGCAAGTTTTGAATTACTGGGTATAATCTTAATAGCACCCGGGGCTCTGGGAATGTCGGTACTTGAGGCGGCAATAATGGGAGCTGTACTTGCAGCAGTCTCCCCGGCAGTTGTTGTTCCGAGAATGGTAAAATTAATGGATAATGGCTATGGCACAGCAAAAGGAATTCCACAGCTTATACTGGCAGGAGCTTCTGTGGATGATGTATATGTAATTGTCCTTTTTTCAACTTTTACAGGAATGATGCAGGGCAAAGGTGCTTCCATAATAAACTTCGTTAATATACCGGTGTCTATTATTTTAGGAATGGGAATAGGTATACTTGCGGGATATCTGCTTGCAATGTATTTTGAAAAAATATATATAAGAGATACGGTAAAAGTATTGCTAATATTGAGTATTTCGTTTATCCTTGTAGCAACAGAAGATATGCTTAATACACCTATTAAGTTTTCGGCACTAATCGCAATTATGTTTGTGGGAGCAACCGTAAATATCAATTACCTTGGAAACATGGGTATTAGAGCATTGATCGTTATTTTTGGAGCTTTAATTTTCAGAATGGCGGGCGTGTTTGTCTGTCTTATTAAAACTGAGCTTAATAAGAAGGAACGATTGTTTACAATGATGGCATATACACCTAAAGCCACGGTGCAGGCAGCCATTGGAGGAATCCCTCTGGCACTTAATTTTGCCTGTGGGGAAACAGTGCTGACAATAGCCGTACTCGCCATTGTCATAACGGCACCGCTTGGCGCTTTTGCCATGGATTTATCATATAAAAAATTATTAAGGAGAAATGAGTAAAATGAAAAATATAGCAATAGTTACGGGGGCAAGTAGCGGATTCGGAAAGGAATTTGTTAAACTTCTTGTCAGGAGAAAGGACATTGACGAGGTATGGATTATCTCAAGAAATGAGGACAGGCTTAATAAGATTAAAGAGCATTTCGGTAAAAAAATCAAAGTTTTTTCAATGGACTTATCGGTAAAAGACAATATAAAAACTTTTGGAACACTTGAGGAATTAAAAAAATGCAATATAAAATACCTTGTGAATAATGCAGGCTTTGCAAAGTTCTGTTCCTATGACGATATCTCAATAGACGAATCGGTAAATATGATTGACCTTAATGTAAGCGGGGTTGTGGCAATGGGGCTTGTGTGTATTCCATACATGAGAAAAGGCAGTCATATTATAAATGTAGCCTCACAGGCAGCCTTCCAGCCTTTGCCTTATCAGAATATTTACAGTTCAACCAAAGCATTTGTAAGAAATTATACAAGAGCACTTAACGTAGAACTCAGGGATAAAGGAATTATTGCAACGGCAGTATGTCCGGGTTGGATGAAAACAGAACTTTATGACAGAGGAATCATCGGCGCAGAAAGGGCAACCACATATTTCAGCCATATGGTAAAGCCATCCGTGGTTGCGATAAAGGCACTTCATGATGCAGATATGGGAAGGGATATATCCGTGTATAGTTTTTATGTTAAATTCTGCCATTTATTAGCAAAAATTTTACCCCAGAAAATGATGATGAAGCTATGGATGATACAGCAAAAAGGGTGTCGTCTGGATAAGTAATATACTAAAACTTTTGAAAATTAAAGACAAGAATATTTCCCCACTTTTTCCACATACTAACTCCATAACGAATATAGAAATATTTGCATTGGAGGAAAATTAGCATGAAGGCGACAGGAATTGTCAGAAGAATAGATGACCTTGGCAGAGTTGTTGTACCGAAGGAAATCAGACGTACCCTCAAAATAAGGGAAGGTGACCCTATAGAGATTTTTACCGAAAAAGACGGAGAAATAATCCTGAGAAAATATTCGCAAATAGGGGAAATATCCGAATACGCGAAACAGTATGCGGATACTCTTGCTCATATTAGCGGACATATAGTTATAATAACAGACAAAAATTCAATTGTGGCTGTATCCGGTGCAGGGAAAAAGGATACCATAGGAAAACCAATTACAAAAGAATTGTATGGGATAATTGAAAAACGTAATTTATATATAACAGGAAAAGGTGAAAAAAGGCCGGTAAAAATATGGAATGAAATGGATGTTTTTTCAGGACAGGTAATAGCACCTATAATAAGCGAAGGCGATATTATGGGGGCGGTTGTGATAATAGGAAAAGATGAAAACGGTATCATGGGTGATGCAGAACATAAACTGGCAGCATCGGCAGCAACGTTACTTGGAAAACAAATGGAAATATAGTACAAAAAAGACCTCTGTCAGGCTTAACATGAACAGAGGTCTTATTTTTATGAAATTCCGGAAGTCTCACCGGGGGTTTCAGGACGTGAACCGTTATTGTCAGGTTTTTCAGGACGTTCGCCGTCTGACATACTAGGCATACTTGGACGCTCATCATCTGACATATCGGGAGGAGTGAAATCTCCTGAGTTGTCATCAGGATTGAACTTGTCGCCACCCGGTCTGTTGCCGCCATTTGGATGACCATTGCCGCCGGGACCAAAACCGCCTTTAATATCGGAGTAGGTCACATCTGTCTGTGTATATTCTAAAACAGAGCTTCCGTCTGATATTGTACCGCCTTTTGAAATTCTACTGTTAAGTTCTGTTATACCGGTAATTGTACCGCCGGTATAAAGAGTGTAGGTCTCACCTGTTTTCATATCCGGAGAAGATATGTTTAATGCTCCGTATTTTTTCGATGGGGTATAGCTTAATATTACATTGCCCTTTGAATCTGCAAGGGAAACTGTATTTTCCGCACTACCGTTAGTTACGGCTAAAAGCGCACCGCATTGTGTGGAATCCGAAGAAAAACCTTCAGCCATACCGCTTGAACCTGCAATAAATATATATCCGCCATTTATTGTACAGTTTGCATCGTAGTCAAGACCGCTGTTACCATCGGATACCGGACCATCCACAACAACGATTCCCGAATTAATCACTATAGTTCCGTTAGAATCAATGCCGTCACCTTCGGCATTTACATATATGTCACCACCGTTTATTACGATAGATGAAGCAGAATTTTTTGCGGCATTAATGCCGTCATCGGAAGAATTTATGCTTATTGTTCCATTATCAATGGTTACATTATGACCTTCAATGCCTTCATAGCATTCTGTAATATTAATGCTTCCGTTTTCTATATACAGATAGGTTTCGGCTTGAATACCGTCACCGCCGCAATTAATTGTGAACTCACCGCCGGTTATATGGACATATCCTTCTGAGTCATTATCCGATTTACTTGATTTGATAGCATCGCCCTTGCAGTTGATGGTGAAAGTTCCGCCGGCAACAGTTACGGAGTCATGACCTACAATTCCGTCATCAACAGAGTTGATGATATAGGTGCCGTTAATAAGTTTTAAGTCATCGCGGCAGTTGATACTATTGTTATAAAGTGCGTTTATGGTTAGTGTACCTGTGCCGTTGATTGACAGATCTGTTTCGGAATAGATAACTGCATTGTCATCTCCGGATTCCCTGTTTGTGTCACTTAAAGAATTTTCGGAATCCTTGGCAAGCGTGATTATTGTTTTGTCGGAAGACTTAATATATATCGGAGCACCGGTTGATGAACCAAGCGTTACATTATTAAGTATAAGGTGGACTTTTTCAGAGTCCGGGGCATTTACGATTATCTGACCATCAGATAACGAACCGGATATTATATAGGTACCTCCGGAAGTGATTTCTATGGTTTTGTCAGTCATAGAATCAGACAATTCGATTTTATCTGCCTGACTTTCATCGTAATCAGTTTCAATATCTGTATTTTTTACGGTAAGAAAAATGGAATCCTGATTATCATCAGCCGAAGTGGCTGTTCCGTTCCGTTTTGTTGCTTTTTTATTGCCGGGTAAAAAAACGACAAGAAGAATTCCGGCAGCCAGTATAACAAAAGCCAGGAAACTTGTTATTTTTTTCTTCATAAGCAAAATCCTTTCATATAAGTTGATTTATTTTTACTGCGTATCATTTTATTTTAATAATGTGACAAAAAAATGAGGTAAATGTGTATATATGGTGAACCGGATAAAGATACAAATGCAGTCCATCGTTTTATAAACATGAAACTTAAAAATAATATAATTTGACGAAGGCAAGGAGTTGATTTATAATATTTAGGATTACATGTAAATATAGAACAGTCGTTAAGGAATATGACCTTATACGGACTGAGGGTAGACTGTTTTTCACGGTTTATCGGAAAGGAGACAGAAAATGAAAAAAATGACAAAGTTTGCCGCAGTTGCTCTTGCCGCACTTATGGCTGTAAGTGTAACAGCATGCGGAAAAAGCGGTGGCACCAAGACAGACAAAGGAGACGGTACATATACAGTAGGTATCTGCCAGTTAGTTGAACATCCTGCTCTTGATGCAGCTACAAAGGGATTCAAAGAAGCACTTCAGGAAAAACTTGGTGACAAGGTTAAGTTTGAAGAGAAGAATGCACAGAATGATACGGAAACATGTTCAACAATCGTTAATGGATTTGTATCATCAGATGTAGATCTTATTTTAGCAAATGCAACTCCTGCATTACAGGCCGCAGTTGCTGCTACAAGTTCAATTCCTATTCTCGGAACATCAGTTACAGAATATGGTGTTGCTCTTGATATCAAAGATTTCTCAGGTAAGACAGGTATTAACGTTTCAGGAACATCTGACCTTGCTCCTTTAGCTGAACAGGCAGCAATGATTAAAGAACTTTTCCCTGAAGCAAAAAAGGTTGCTCTTCTTTACTGTTCGGCAGAAGCTAACTCATTATATCAGGTTAAAGTAGTCAGCGAAGAACTCGATAAGCTTGGTATCGAAAGCAAGCAGTTCCCATTTGCTGATTCCAATGATATTTCAAATGTAACACAGACTGCCGCAGATTACGCAGATGTTTTATATGTTCCTACAGATAATACGGTAGCAGAGAATACAAGTGCTGTATACAATATCTGTATGCCTGCAAAGGTTCCCGTAATCGCAGGTGAAGAAGGAATCTGTAAGGGATGTGGTGTTGCATCACTTTCAATCAGTTATTATGATCTTGGATATGCTACAGGCAAGATGGCATACGAGATTCTTGCAAACGGAGCAGATGTTTCTAAGATGGATATCCAGTATGCTCCAAAATTTACAAAGAAATATAATGAAGCAATCTGTAAAGAACTTGGCGTAACAATTCCAGAAGGTTACGAAGCTGTTACTACAGAATAAATAATTACCGGAGGTTTTAGGTGTGGATATAACAACATTATTTAGCGCAATGCCAGGCGCTATTTCCCAAGGTATGATGTGGGGAATTATGGCAATAGGTGTATTTATTACATACAAAATACTGGATATTGCAGATTTGTCAGTTGATGGTACTGTCAGTCTCGGAGCTGCTGTATTTGCGGTAATGCTGACAAAAGGACAGAACATATGGTTATGTATGCTGTATGCCACACTTGCCGGTATGGCTGCAGGTCTTGTGACAGGACTTTTCCATACGCTTATGGGAATTCCTGCCATACTTGCAGGTATCATTACACAGTTTGGTCTTTATTCAATTAATTTAAAGATACTTGGCGGTTCTAATATGACAATAAGTAACAGAACTTATGATCTTATTGAGTCAAGTATGTATATGAAGGGTGGATATCCTTTTTATAAGTGGCCTGTTTTTGTATTTGGTGTGGCATCACTTGTTCTTATAATTGTTCTTTACTGGTTCTTCGGAACAGAGAGAGGAGCATCTTTAAGAGCAACAGGAAGCAATCCTAATATGAGCCGTGCCCAGGGTATCAATACGGATGTCAATAAAGTAATCGGGCTTGTGCTCTCTAATGGTATTGTTGCTTTTTCCGGAGCACTTATGGGACAGTATTCCGGAGCTGCCAATGTGGCAACAGGACGAGGAGCAATCGTTATCGGTCTTGCAGCAGTGGTAATCGGAGAAGCAATTTTCGGAAAGATATTTAAGAATTTTGCACTAAAGCTCTTGGGCGTTGTACTCGGTGGCGTGATTTATTACATAATCGTAACTATAATACTCTGGTTCCCAATAGATCCTAACCTGCTTAAATTTATCCAGGCAATGGTAATCGCATTGTTCCTTGCGTTTCCATATTGGAAAGGCAAGATATTCGGAAAAAATATAAAGACATCATCAAGAAAGGCGGAATCTGAAAATGCTGGAAATTAATAATATATATAAGACCTTTAATCCAGGCACTGTTAATGAAAAAGTTGCATTAAACGGTGTTTCCCTCAAACTTAATGATGGCGATTTTGTTACTGTAATCGGAGGTAACGGAGCCGGTAAATCCACACTTCTTAACGCAGTTGCCGGAACATGGAAGGTGGATGAGGGCAGTATCCTTATTGATGGTATTGACGTTACTAAGATGCAGGATTATAAGAGAGCAAAATTCCTCGGAAGAGTATTTCAGGATCCTATGATGGGAACTGTGCCTACAATGGGAATTGACGAGAATCTGGCACTTGCAGCAAGAAGAGGCAAGTTCAGAGGATTGGCAAGAGAGATAACAGCCAAAGAACGTGCCGGATTTAAAGAAATAGTTAAGATTCTTGATCTTGGGCTTGAGGACAGACTTACATCCAAAGTAGGACTCCTTTCAGGAGGTCAGAGACAGGCAGTAACACTTCTTATGGCATCACTTAAGAAGCCAAAACTTCTGCTGCTTGATGAGCATACAGCTGCACTTGATCCCAAGACTGCGGCAAAGGTGCTTGATGCTACAGAGACTATTGTTGACAGAGATCATCTTACAACACTTATGATTACCCATAATATGAAAGATGCAATCGCACACGGAAACCGTCTTATTATGATGAAAGACGGAAAGATTATTCTTGATATATCAGGCGAAGAAAAGAAAAATCTCACGGTTGAGGAACTGCTTGAAAAGTTCAATAGCGTCGGTGGGGAAGATGCAGTTAATGACAGAATGATTTTAGGATAATTAAATTAATCACGGCTCGATGGGCCGTGATTTTTTTTAGTAATATTAAAGATTATAGTGCCAAAATAGGAAATGTATGATATTATGCAAGTATGTTAGTACGAGAGTTAATGAGAGGAAAAAGGAAGAACGGGTGATTTTATTTTGGATAAATTAACAGGTATAAGCAGTTTCAGAGGTTTTATTGATGAGACTGACAAGTTACTAACTGACAATCCTAATGACAATTTTGACATTTTTGTATGGGATATTGTGCAGTTTAAAGTTATCAATGATTTGTATGGAATGGAAGCAGGAGACTGGCTTCTAAAAGAAATTGCGGCTGAAATTAAGGCCAAGGTTACAAGAGGAACCTGCGGAAGAATTGGTAATGATAAGTTTGTATGTTGTGTTTTTGCAAATGATAAGCTTTATGGTTTTAAGAATAATGTATATGTATTCCGCAGGGAAGGCGTGGAACACCGTATTCTTATACAGGGAGGCTGCTACCAGGTAAGATCAAGGGATGTTCCTGTTATTAAGATGTGCGACAGGGCTATTCTTGCACTTAACAGTATTAAGGGCAAGTATACGGAAGCTGTGGCTATTTATAATAACTCCGAACGTGAGGATATAATAATGGGTCAGCGTCTTGCCGCTGATTTTGACAATGCACTGAAGGAAAGACAGTTCAAGGTATATATCCAGCCTATATATTATGCTGATTCTAACGTGATGGCAGGTGGAGAGGTTCTGGTAAGATGGGAGCATCCTACACTGGGATTTCTTTCGCCGGGCAGATTCATAAGATATTTTGAACAGAATTATCTGATTACAAGACTGGATAAGTTTGTGTGGGAGGAAGCCTGCAGAATACTTAAGAGGATGAAGGAAGAGGGCAAGACCGTAATTCCATTGTCAATTAATATATCAAGAGCAGACTTTCTGTTTGACAATTTGTATGATGTACTTGTAGGTCTGGTTACAAAGTACGATGTTGCACCGGATAAATTAAGAATTGAGATTACCGAAAGTGCATATATTGATAATCCGGTCAAGATAAAGGATACAATTGACAGGCTTTGTGAATATGGATTTAGTATACATATTGATGATTTCGGAACAGGATATTCATCTCTTAATACCCTCAAAGAACTGCCTTTTGGAATACTTAAGATTGATAAGACTCTTATTGATGAAATAGATGGTTCAGAGAAAGCAGCTAATGTGGTGTCTACTATTATCAATATGGCGAAGCTGCTTGGTATGGATGTAATAGCAGAAGGCGTTGAGAACGTAAAACAGCTTAATTTCCTTAAGCATATGGGTTGCAAATACATTCAGGGATTCTATTTTTCCAAGCCTGTATGTGAAGAAGAGTTCTTTAAAAAAGATTTTGAAGATCGTGTTCTTATTCATGATGATACAGACAAATTTAATGTCGAAAGTATTTTTACAATCAGAAATCCTGAAAGCCGCGGAATTATCGACATGATTATTGGTGCGATTCTTCAGTATGAGATTAATGACGGACAACTTGTTCTTAAGCGGGTTAATCAGGAATTTTATTATCAATACGGCATTAAAGACCCTTACGAACTTTTTACGGTAAGAAAGGGAAAAATTATAGATGAAGAAGATATCTCCAGGGTATATAAGCGGTGCATCAGTGCAATGACCAGAAATGAGACTAATTATATTGAAGCAGGATATACCAGAAAAGATGGAAGTAAAGGCTCTTTGTATATAAAAATATTTTATATAGGCAAGGAAAACGGTAAACCGCAGTTCCTGTTTAACACTATGGATATTACGAAAGAGAAACGTAAGCGTCTAAAACAAAGACTGCTTGATTATATGGATTCTCTTTCAAAACTTTGCAGTGAAATACTGCGCCTTAACTATACGGACAATACATTAACAACCGTTCACTGTGATGAGAATAGGGTTAAGGTTAAGTATGATAATGCACCTCTTGACCGTTTGTTAAACAGATTTTCGTCCATTCTTGATAAGGATGAACATGATGAAATTATGAAAGTATTTTCATACGAGGAGATGGAGAAGTTCTGTTTATCC
>ENA-ORTW01004672-ORTW01004672.1-human-gut-metagenome-genome-assembly--contig:-NODE-4672-length-10587-cov-4.910748_pt1 | contig 10587 bp, 8 predicted proteins | sample MGYA00242072_ERZ509193 | MGnify/ENA primary metagenome ERZ509193 (study PRJEB26280, sample SAMEA2338813) | human gut metagenome | biome: human gut; feature: human-associated habitat; material: faeces...
CCCATTTCAGTTTCCCCAGTATTCCTGTTTTTTTATTTTTTTCTGTCAAAAAATCATTCATGTCTGTTTCCTCTTTCTCTGATTAATCAAAATTCTATGATATATTGGTGAAGCTTCTGTCAGCCTGCCCCCAGCAGAAGCCATGCATCACCTGACGGATCATAATAATAAACCACATTGTCTCCTACTGCATAATAATGTTCTTTTGTAAAATGATCCTCATGATCCGTTCCCAGAACAAATACCGGACAATTTCTTCCCTCAATGTACTCCTCAGTATCTGTATACCACAGAGACATCCCAAGACCAAGGTAATAGCTGACTTCATCTGTCTCAGAAAGCTGTTCTCTGGCAATCTTTATATTCAATGCTGAATCATGCTCCGGATTACACTCTGGATCGTACTCTGACTCATACACCGGATTATATTCCGGATCATACTCATCCCAATTATAATATATGGAGAAATCATAGCAGTGGTTTTCTGCTGCAAGATGTCCATCCTTTAACGACACCATAGGATGGTATTGCACACTCATATTCTGCTTCTGTACAGAAACCATCACATTGGAATGAATCTCACTCACATTGCAGCGCAGGATAATGATTTCATTCTCCTGTCCCCTATAGTATGGAGAGTTCAGATCATCCAGATATTCCCCTTCTTCCGTAGGCTGAGCCGGATAAACGCTGACCCTGCAATCATCCCCCGGGACAACAGCATAAATTTCATATCCCCCTGCATCAACCACTGTTCCATCCTGTAAAAAAGGATACGCAGCTGCCACTTCTCCCTGTCTGGTATATTCAAGTATCTCTGCTGCCTCTGCACCTTCATAGGTATATCCCAGAAATGCCATTCCGGCCTGACATTCATTTTCCCTGATAATGTCCTGCAGAATTGCCAGATTCTCATCTGCCCCAGGTGCTCTGGCAAATACTTCTCTCATACCTCCGCCATGGATACCAACAGAAAACAGTACCGCACAAACACATACAGCAATCGAATATTTTTTCATACTCTCATCTCCCTTCTTATCAAACGGATATTTGCACTCCGCTTCGCTTTCTGCTCATAACAGAATAACTTCGCAGTTTATCAGCTTGCTATTTTAACGTAGTTACGATCAGTTTACTTTCCAGTGCAGCCGCTATCAAATCTTCTTTACAGCTGTATCCTGCCCTGGCGATCATTTCCTGAAAATTCCATCTCACCCCGGAGGTAGAACATTTCATTTCCCTTGCAATCTCTGAATATGACATTCCACGGATATACAGGCGAAGCATCTCAAGCTGCCTGGGACTGATATCACCGCTTGTGATCCAGTTAAGCTCCACCTTCGGCGTCACATCCGGAAATACATGCTCACCATTTAAGGTTCTGTGGATCACACTCCGTATTTCCTCTTCCCCGTGATCCTTATACCAGAGACTGTCTGCACATCCACTTTTTGCCCTTTCCAGCACCTTGGGATCGATCAGGGAAGTAACGATCAATACCTTTGTATAAGGATACTTCTCCCTGATCACTTTTCCGGCACTGAGTCCATCATGATTATGAAACGTCTGCACATCCATGATCACAAGATCAATTGCCGAATAATCACAGATTTTTACAGCTTCACGTGCATCAGAAACTGTCTGGACATGTCGGAATTCCGGCTCCTGCATAATAATATATTCAAAATACTTCTGCATGATCTTCTGATCTTCTACTATCAGTATCCGTACCATCGAATCCCATCCTTTCTGTCAGTGGCATTTTCAATATCAGACAAAATTCAGGGGAAAAAGAAACCTGCATCCTGCATTTTCCTGATTCAGCTGCCTTTCTCAGTGCAGATAAACCACCGCCTTCTTCCGCATTTTTGTCAGGCACCTCTCCATCATTGGTAATCTGAACAGTATATTCATCTGCATTTTTGTCTATCTTCACCCAAACAGTACTGCCATGGGCATGTCTGGCACAGTTTGTCACACATTCACGGATTGCCCTGTCTGTCAGCAGCCTGTAAGATGGATGCATGGGAAAGTTCCCACTGATCTGAACTGAAATTCCAAGCTCTTCTGCATGTCTGGTCGTATCCTTATATACTTCTTCCATACTCTCAACAGCAGAACCGGTAAGAATATAAACCAGATGTTTCAATACAGACAACTGTTTATCCATTTTATCCGGATCTTCTTTCCTTTCCAATATTCTGCGTATTGACAGAAGGCTTCGTCCAAAATTGTCATGAACCTGCATTTTCATGACAAGCGTCTCCTGCTCTCTGATTTTATCTCCGATTTTTTCGTACATTTCCTCCAGCTTATGATTCAGGATTTCCAGCTTTTCATTGTTTGCCCTGATTTTTTCACCATTGTAATAAATTTCTGATACATTAACTGCCACTGTCTGCAGATATCCTGCACAATCCGGCTCCTGCAGACTATATTCCTGAAACATCCAGACGGAACCATCAGGAAAATAAAACACATTACTGTCTTTGCTCAATCTGCAAAGACCTTCCGATTCAGGTTCCCCACTCATTGCTTTCCTTAATACCTCATAATCCTGCAAATAAGAACCTGTCATAATTCTGCTCAGCTCCTGCATCTTGGTATTACACAAAACAATCCTTCCAAGAGGATCCGAAAAACAGACTCCACAGGGAACGTCATTCACAGCCTCGTTCACAGACCAGTAAGACAGAGAATGATAATATCTGCGTCTCTCGCTCCGGATTGCCCAGCAAAGATAAAGCAATAATCCTATAACCACCGTCATTAAAACACTGACCGGATAACCCTGAAGCATTGGCTGATAGGAACTTTCTCCCAGGCAATATCTGTGATCATTCATCAGAGCACCCATAAACATAAAAGAAACAACAAAGACAGCCACTGCCGTTACGATTTTCTTTTTCCCGGAAAAGCAGGTGATTCTTACCAGCAGGAGGATTAATTCCAGAATCATGCAGATTTCAAGAAGAATCATCAGAACATTCTGTATTGCCATACTGCATTCCACAAAACTGATCATCTTCCGCCTCTCTTTCTGAAGACGATACATCTGATAAACCATTCGTTTTCATCTTCCTGCTGCACTTTTAATTCCGGCCTTTCCGACATGAATCCACGCAGATCCGCCTCTGATACAATATGAACTGAAATCCGCAGAGCATCATCAATCTGCGACACACGGTAAAAAACAGACTGCATGATATCAACCAATCGTTCCACAAGCCATTCAAAGGTGTCATAGCATTTTAGTATATCATCTGCATTCATCTGCACATCCACATTTTCCACGTAGTAAGCAGCCCGGATCCTGCATAATTTTAAGCTGTCACAGGATTCTGCCAGGCTTTGTCTGAGATCTTCCATTGTAAGCAGATTTCCATCTGATGCATATTGTGTCAGCACCAGATTCTTTCTCCGCTTCAAATACGTACCAACAACTACAATTTTACCGAGAATCCGATCATATTGTTCCCTTGATTCTGTCCGTTCCAGCTCATCCATAAACTGTGACAGCAATTCCAGCTGACCGGCGGTCTGATTCTGTATCATATTTAACAGACGGTTCTGTTCTTCTGTCTTTCTCCGCTCAGCCTCTTTCTGATAAGCTTTCTGTAACAGACGGTTTCTGGCAGTCAGTTCCTCCTGCTGTTCCCGAATATCCTGATACTGATCCAGCAGTACCGAAATATCCTCTGACCAAAACAAATGTCCTCCCCTTATAGGAATATGGTTGATCCGGATTCCCTGTTCCTGTACGGATGATCTGTCTATTATGATTCTACGCAGTTCAGGCGACAGCTCTGGAAAATCACCGGAATGATAATAGCGCTGAAAAGAACAATCTGTAATCTCTGCATCCAGTCCTCCGGAAGTCTGGAATAATTCAAAATATCGATTATTGGTCTGTATCAATCCACATAATATACAACCCTGAAAAATTGCTGCCATTAAAAGGCAGCACACTGCCGTCATATCCCCTGCAATGATTTTGATGAAAGGCAGGCGGAGTATATTTCCGATATTCCATCCCAGAAGCAATATTCCCGGAATCACCGGCAGCCAGAACTGTTTCTTTCCCGGAATTCTGCTTTTTCTGCTCAGAATAATTTCCATCCCTGTCAGACAGATCAAGATCCATCCCTGAATCACCATAAAAACAATACCATAGCTGTAATCTTTATCCGAAAATGGGGGCTGTTTGGAAAAACGAAATACCAGCTGATGCAAATCATTTGTAAAAACACTTACGATCAATATCGCTGCCACGGTCAATAAAATTATAACCTTTCTGACCGTTTTCTCTTCCTCCTTTTCGCCCAAAAACATTGCTGCTGCCAAACCCAGAACCGGAATCAGGAGCATGGGAATATAATATAGATACCAGCAGATATGTTCTCCAAGAGGATCATGAAAAATATGAAATTTTACTGTCCGCACAAAGAACCAGAATACCATCAGACAGCCAATTGCAGTCAGACATCTGCGCGTTTTTTTATGTACTACATGCTTTCCCAGATAAATCACCCAGGCACAGTACATTCCCAGATAAATACAGCTACGACACTGATCTGCCAGATTTCTCATAAAAACATTTTCCGTTCTCACCTGCCTGCAGAAATAAGCCAGCAACACACTTATCAGAATCACTCCATATGACAGAGTCCTCTTTTTACTGTATGTCATGAAAGTTCCTCTCTTACCGGAGCGGGTTTGAAAAATGCTTTACGCAAGATGTGCGTCACAATTTGCAGGAATGATTTTTCAAACACACCCAACCTATTTTTGTAATAATTATACTATAAAGTACTATTTTATCATATAGTTTTCAGAAGAATCATCTATTTTCAGAGTTTTTATCACAAACAGAGTGAACAATCCTGTCCACTCTGTTTCCCATTGCTTAAAACGGTCTTGGCTGACCACAGTATTCACAAAACTTTCCGGTATTCTCTGCACCGCACTGGCATTTCCACGAACTGTTATTCTGTTGCATTCCTCCGGTCATGTTCGTTTCTGACATTCCCGTCTGCTGCATTCCTCCGTTCATGTTCATTCCCGGCATCCCAGACTGCATTCCTCCATTCATGTTCATTCCCGGCATTCCGGACTGCATTCCTCCGGTCATGTTCATTCCTGACATTCCGGACTGCATCCCGGCTGCATTTGGTGTCAGTGCCGCAATAATCTGATAAGCAGTCTGCTCCACTTCCATCAATTCCCTTCTGTTATCACTGCTTATAGAGAAAGTATTCAAGCGAAAATCCATATCATCAAACCACTGAGTTCTCACTTTAATACGCATGGTATAATCAAATTCATATTTATATACCGGTGGCTGATAACTTACAGTTTCTCCATCCTTTGTATATGTTTCCTCATGCTGCTGTTGGTCTACATCAACCCTGCACTGTACAATGGCTGATAAAGGAACTATGTCCGGGTTTTCATTAACATCCAGTTTCCGCGCAACAGTAAAATTCCCCTTATTATCATCAATAAAAACATTATAATTTCTGGTATTGATCTGACGGGTTATATAAAAATCCATTACCGCTTTTTTGTTTTTTTCACGATATTCCAGCTGACGTTTGATATCCTCTACCGTACTATGCCGCCGCTCCTCAAACCATGGTGATAATTTTTTCGCACAATCCTTACACAGATTTCCGTCATCCAGTTTTCGATTTCCCAATAAACCAATTTTCTCCCCGCAGATGTCACAGATTTTCTTATCAAATAATCCCATACCCTATCCTCCTTTTTTATCTGAAATCCCATATTGCCGCACCGGAATGGTGCGGCAGTATTTTACCTTATTCTGTAACAATTATTTTTTCAAAATATGTCTTTACGGAAAAATCAACTTCACCTGTTTCAGAATCATCTGCTTCTTCGCCGTCATCAGATTCCTCTGCATCATCTTCTGCTATCAAACACAGTTTTCCATCATCCAGTAAATTGAACTTCATATTATCAAGACTGAAAAACATAGTTCCTGCCTCATCCTCTGTTACAGCCTTTAATACCAGTGCGTTTCCTTCCACGTCGCCCTGAAGTTCTACTTTTGTCTCTTCTCCGCTCTCTGTTAAGATAATTTCAGCCTTTCCGTCTTCCACAGACATACTCATTTCAAATCCTGTAAAGTCAGCATTAACCGGCATCTGCATTCCAAATGCTTCCATCAGAGTACAGCTCCATTCTCCTTCAAAATCCTTCATGGTTGGATTTTCTACCGGTTTGCCCGGTACATAAGGCTCATACTCTTCCTTTTCCTGACTCAGGATCATTGTCGTTCCATCTGCTGTTAAGGTTATCTTACCGTCCTTGTACTCACATTCTCCTGTCTGATCATTATGAGTCATCAAAATTTTATCATTTTCTATTTTCCACTCTGATTCATCTACTTCAGGCTCTTCCCCATAAACAGAACTTGTTGTTTCCATTTTACCGTCTTCTTTAATGTCCACGGTCACTTCCATTCCCATTGCCCCCGGATGAAATGATACACCTTCGCCCATAGAAAGCTCATTTACATACCAGGTTCCAATAACATCCTTTTCTTCAAGGGCATAAACACTTACGCTCATAAAGCCTGCCATTAAGACTCCTACTGTTCCTGCCATCCACAACCTCATTTTTTTACTCATACAAACATCTCCTTTCTTTTTTAATGTACTCCTCGGACTCTTTTTTACTTAATTTTGTGAGAAGATTTTTTGTTTATCTACATTATACGTGAACGCTCAGATATTTACACTAGCACTTCTGACAGTATGCATGTAATTTTTTGGATAAATTAAAACCTGCTGAAAAGTTTTTAACTTTTCTCAGCAGGTTCATTAAAATACTTTCTGTTTTGGCGCATTCTCTCCAGATTTTCCAGAATTATATCTACACTGATTGGTTTGGCAATATGAGCGTTCATACCCGCTTTGATTGCCTTTTTGCGATCTTCCTCAAAAGCATTGGCAGTCATCGCAATGATTGGTATATTTGCGCATTTCGGATCATTCAATGTACGGATTTCCCGGGTTGCGGTGTATCCATCCATCTTCGGCATCTGAATATCCATGAAGATCAGATCATATTTTCTGCCTTCTGCAGATGACATGATATTCACAGCATCTGTACCATCCTCAACGCAATCCACATCCAGACCAATTTCCTCCATGATCGCTGTTGCGATCTCCCGGTTCAGCTCATTATCCTCTACAAGAAGAACTTTCTTCCCTTCATAACGCCTCTGGATTTCTGCCCGGATTTTCTGCTTCTCATTCTTAAGGGGCTCTCTTTGCTCCGAATCAGGTTCCTCCTTCACAGTCGTCCCTGATATTTCACATTCAAGCATAACCGTAAACTCCGTTCCCCTTCCTACTTCGCTTTCAACCTGAATCGTACCGCCCAGCATATCCACAATGTTTTTGGTGATTGCCATTCCGAGACCGGTTCCTCCTATTCCATTCTCCGTAACGGTATGTTCTCTTGTAAATGAGTCAAACACCTGCTCCCTGAACTCCGGCGACATCCCAATTCCATTATCCTTCACACTGAATACCACTGTTGTACATCCGTCTCTTCTGCATGGTTTCTCAGAAACACGAATGTTAACCGTACCCCCGACCGGTGTAAATTTCACAGCATTACTGCTGATATTCAGAAGCACCTGCGTCAGGCGCAACTTGTCGGTAATGATATCTTCATGGAGTACATCCTGTGTATCAATATACAGCTCCTGCTGTTTAGAATGTACAGATTCCTGTATAATTGTATTTAAGTCATGCAAGATATCCGGCAGGTGTACAACTGTATATTCAATCCGTACGGAACCGTTCTCGATTCTGCTCATATCCAGCACATCATTGATTAGGCTGAGCAGATGCTGACCGGATATATGGATTTTTTTCAGATAATCCAGAACAAGCTCCTTATTGTCAATATGTGTTGTCGCAAGCGCAGTAAATCCAATGACCGCATTCATCGGCGTGCGGATATCATGAGACATATTATTCAGAAACACAGTCTTCGCCCTGTTCGCATGTTCTGCAGCCGCAAGTGCATTTCTCAGATTCCTATCCTGCGCAATCTCACGTTCTTTTTCTTCTGTCGCATCACGGATTGCAACCAGAACTGTACACAATTTCCCATCTTTATCATATCCCTGTGGCACAATGATCATTGTCATCCATCTTTCATCCACTGTCCGAGCTGTAAAACTCAGCGTTTCACGTTCTTCCAGACGCTTTGCCACCGTACTTATATCGACAAATTTCCAATATGCCTCCTGAAATGGCTCTGCAATCACCTGCCTTATAAGTTCTTCCTGATGCGCTTTGAAAAGCATATCCCCTTTCTGATCTGGCTTCATATTTCCTGAAGATTTCAGGATTTCGATTTCCTCTGTTTTTAGATTCACAAGAGAAATAGAGGCATATGCATGCCCCAGTGCATTGATCACCCGAAGTCTTTTCTGGTCCTGAAGGATACTTCTCTTTTCTGTTCTGCTCCTGCTCACCCGATAAAGTAAGAAAAGAAGCAGCGCAAGCAGCACATAAATCACACATATAATATTTCGTGTGATGTACACCTGACTTTCCGGGAAAAAGATATATGCATCGTAGTCTTTGATCTTCTCCCGACGTCCGAACCAGTTTCCTGTCTCTGAACGAAGATGGACAATTCCATTCTCATCTGCCTCAAATTTATTTTTATACTGACTTTTTGCTTCTTCTATAGAGCGGGCAGTCAGCTCCTGTCTGTTTGTACTGACAACCTTATCATCATCACAGATCACAACACTTCCATTCATCTCAAAAGGAAAGTCAGAAAATAACGATGCCATCGTCAGATCTCCGTTAAGCTCATTTACTTCCTCCTTCTGCGCATATGTGATCAGGATACCTGCTGCATCCTGTCTTGCCACTGCCGCAAAATCATAGATCTTTCCTTTATTTCTCAGACGAGTGGTATAAGTCTTTTCCGGATGCTCTGCAATATCACGTACATAATCACTTTTGATCAGCTTCTGCCACAGCGACATAGTATCTCCATCTTTTGCACTCTGTTCTGTCACCTTCAGATTCTGATCCAGTACAAGGATTCCTGTCAGGCGCTGTTCCCTGGCATATTCGTCTAGCATTTCTGTACTGAGATTTCCTTCCTGTTCTATGACTCTGCTTAATTCTGTTGTTTTGTCCAAAAGACGTACCAGGCTTTTCACCTGATCATTGGTGTTATAAATCTCATAACTTTCAATTCGGTTTTTTACAAAATCAAAGGTCTCATCCAGAGTACTGTTCAGCTTGCTATTATCTCTCGCTGTCAGCAGAAGAAAAGTCAGTATTCCGGAAAAAATCAGAATAAACACAAGCAAACACGCATTTCTGTCGACCCTCTTTTTCTTCTGTTTCTGCGGTATCTGCCTTCTTATCTGTCTGCTCATTTACTTTCTCCTCCCGGCAGAGTTTCGTCCGCATCCAATCCGTATTTTGTAACTATTTTTTCTGTAATCCCTTCACTTTGCATCTCTGTAAGCTTTTCTGTAAGCTTTTCTGCCAATTCTTCGTGAGTTCCTTTTTTGAAAGCAATTCCAAGTTCTGATTTATAAGGACTTTCCTCCAGCATACGGTAAGCGCCCTTGCCATCCTGTATCAGACTGCCAAGCATTGCCTCATGTCCCGCAATCGCATCTGCATAATTTTTTCTAAGTGCAGCATAAAGCTCATTCGACGAAGAAAAACAGTTCACCTGTTCTGCATGCGGAAGATCTGATTTTATATTATGAAGAAAGAGATCTTCTGCTTTTGTAGTCGCCTGAACTGCAATCCTCTTCCCTTTCAGATCCTGAAGTGTCCGGATTTCACTCTCGGCTCTTACAACCACCATCTGACGACTGTACATATACGGTCCTGCCCACTGATATTTGTTTTCTCTTTCATTCATGGAATAGCAGCTCCACAGACAGTCTATTGTTCCATCTGACAAAAGTTTCTCTTTATCTTCCCAGACAACCTTCTCAAATTCAGGCTGATAACCCAGCCTCTGAAAGGCTTCCTCTGCAAGTTCCACATCAATACCTTTATACTCGCCATCACTCGTCTGATAGCTGTAAGGTTCAAAATAATCTATTCCGATAACAATCTCCGGCAATTCACTGTCCGATGTTTTCTCTTTCTTTATTCCACATCCTCCCGGTATAAGGCTGCCTGCCAGAAGAAGTGCTGCAATACAAATTCTTTTTCTGCGGGTATGGGAGTCATTCTTTCGATTTTTTCTCATATCCAGTTCCTTTCCATTTATTACTGTTTCATAACCTGCGTGTCAGTGACCTTGTTTTCCCAATTAAAACAGAGGGCTTATCCAATTCGGGTAAACATCAAAACGGTGCAAAAAAAGTCCCACGTAAAAAACTTTTACAGGAACTTTTTTCATAATCATCTCAGTTTTTTGACTGATCTTCCTATAAATCTATCAACAAAACTTCTGATACAGATTATACATTTCATATACTTTCATGTCTACAATTATTTACTGCTCTGAAATATAAAACACACGTTACTGTTCACAGTAACGTAGCCAAAATTC
>ENA-ORTW01004673-ORTW01004673.1-human-gut-metagenome-genome-assembly--contig:-NODE-4673-length-10587-cov-3.771553_pt1 | contig 10587 bp, 8 predicted proteins | sample MGYA00242072_ERZ509193 | MGnify/ENA primary metagenome ERZ509193 (study PRJEB26280, sample SAMEA2338813) | human gut metagenome | biome: human gut; feature: human-associated habitat; material: faeces...
AAGAGGTGGAGACGATTGCATTGAATAATGTTTCCCTGGAAGTGAAAGATGGCGAATTCGTGGCTATCATGGGGCCTTCCGGATGTGGCAAGTCTACATTGCTGAACATCTTAGGATTACTGGATAATCCGACGTCGGGCGACTATTACCTGGCAGACAAGGAAGTCGGGCATCTCAAAGAGAAGGAACGTACGCAGGTTCGCAAAGGCAATATCGGTTTCGTATTCCAGAGTTTCAACCTGATCGACGAACTGAACGTGTTCGAGAACGTGGAACTCCCGCTTACCTATCTCAAAGTAAAGGCAAGCGAGCGCAAGCAGATGGTCAATGACATCTTGAAGTGCATGAACATCAGCCACCGAGCCAACCACTTCCCACAGCAGCTTTCCGGAGGTCAGCAGCAGCGTGTCGCCATCGCCCGTGCCGTTGTTTCGAATCCGAAAATCATCCTTGCCGATGAGCCGACCGGTAACCTGGACTCCAAAAACGGAGCCGAAGTGATGCAGCTCTTGACCGAACTGAACAAAGAAGGAACCACCATTGTTATGGTGACACACTCCAAACACGATGCGAGCTTCGCCCACCGGGTGATCAACCTGTTCGACGGAAGTATCGTGTCGTCCGTAAACGAATTCATTTAATTTTTGTAAAATAGAACATAGACACATTCTAATTGTTTTGTGATCATATCCGGCTTGGGAAAGTCGGATATGTTCTTTGTGAGATATGAGTTTGGGGTTATGAATTATAAATGGAATACACTATGAATAATCTGTTGAATATAAAATCTTTTCTGAAATTCCTGAGCCGGAACAAGGGGTACACGGCGATCGACGTCTTCGGGCTGTCTGTTTCGCTGATGTTCGTGATCCTGATTGCGGTGTATGTGGAACGGGAATTGAATATCGACAAACAGCAGGCGAATTACGACCGAATCGTCGCCGTCGGCAATGAAGATTTCCTGGAATCGGCCGTCCCGGTTTCCTATTGGCTGGAAGAGCGGTATCCGGAGATCGAGAAGGTCTGTCCGGTCATCACGGACCAGGGGGAGGGCATGCAGGTCTTTTATGGCGACAAGAAGCTGAAGGCCGGCGTTATATTTGCCGATTCGACGTTCTTCGACATTTTTTCGTTCAAGCTGCTCGATGGCGACCGCGACCGGCTTTTGGAAGATCCTTATAGCGCGGTCGTTTCGGAAAGCTTTGCCCGTAAGGTGTTCGGCAATGACGATCCGATCGGGAAGAGCTTGCGCATCAGCGACTCGACAAGTGTCATGGTTACCGGTGTCATGGAAGACATCAACCGTTCGGTGATTCCGAATGCGGACCTGTTGGTGCGTATCGAGCGGGTGACGGAGTTCAACCAATCACTGTCGAAGACGAATCCGGGTAACGCCGGCTCGTGCGTCTCGTTCCTGTTGCTGAAGCCGGGAATGGACTTGCAGGGACGGGCGGATGAGATATTGAGCTTTTTCAAAGAGCGGTATTGGATTTACCGGTATGATTTCGTGAAGGAAGCACGCGTTGTTCCACTTTCGGATATCTATTTCGGAAATACGGCGTCGCATAGCTTGAACCAAGGCGACAAGCGCTTTTCGTTGGTCTTGATGTCCGTCGGCATTCTGATCCTGATTTTCGCGATCATCAACTATATCAACCTGACGGTGGCACAGGCCGGCCAGCGGGCGAAGGAGATGGCGACACGTCGCCTTTTAGGTTCTTCGCGTGTGGAACTGTTCCTGCGGTTGATGTTGGAGGCTACTTTCCTGACAGTCGTTTCGTTTGCCATCGGGCTGATGTTTGCCAAGGCGGCACTGCCGTATGCCAATGACTTGTTGCAGGTGCGCTTGACATTCGATGTGCTGGCGACACCGCTTTGGATAGGGGCGATCCTCCTGTTTATCGTGTTGACGGGAGCTTTGTCGGGGGTGCTTCCGGCATTGATGATCTCATCGGCCAAACCGATCGACGTGGTACGCGGGACGTTCCGCCGGCAGACGAAGATGGTGTTCAGCAAGGTCTTCATCACGTTCCAGAATGTGATCACGATCGCCATGATCGCCGCCTCGCTGACGATGTATCTCCAGATCGACCATCTGATCCACGCGCCGTTGGGCTACAACACGACGAACATAATCGAATCGTATAACATTTTCCGTTCCAAAAGCGAGATGGAACGGGCGGAAGATATGTTGCGCCAGCTTCCGATGGTCAAGGCTGTCGGCCATAGCAACGGAACACCTTCGAGCGGGACGAACAATATGAGTGGAACTTACGAGGACAAATCGCTCAGCTTCCAGCAGATACAGGTCGACAGCGCCGCTTTCCGCATTTTCGGTTTCGAGATCAAGTCGGACAACCGGGTGGCCAACGCCGATGGGGGATGGTATTTGAACGAGCTGGCTTTTAAACAGATGGAATTGTCGGAAGATGCCCCTTCTTTCAGGTGGGGCGAAGATGTGACACCCGTCTTAGGGGTGATCCGTGATTTCCAGTTGAGGGACATTACGCAGGAAAATTCGCCGGTAATGTTCCGTTTCCAGAATATGGAATCAGGCTGGTGGCCGTGGAGCTACGTGGTCGAGGTGAAGGGTGATCCTGTCGAGGCATACGAGTCCGTGCGCAAAGTCTTCGAGGAGGTGTCGGGTGTTCCTTTCGAGGGACAGTTTATCGACCAGGGCATCCGTACGCATTTCGAATCGCAGATTCGTCTGGCCAAGATCGTGGTGATCTTCGCCTGCATTGCGATCCTGATCTCGCTGTTGGGTTTGCTTGCGATGTCGACCTATTTCATCCTGCAACGTTCGCAGGAGGTAGCGATCCGCAAGGTGTTCGGTTCGGACAACCGGGGAATCCTGGTGCGCCTCGTCGGTACGTTCCTGACATATGTCGGGATTGCGTTCGTGATCGCGACGCCGCTGAGCTGGTATTTCATGAAGCAATGGCTGGCGGACTATAGCTACCGGATCGCGCTTAGCCCGCTGATTTTCATCGTTGCTGGTCTTTTCTGCCTCCTGATCTCCTTCCTGGCGGTATTCTTCCAAAGTTGGAAGGCGGCGAATGCAAATCCGGTAGAAAGCGTGAAAAACAATTGACAATTGTTTACAGTTCTCCCGGTCTTTCCTCCCCCGGCTTGCCGCCGCCTTCCGGCTTTTGGGTGGCTCTTTTGGCGTTGATGGTTTTGCGGGTGGCGAGGATGGCTTTCTGGCGGTCGATGAGACGGTTGATGTTATTGATGATCTCCAGATAGTCCGTCTCGCCGTTCACTTCGGCCAGCGCGTTGAGGCGTTTGACGACAGCGCGGTAGGCGGCATCGGTTTCCTGGCGGGCCGCTTTGGTCGCGCCGGTGACGATGGTAGCCTGCTGGCTGTTGCGGTTGGTGAAGAAGGAGATGAATTTCTCATTCGCTTCCTTCAATCGCATCACCCATCTTTCGAGGCCGGCCATCTGGAGACGGTTCGTGACGTCTTCCAGCGAAACACCGTCCAACGGCGAGTTGGTCGGATCGGACAGTTCGCCGGGGCGTTCTTCTTCTTCCGAGTGGTTGTCAAATTCTTCCAAATCCTGGATCAGGTTTATCACAGCACTGTTTTCAGCCAGGTAAGGCAGTGAGCAGGGATCGCCGTTGCGGCGCAGGATGATATCGATTTGGCGGGCGATCTCGGCGATCACCGGATCGAAATCATTCATCGCGACATTGTTCTGGCGTTTTAATCCTCTGTAGGCATCGTCACGGACCTTGTCGAGGCGGGTGACATCATAGGAGAGGACGTTTTCGCCGCCGCTGACTTTCATGGAACCGTCAAATACGTTGTATTTAACTTTGTAGTTGTTTACGAACTCTGTGATTTTGGAGTCTTTGCATTTCTCAAACTCCACGATCGCGAAACTGTGGAAGCCAAAATTTTCGTCTTGGGTAAGACGGGATAAATCAAAACCTTTAATTTCAGACATGGTACATCGTTTAAATATTATTCTTCTGTTTTCATGCTGTCGGGAGTCCCGCCAACGTGTTTTTCTTTGTTTTCATGCTGTCGGGAGCCTCGCCAACGTGTTTTTCTTTGTTTTTGTGCTGTCGGGAGTCCCGCCAACGTGTTTTTCTTTGTTTTTGTGCTGTCGGGAGTCCCGTCAACGTGTTTTTCTTTGTTTTCATACTGTCGGGAGCCCCGCCAACGTGTTTTTCTTTGTTTTCATGCTGTCGGGAGTCCCGCCAACGTGTTTTTCTTTGTTTTTGTGCTGTCGGGACCCCCGCCGGGATATTTTTTTCCGTATCTTTATTATCGGGCATCACATCGCTGACAAATATACCTTAAATTGGGCAGGAAACAATTATTTTATCCTTTAATTTTCAACAGATATTGAAAAATGTTGGAATTGCCGGGAGGAAGGCGACGCGAAACTGTCAAAATATAGGACACTCCTGTCTAAAATTTGGACAGAAGGTGTTGGTTGTTGCTTGATTATTGTTCTGTTATCCAATTGATTATGCGTTGTGGTATAATTTTTGTGTCTTATTGGGCAGAATAGAACAAATACAGATAGCGTGAAGGAGTAGTGACTTTTCTTTCAAGAGAAAAGTAACAGAATCAAATCTTTTTCTTGAGTGTGAAGAAGAACGTCATTCCTTTGCCCAGTCCGCTCTTGGCTGAGATCTGTCCTTTGTGGAAGTTTACGCCGTTCTTGACGATGGAGAGTCCTAGACCGGTCCCGCCCACCTTGCGGCTGCGGCCCTTGTCGACGCGGTAGAAGCGTTCGAAAATGCGGTTCACGTGTTCTTCCGAGACGCCGACGCCATTGTCCGAGAAACTGAAGTAGTAGAATTTCGGGTCCTCCTTGTAGCAACTCACCGTGAGATGGATGCCTTCGCCCGCATACGCGATCGCGTTGTCGTAGAGGTTGCGGAAGATCGAGTATAGCAGCGAATAATTGCCATAGATCGTAGGGTTGCCCGGAAGAGCGACCTCTGTCGTGATCTTCTTTTCTTCCATCTCCATCGAACATTCCTTCTCGATCTCGCCGACCAATTTTTGGATGTTCACTTCCGACAGCTCGAACATTTCGGAAGCCTCGTCCAGCCGGTTCAATACCGAAATGTCGCGCAGCAACCCCGTCAGCCTCGTGCTTTGCGAGTAGCAGCGTTCGAGGAAGAACTGGCGTTTGTCGTCCGGCAGCTGCGGATTGCTGATGATCGTTTCGAGATAACCCTGGATACTGCTGACAGGAGTTTTCAGCTCGTGCGCCACGTTCTGCGTCAGCTGCCGTTTCATCCGGCTCTCTTCTTCCTGGCGGGAGATGTCGTTGATAGATATCTCATAGCTGTTGTCGAGGAACAGAATGCATTCGATCAGGAAAATCTTTCCGTTCTTGTCCACCGTGACCGATTCGCGCAACACTTTCCGCTTGCGGTTCGTGTTCGGGATGTTTTTGGAGAGGAACAGATGGATCGGTTCCAGTTCCGGAATGTCGACCGCGTCTTCCGACTGTCGTATCTGCATGTCGGAAATCAGGTTCGCGAACTGTACGAACAGGATATTGGACAATATCTCCCTGCCTTCCGGTGTGAACATGGCGAAACCTTCTTTTGCGTACTGGAAATGCTTGATTAGCTTCTCGCGTTCCATCGAAAGCTCGTCCTTGGCCTTCTGCTGGCGGTGGTAAAGCCCGACGATATTCTTCGATATGTCTCCAAGCTCGTCGTTGGGAAAGACATATTCGTTCTCCGGTATGCGGTCTTTCTCCACGTTCAGGGCGAAGTCGCGCAGCTTCGAGATCGTCCGCCCGATGCTGAACGTGAAGCGGGAGAGGACGAAGAAAAATATCAGCGTCATCAACGCCATAAAATAGATGAAATCCTTGTCGATCGTCAGTACGCGCTGTGTGTAAGGGTCCCAGGGGAGGGCGGAGCGGTAGATATACCCGCCGATATTCGTCGCCGTGTAGAAATAGCGTTTACCGGTCGAGTTGGACGAACGGATGGCGAACCCTTCATTGTAGAGGCGTGCCTTGCGTACCTCGCTGCGGTCGTTATGGTTGTTGAATTCCTCGGCACCGCTATTGTCGAACAACACTTTCCCTGCCGGATCGATAATGGTCACGCGAAGATCCTTTTGGGGGATGTCGTCGATAAACTGGTGAACCACCTGGTTGATATCCTCAGTCTGTTGCGTGCGGCGGAACAACTGGTAGTTGTAATTCCCCAACACGTTGTTCAACTTCTCTTGGGCAAACTCCCGTTCCCGCTGATACTGGAACAACAGGAAGCAAGCTGTGAACCCCAGAAACATGGCGAATATCGACCAGAAAAGTCGCTGGCTGAAAGGTATTCTGCTGTTTGTCGTTGATTCTATCTTGACCATGGGGTAAATTAAGAATTAAGAAGTAAGAAGTAAAAATTAAAAATTAAGAAGTAAGAAATCATCTTGGAATGTAAGAATAAGTGCCCGTTCGTTTATTTTTTAATTTTTAATTCTCAATTTTTAATTTTCAAAGCAGTATCCGAAGCCGAGCCGCGTCACGATGTTTTTGCCGTATGGTCCGATCTTTTTGCGCAGGCGGGTGATGTTTACATCGATGGTGCGGTCGAGCACATATACTTCGTCTTTCCATATCCGGGAAAGGATTTCCTCGCGTGAGAACACATTTCCTTTGTTTTCGAGGAGGAGTTTCAGTATCTCGAATTCCTTTTTGGTGAGCGGGACTTCCTGTCCGTCGACGGAGGCTTTTATGCGCTTCGTGTCGAGTGAGAGAGTTTCGTATTTGAGGCATTCGTTTTCCGGCACTTTTTCCTTGTCTGATGTGCGGCGCAGCACGGCTTTCACGCGTGCCACCACCTGACGGATGGAGAAAGGCTTGGATATGTAGTCGTCGGCTCCCAAGTTGAAGCCTGTCAGCATATCGTTTTCAGTGTCCTTGGCTGTCAGGAAGATGATGGGGATATCGGCCGTCTTTTCTTCTTTCTTGAGGATGCTGGCCATCTTGAATCCGGATATTTCACCCATCATGACATCTAAAAGCAGCAGTTGGTAGGAGGCTATATCCATCTTCAACGCTTCTTCGGCGCTAAAAGCCGTGTCTACTTCATACCCTTCTATCTCAAGATTGAACTTGAGGATTTCGCATAAATCCTCTTCATCGTCCACTACAAGAATCTTCGGCATATCCATAATCTTTGTCTCTTTTTTATTACAAATACAATTTATTTCTGCAAAGGACGTATTTCTGTATTTCGATGAAATGAAATACGTATTACAATAGCGTTACAAATGCGTCAGATCGCCACATCCTGCCACTGTCCGCCGATCAGTTCGCGGGTGGATTTGAACCCGGCCTTTTTCAGCAGTTCGAATGCTTCCGCACGTCCGTCGTTCACCAGGTCGGGATAGTGGCAGTCTGAGTTTACCATCACCGGAATATCCAGCTCACGTAAGCGGTGCAGATAGTCGGTATGCGGGTAGACCTCCTGTTTCTTCACGAGGTTTTTCGTGTTGACTTCGACCATCAGGCCCTTTTCGGCGATCAGGTGCAGACAGTCGTTGAATGGTTTTTGATACCAGTCCGCTTGCAGGTCGAAGCCTTCGCATTTGTGCCCGTTCATGTATATCTTGTCCATGTGCCCGACGATGTCGATTCCGCCTGCCTCGATCATTCGCCGTGTGGAACTGAAATAGTGGGCGACCAGCTTGCGGATATCTCCATCGTAGTAGGCGTCGACAGACTTCTGGTATTCCCGGAAAGGACCGTCGATACACACCATATTCTCTTCCGCAAGCGGCTGTGCGATCGGAAGAAAGTGGATGGAACCGATACGGTAATCGAGCGGCAGATTGCGGAAGTAGGGGATGGACGCGTTGTAGCTCTCGTCTAAGAAATCGATTTCCAGTCCCACGTATATTTCCAACCGGTCGTTGTATTTCTTTTTCAGCCGTTCTATTTCTGTCAGATATTCGGGCATGTCATCTTTGGACATGTTCCAGAATGTTTCGAACGGCAGTGGTGAATGGGATGAAAAACCGTAGGCGCGGAACCCGTGCGCAACAGCGAATTTAATGAAGTCTTCCGGCGTGCTCCGACCGTCACAGAATGTACAATGGCTATGGTAGTTACTGAGTTGCATAAATTTTTACTTGTAAAAGGGCAAAGATAATTTTTTTATCCCGAAAGACAACCTGTTTGATAAAAAAAGGCTTGATTGCTGCCTAAGGGTTAGCGGCAGAATCAAGCCTTGAAAAACACGTGAATAATGAAAAATCGTATGTTTTATTTTATTACGTTCAGTTCTTTTCCAACTTTGATAAATGCAGCGATTGCTTTATCCAGATGTTCCGTTTCGTGGCCTGCGGACAACTGTACGCGGATGCGGGCCTGGCCTTTCGGCACTACCGGGTAGTAGAAGCCGGTAACATAAATGCCTTCTTCCTGCATCTTGGCTGCGAAATCCTGGGATAATTTAGCATCATACAGCATAACGGCGCAGATTGCGGACTGAGTCGGCTTGATGTCGAAACCGGCTGCTAACATCTTTTCACGGAAGTAGCTGACGTTGTTCATCAGTTTCGTATGCAAAGCATCGCTTTCTTTCAGCATCTTGAACATTTCCAGGCTGGCGCCTACGATAGCGGGAGCGACAGAGTTAGAGAACAGATAAGGACGGGAGCGCTGACGCAGCATGTCGATGATTTCTTTCTTTCCGGTTGTGAATCCGCCCATGGCGCCACCGAATGCTTTACCTAACGTACCTGTGAAGATATCGACTCTTCCGTATACATTATATTGTTCAGCTACACCGTGTCCTGTCGGGCCTACTACACCGGCAGAGTGGGATTCGTCAACCATTACCAATGCGTCGTATTTTTCTGCCAGTTCACAGATTTTGTCCATCGGGGCCACGTTTCCGTCCATAGAGAACACACCGTCTGTTGCGATGATGCGGTGACGTTGTGCCTGGGCTTCTTGCAGGCAACGTTCCAGGTCGGCCATGTCTGCATTGGCATAACGGTAGCGTTTTGCCTTGCAAAGACGTACGCCGTCAATAATGGAGGCATGGTTTAAAGCATCGGAGATGATCGCATCCTCTTCAGTGAACAACGGTTCGAACAGACCGCCGTTGGCATCGAAACATGCAGCGTACAGGATCGTATCTTCGGTCTTGAAATAGTCGGAGATAGCGGCTTCCAGTTGTTTGTGCAGATCCTGTGTCCCACAGATGAAACGTACGGATGACATGCCGTATCCGTGTGTGTCCATAGCTTCTTTGGCAGCCTTGATCAGACGTTGGTTGTCAGACAGACCCAGATAGTTGTTTGCGCAGAAGTTCAAAACGTCGCTTCCTGCGTTTACTTTGATGTCGGCTCTTTGAGGAGTGGTGATGATACGCTCGTTCTTATACAATCCGGCAGCTTTGATGTTTGCCAATTCCTGAGTAAGGAAATCTTTCAGTTTACCGTACATAACTTTGTTTTTTGTTAGTATTTTTAATTAAGTTGACAATTATATCTCTTTTATCGCAGACAAGTGGCAAAATATCTTTTCGAAACCTTTTTCTTTGTCTCTGATTTGTCTGCCGATGCGGCAAAGGTCATATTTTTTTTGAATATATAGGCTAAAAAATACAAGAAATTCATACCGGAATGTTTTTATTCTCTATACCTTTGCCATCGAAAAAACTTAAAAGAACATCAAACGCAATGAAGAATGTATTAGTAATTGGTTCTACCGGTCAGATTGGATCAGAGTTAACCATGAAGTTGAGAGGTATCTACGGTGGAAACATTGTAGCAGGTTACATCCCCGGACAGGAACCTAAAGGTGAACTGTTGGAATCAGGACCTTCTGCAATTGTCGACATTACAAACGAACAGCAGATTGCTGAGACTGTGTCCAAATATAAGGTAGATACGATTTATAACTTGGCTGCACTGCTGTCAGCCGTTGCAGAAGCAAAACCGCAGCTTGCCTGGAAAATCGGTATGGGCGGTTTGTTTAACGTATTGGAAGTTGCACGTGAAATGCATTGTGCTGTATTCACTCCGAGTTCAATCGGTGTGTTTGGCAATAACACGCCGAAAGACAAGACTCCGCAGGATACGATCCGTAACCCGCGTACTATGTACGGTGTTACGAAAGTTTCAGGCGAGTTGTTGAGTGACTACTACAACATCCGTTTCGGCGTCGACACCCGTTCCGTACGTTTTCCGGGACTTATCTCCTATGTGACACCTCCGGGTGGTGGTACGACCGACTACGCAGTTGATATCTATTATTCGGCTGCCAAAGGCGAGAAGTTCGTATGTCCGATCAAGCAGGGTACATTCATGGATATGATGTATATGCCGGACGGTCTGCGTGCAGCTATTGAAATTATGGAAGCCGATTCGACGAAGTTCGTTCATCGTAACTCTTTCAACATTGCATCCATGAGCTTTGATCCTGAAATTATCTACAACAACATCAAAAAGTATGTTCCTGACTTCCAGATGGAATATGATGTGGATCCGTTACGTCAGGCTATCGCAGAATCATGGCCTAACTCTTTGGATGACACGTGTGCCCGTGAGGAATGGGGCTGGAAACCGGAATATGATCTGGATTC
>ENA-ORTW01004675-ORTW01004675.1-human-gut-metagenome-genome-assembly--contig:-NODE-4675-length-10584-cov-3.590085_pt1 | contig 10584 bp, 8 predicted proteins | sample MGYA00242072_ERZ509193 | MGnify/ENA primary metagenome ERZ509193 (study PRJEB26280, sample SAMEA2338813) | human gut metagenome | biome: human gut; feature: human-associated habitat; material: faeces...
CATGTGTATCGGACTTGGCGGTGGTTCTACCATAGGATATTTAGCAGAGTATCTTGCCAAAGAGGAGAGAAAAATAACGGTAGTAACTCCATCTGATGATACAGCAGAACTTTGTAAAAACTTAGGACTTATGGTATTATCACTGGAAATGACAGCTCATATCAACATTGCTTTCGATGGTTGTGATGAGCTTGATAAAGAGTTAAATGCGCTGAAAGCGAATGGCGCGATTCATACAAAGGAAAAAATTATTGCATCCATGGCAGAAAAATATGTTTTGTTAATTGATGAATCTAAGTTTTATGATACATTACCGTTAAAAGATTCTGTGACATTAGAAGTGATTCCACAGAGCAGAAACTATGTGCAGGCACAGATAGAAAAGCTTGGTGGAAAGGCAGTAATGCGAAAGAGTGGTGCCAAAGCGGGTTTTGTTATTAGTGATAATGGAAATTATATAATGGATACTGATTTTTCTAATGTAGCTACATTTGCAGGGAAACCAGAAGAACTTCATAAGAAGTTAAAGCAGCTTACTGGAGTGGTGGAGACAGCATTATTTATTGATATGGTAGCATTTGCTCTTTGTGTATGCGGGGATGAAGTAAAAGTTATCGAAAAATAATGAGATATTAAGAGCAGAGAGTGTTTGAAAAAGTATTTAATAATATGCATGTGTAATTTACAGAAAGTATTTTTCAAATACGTTATAATTCAGAATAACAAAAAGATAAAAACGGGAAAGAATTTATATCTAATATGGTTTAAAGCAAATGAGTTGAGTTATAAAGAATATAAATTGGCAGAAAGGAAGTTGAATATATAATGAAAAAATTAAACTGGGGAATGCTTGGAACAGGCTGGATTGCTCATGAAATGGGTGAGGCATTACAGCGTGTGAATGGTGAAATCTATGCCTGCTGTGCAAGAAGTATAGAAAGTGCAGAAAAATATGCTAAAGAATTTGGTGTAAAGCATGTTTACGGCAGTGTGGATGAGATGCTTGCCGATGAAAATATTGATATCGTCTATATTGCGACACCACATAATTCTCATTATGAATTTTTAATGAAGGCATTACAAAGTGGAAAGCACGTTTTTTGTGAGAAGGCAATTACAGTGAATGATACACAGCTTGAGGAGGCAGTAAAGCTTGCGGCAGAGAAGAAGCTTGTTATTTGTGACGGCATGACTTTATATCATATGCCGATATTTAAGAAGCTGAAAGAGATTGTGGACAGTGGTAAGCTAGGACCGGTCAAGATGATTCAGGTAAACTTTGGAAGCTGTAAGGAATATGATGTGACAAATCGTTTCTTTTCTAAAGAATTAGCAGGAGGAGCTTTACTTGATATCGGTGTGTATGCGACAAGCTTTGCAAGATTTTTTATGAAGAGCAAACCGGATACAATTCTTACAACTGCTAATTATTTTGAAACAGGAGTAGATGAGACTTCAGGAATCATTCTTAGAAATCCAGACGGTCAGATGGCAGTTATGGCACTTACGATGCGTGCGAAACAGCCAAAAAGGGGTGTTGTTGCCTGTGAGGACGGATTTATTGAGATTTATAATTATCCAAGAGGAGATAAGGCAACTATTGTTTATACTAATGATGGTCATACAGAGACAATTGAGGCAGGAGAGGCAGCCTATGCACTGGATTATGAAGTAGAAGATATGCAGAACTATGTCTTAAATGGCGGAAGTGAAGAATATCTGACTTACAGCCGTGATGTTATGAGTGTATTGACAGACATTAGAAAACAGTGGGGAATGATTTACCCATTTGAATAGAAAATTGAATGGGAAAAAGAACAAGGAAAGGGGTGCAGGAAAGCTTGCATCTCTTTTGGTATCGCAGTATAATGAAAAATTGTGCTGACTTGCAACTTGAAATAGATAAAAAATGTATAAAAAATAATGTTGTCATTGTATAGTATGTACGCAAATCTATTATTTACTTTGTAAAGTAGGAAGATACAGGAAAAAGAGGAGAAAAGATATGGAAAAGAAATATTTATTTTTTGATATTGATGGAACGTTGACAGACCGTGCAACGGGAGAGATTGTTCCAAGCGCAAAAGAAGTGTTACAGCGATTAGAAGAGAACGGGCATTTTGTGGCAATCGCAACTGGAAGGGCACATTACAAGGCAGAAAACTTTACATTGGCTATGGCTGGTGTCTTGTCATGGATGATACAAAAGATGTTTATATGAAAGATACTTTATTTCGAAAAATCTCGTAGGTCATCTTCGTTTTGAACCAGAATATCTGATGTTCCAGCCGGATAATAAGCGAGGCGGTATCTTAAATATGATGGAATTAAAAAGGCTTGTGAACATTTTGGATGGATTTGATAAGATAAATCAGAGGGTAAACAGGAATTTTACATAATAAATTGTAGATATACACAACCTTCACAACCCGCTTTACAGAAAGCATTTTTCAAACACGCTCTAGTTTAAATTAAGTTAGAGTAGTTTATATATAAAACCAACAATAATAAATAAAGAAAAATAATGCAAGGAAATAATAAAGGAATATCACATAAATGACAGAATTAATAAAACAAAAAAAACAGGTGCCCGAAAGGCTATATAGTAACAAAAAGTTAGCGGCACTGCTCATTCCATTGGCGTTAGACCAGCTTTTGAACTCTTTTATGGGAACGATTGATACATTAGTTGTTAGTAATCTTGGTTCTGCAGCGATTTCTGCGGTATCATTGGTTGATGCAATTAATATTTTAATCGTGCAGGCATTCTTTGCACTTGCTTCTGGTGGAACCGTAGTGTGTTCTCATTATCTTGGATGTAAAAATAAAAAGAGTGCAAAAGAAGCGGCAAGACAGCTTGTATTTATTACGTTATTATTATCGGTAATCATTGCCGGAGTTTGTCTTGTATTTAATCAGCAGCTTTTGCATTTGATTTTTGGAAAAGTAGAAAAAGATGTTATGGCGGGGGCAAAGCAGTACTTCTTTTATTCAGTACTGTCTTATCCGTTTATCGCATTGTATAATGATGGCTCCTGTATTTTAAGAGCACAGAATGACAGCAGGTTCCCCATGCAGATTTCTATAGCATCTAATTTTTTAAATGCATTTTTGGATGTCATATTTGTCTGGGTATTTCACTGGGGCGTTGCGGGTTCAGCGATTGCGACAGCAGGCTCCCGTTTCTTCAGCATGAGTATTGTATTATGGAAGCTTAGAAACCCTTCTCTTGAAATACCATTTAGAGATTACTTTTCTATTCGGCCAAATTGGAGAGAGATTAAAAAGATTTTAAATATCGGAATTCCTTCCGGTATCGAAAACAGTATGTTTCAGTTTGGGAAACTGGCAATCCAATCTACAGTTTCTATGATGGGGACAGCCGCAATCGCAGCGCAGGGAATGACAAATGTAATTGAAAATTTAAATGGAATCCTTGCGATTGGTATCGGAATCGGTCTGATGACCGTTGTAGGTGAAACTTTAGGAGCAGGAAGAAAAGAGGAAGCAGTCTATTATATAAAGAAGATTTCCATTGCAGCAGAAGTTGTATTGATCGCTACATGTCTTTTGATGTTTGGGCTTACTTATCCGATCACATATTTTGGAGGCATGGAACCAGAGAGTGCAAAACTTTGTATATTCATGGTAACATGTATCACGATCGTAAAACCGATCGTGTGGATCATGGCATTTATTCCACCATATGGATTCAGGGCAGCAGGGGATGTTAGATTTACAATGACGACCTCCATGCTGTGTATGTGGTTTTGCAGAGTCGTGCTTGCCATGGTACTTGCGAGAGTTTTTCATATGGGACCGATCGCAGTGTGGATCGGAATGTTTACAGACTGGACGATCCGTGGAATTATTTATACAATACGATTTAAAAATAGAAAATGGCTTGCTCATCAGGTGATCTGATGTTCGTTGCGGATGATGACGGTTCGTGTTATACTGAAATGTATTTGAATGATCAAGAAATAATATAGAAGGGATACAAATAAAATGAAAGTATCAGATTTTACATTTGATTTACCAGAAGAATTGATCGCTCAGGATCCACTTGAGGACAGATCAAGTTCCAGATTATTAACATTAGATAAAAATACAGGAGAGATCGGACATGATGTCTTCCATAATATTGTAAATTATTTAAAACCGGGAGACTGTCTTGTGTTGAATAACACAAAAGTAATTCCTGCAAGACTGATCGGAGCCAAAGAAGAAACTGGCGGTAAAGTTGAAGTTTTACTTCTTAAGAGAAAACAGGACAATGTATGGGAAACTCTTGTAAAGCCAGGGAAAAAAGCACGTCCGGGAGCAAGGATTTCTTTTGGAGATGGAAAATTAGTTGGAGAAGTTATTGATGTTGTTGATGAAGGAAATCGTTTGGTGAAGTTTGAATATGAAGGTATTTTTGAGGAAGTGTTAGACGAACTTGGACAGATGCCATTACCACCATATATCACACATCAATTAAAAGACAAGAATCGTTATCAGACAGTTTACGCCAAATATGATGGTTCAGCTGCAGCACCAACTGCTGGACTTCATTTTACAAAGGAATTATTACAACAGATCAAAGACATGGGAGTTAATATCGCATATGTAACACTTCATGTTGGACTTGGAACATTCCGTCCAGTAAAAGTTGATGATGTTTTAGAGCATCATATGCATTCTGAATTTTATAGAATTGAAGAGGAAGATGCAGAACTTATCAATGAGACAAAGAAAAACGGTGGAAGAGTTATTTCTGTTGGAACAACAAGTACAAGAACTTTGGAATCTGTTGCAGAAGAAGATGGAACTCTGCATGCAAAGAGCGGATGGACAGACATCTTCATTTATCCAGGATACAAATTTAAAGTGATCGATGGACTTATCACAAACTTCCATCTGCCAGAATCTACATTATTAATGTTAGTTTCTGCACTCGCAGGAAGAGAACATATTTTAAATGCTTATAATATCGCAGTAAAAGAAAGATACAGATTCTTCTCTTTCGGGGATGCGATGTTCATTCATCCATAAGAAGAATTTACTATAAAAGGATATCTTAGAAAGGAGGTACAATGGTAAATTTGATCGAAATAGGAAAAAGTGGAATAAAAGTACCATTCTTAGGAATGGGAACATGGGCGATCGGTGGTGGAAGCTGGTGGGGAGACAATGATGATGAACTCTCTGTCAAAACGATTCAACGGGCGATCGATCTTGGAATCAAATGGATCGATACAGCGCCAATTTATGGATTATATCACAGTGAAGATGTGGTGGGAAAAGCAATCAAAGGAAAAAGAGAGCAGATTATATTATCCACAAAGTGTGCACTGGAGTGGAGACATGAAACACCAGTCTTCCATAAAGAAGTCGATGGAACGAAAGTCTATCGTGACCTTTCAAAGAAAAGCATCATTGAGGATTTAGATCATAGTCTTTTAACACTTGGAACAGACTATATTGATGTGTTGTATACACACTGGCAGACAACAGATAAGAAACTTTATCCGATCGAAGAGACAATGGATGCATTGATGACACTTAAAAAACAGGGCAAGATCAGAGCTATTGGTGCGTCAAATGTTACAGAAGAAGATATCAGGGAATATTGTCAATATGGACAGCTTGATGTGATTCAGGAAAAATACAGTATCGTGACAAGAAAAGTGGAGAAAGAATTGTTGCCAGTATGCAAGGAACTTGGTGTGTCAATACAGGCGTATTCTCCACTGGAACAAGGTTTACTTACAGGTAAATTTACAATGGATACAACATTTCCAAATGGAGATGTAAGAAATAATAATCCATCTTTTCAGCCAGAGACAAGAAAAAAGATATTGGATATCTTAAAGGACTGGAAAAAATACCTCGAAAAATATGAGTGCTCATACAGTAATCTAGTAATCGCATTGACTTCTCAGATGATGGATGGTCTACATATTCTTGGTGGAGCAAGGAAACCAGAGCAAATTGAAGACAATGCCAAGGCATTGGGCGTATGTTTGGAAGAGGCAGATATTGTTCAAATGAAAAAAGATATAGAAACATTATTATAAGATATGAAATGGAGGGAACCTTATGAAGCTTGCACTTATTGGAACAGGGAAGATTGTTGAAGATGCATTGTTTGCAATGGAACCAGTAGAATCAATTGAGAGAACAGCGATTTTTGCGAGACCACATAGCAGAGATAAGGCAGAAAAATTTGCAAAACAGTATGCGATCAAAGAAGTTTACACAGACTATGAAGAATTACTTGAAAAGACAGAAGCAGATACTGTTTACATAGGACTGATCAACAGTGCTCATTATCCATATGCAAAACAGGCATTATTGGCAGGAAAGAATGTCATCCTCGAGAAGCCATTTACTGGATTTTATGAAGAAACAAAGGATTTAGAGCAGATTGCAAATGACAAGAAATTATTTATCTTTGAAGCGATCACAGTACTTCACAACGAAGTGTTTTATGAGATGAAAAAGAACCTGAATAAACTGGGAAATATCCGTATGGCACTTTGTAATTATTCTCAGTACTCCAGCCGTTACGATGCATATTTAGAAGGAGATATCACACATTCTTTTGATCCTGCATATTATGGAGGTTCATTATATGATATCAACGTCTATAATATTCATTATTGTGTAGGATTATTTGGAGAGCCAAAGGATGCGACATATTATCCAAATATCGGACCAAATGGAATTGATACATCAGGAACACTTGTGATGGAGTATGATGGATTCAGTGCGGTTTGTACAGGAAGTAAAGATTCAGACAGTCCAGGATACGTCTGTGTTCAGGGTGAAAAAGGTTTTATGAAAGTAGATTCTAAACCAAACATTGCTTCTGAATTAAAGACGGTTTATGCAGATGAAAATATCAAAGAAAAAGTAAAAGATGCAGCAGGAGCGATGGTTCGTGCAACGATCACAGAAGATTATAAGGCTCCAGAGCATCACCACCGCATGACACAGGAATTTACAGATTTTGCAAGAGTCATTGATGAAAAAGATTATGAGACGGCAAAAGAATTTTTGGATGAGACAGTTGCGGTTGTGAAAGTACTTGAGACAGCACGAAAGAAAGCTGGAATTGAATTTTAGAATTAAATTAAATAGAAGGAAGTAATCTATGAAAGTGATCATTATCGGTGGCGGAGCTGCCGGCATGATGGCTGCATATCAGGCAGCAAAATGTGGAAACGATGTTTCCTTATATGAAAAAAATGAAAAATTAGGAAAGAAGATTTTTATCACAGGAAAAGGACGCTGTAATGTGACAAATGCCTGTGAGATCGAAGAGCTGTTAGATCATGTTGTGACCAACAAGGAATTTTTATACAGTGGTTTCTACTCTTTTACCAATGATGCAATGATGGAATTATTGGAAGAACTTGGATGCCCTCTGAAAGTGGAACGAGGAAATCGAGTATTCCCTGTATCTGATCATTCTTCAGATGTTATCGCAGCATTACAAAGAGGTCTTAGAAAAGAAAATGTTGACATATATTTCAATACAACTGTCAAAAAGATTCTGATCGAAGATGGAATTGTAACAGGAGTAAGACTGGCATCTGGAGACACAGTGAAGGCAGATAAAGTCGTTGTTGCAACAGGAGGTATGTCCTATCAGGCAACCGGATCGACTGGAGATGGATATGATTTTGCAAGAAAAGCAGGACATAAAGTGACAAAACTTACGCCTGCACTTGTTCCGTTTGAGATCAAAGAAGATTATTGTAAACAGTTGATGGGATTATCTTTAAGAAATGTCGCAGTGACAATGACTGCAGATGGAAAGAAGATTTACGAAGATTTTGGGGAAATGCTCTTTACACACTTTGGAATCAGTGGACCAGTTGTTTTAAGTGCAAGTAGTTATATTGGAAGATATCAGGGCAAAGAATTAAAATTTATCATTGATCTGAAACCAGCACTTAACAAAGAACAGTTAGATCACAGAGTATTAAAAGATTTTAATAAGACATTAAACAAAGATTTTGTAAATTCCTTAGATCATCTTTTGCCGAAGAAGCTGATTCCTGTTATGATAGAGTTATCAGGAATTCCAGAGCATAAGAAAGTCAACGAGATCACAAAGAAGGAAAGAGAACGATTTGTTTCTTTATTAAAGCATTTAGAACTTACAATTACAGGAGTTCGTGGATTTAAAGAAGCGATCATTACACAAGGCGGAGTTAACGTCAAAGAGATCGATCCGGGGACGATGGAATCAAAGAAGATCAAAGGATTATATTTTGCAGGGGAAGTATTAGATCTTGATGCGGTCACAGGTGGGTTTAACCTTCAGATCGCATGGTCAACAGGATATCTTGCAGGAATGAATTAATATATTAGGAAGCAGATCAGGAGGAAAAGATAATGTATAGTATTGCGATTGATGGACCAGCAGGAGCAGGAAAAAGCACGATTGCAAAAACAATTGCAAAGAAATTAGAATTTATTTATGTGGATACAGGAGCAATGTACCGTGCGATGGCTCTTTATTTCATCAGACATGAGATCGATCCAAAGGATGAAGAGGCGATCAACAAAGCATGTCCAGATATTCATGTAAGTATCAACTATGAAGATGGAGTGCAGCAGGTGTTATTAAACGGGGAAAATGTAAATGGACTGATCCGTACCGAGGAAGTTGGAAATATGGCTTCGAAGACATCTGCGTATAAAATGGTAAGAGCAACACTATTAGATCTTCAGAGAGATCTTGCCAAGACGGCTAATATCTTAATGGATGGAAGAGATATCGGAACAAACGTACTGCCAAATGCCGATTTAAAGATTTATTTAACTGCATCATCTAAAGTAAGAGCCGAGCGCCGCTACAAAGAATTGGTAGAAAAAGGTGTAGAGGCTGATTTCGATAAGATTGAGGAAGATATCATTATCCGTGACCGTCAGGATATGGAACGTGAGATCGCACCGCTAAAACAGGCAGAAGATGCAGTGCTGGTTGATTCTTCTGATATGACAATCGAAGAAGTTGTTGATGCGATCGTTGCAGAATTTAAAAAAGTAAAATAATAAAAAGTTTATTTACAAGCAGTGAGGATAAAGATGGAAGTTATTTTAGCAAAAACAGCAGGGTTTTGTTTTGGCGTGAAGCGTGCTGTTGACACTGTATATAAAGAAGCAGGAAAGAAAAATGTATACACATACGGGCCGATCATTCACAATTCAGAGGTTGTTAATGATCTGAAGAAAAAGGGCGTGGAAGTGATCAATTCCAGAGAAGAATTAGAAGCTTTGGAAGAAGGAACGGTTATCATACGTTCCCATGGAGTTGCGAGAGAAATTTATGATCTGATCCATGAAAAAGGATTGGAATTAGTTGATGCAACATGTCCATTTGTCAGAAAGATCCACAAGATCGTAGAGAAAGCGGGCAACGATGGTGATCAGGTGATCATCGTTGGAAGTAAGCAGCACCCAGAAGTTCAGGGAATCAAAGGATGGTGTACTGGAGAAGTGCATATTATCTCAGATGCAGAGCAGTTTGAAGGGATCGATCTTAACAAGCCGACGACTCTTGTATCACAAACGACATTTAATTACAAGAAATTTCAAGATTTAGTTGAAATTCTGAATAAAAAGGGTTATGATATAGGAGTATGTAATACAATATGTAATGCCACGGAAGAGCGTCAACTGGAAGCAAAGTCTATCGCTAAGGGTGTAGATGCAATGGTTGTGATCGGAGATAAGCAAAGCTCCAACAGCCAGAAGTTATATGAGATTAGTAAGAAAGAGTGTGAGAACACCTTTTTTGTGCAGACACTTAGAGACCTGGATTTGAAACTTTTTGAATCGACTGGTAAGGTAGGTATTACAGCGGGGGCCTCAACCCCACAGAAAATTATCAAGGAGGTTCATGCTAGCATGACAGAAAAGAGTTTTGAAGAATTATTAGAGGAAAGTTTTGTGACAATTCACAACGGAGAGGTAGTGAAAGGTACAGTTATCGATGTGAAACCAGATGAGATCATCTTAAACATCGGATACAAAGCAGATGGTATCTTAACAAGAAGTGAATACTCTAATGATTCAGCCAACGTAGATTTAACAACTGTTGCTAAAGTTGGTGATACTATGGAGACTAAGGTATTAAAAGTGAATGATGGAGAAGGACAGGTTCTTCTTACTTATAAGAGATTAGCAGCTGAAAAAGGAAACAAACGTTTAGAAGAAGCTTTCGAGAATAAAGAAGTCTTAAAAGCACCTGTAGCTCAGGTTTTAGATGGTGGATTAAGCGTACTGATCGAAGAAGCACGTGTATTCATCCCTGCAAGCTTAGTTTCTGATTCTTATGAAAGAGACTTAAAGAAATACGAAGGACAGGAAATCGAATTCGTTATCAGCGAGTTCAACCCTCGTAAGAGAAGAGTCATCGGAGACCGCAAACAGTTATTAGTAGCTGCTAAGAAAGAAAAACAGAAAGAATTATTCGAGAAGATCGAAGCAGGAATGAAAGTAGAAGGAGTTGTTAAGAATGTAACAGACTTCGGTGCATTCATCGATTTAGGTGGAGCAGACGGACTTCTTCACATTTCTGAA
>ENA-ORTW01004681-ORTW01004681.1-human-gut-metagenome-genome-assembly--contig:-NODE-4681-length-10568-cov-6.783411_pt1 | contig 10568 bp, 5 predicted proteins | sample MGYA00242072_ERZ509193 | MGnify/ENA primary metagenome ERZ509193 (study PRJEB26280, sample SAMEA2338813) | human gut metagenome | biome: human gut; feature: human-associated habitat; material: faeces...
CGGGAAAACTCCCATCGATTATATTAACGATTACCGTTTGAATAAGGTCATCCGGCTGTTAGAGACAGGTGATGCACAGATAACAGAAATCTGTCTGGAATGTGGATTCAATAATATGGGGGATTTTCAGCGACTTTTCAAGCGCAAAACCGGAATCACTCCTCTGCAATACCGAAAATTATATCTTTCCAAAAAGTCAGAATAATATACTTTTTAATCAGTTTTTCGATGGTTTTTCTCCTCAGCATTGTCTATAATGTCACTAAATAATTCACAGGCCATACACAAGGAGGATTCTACAATGTTAGAGAAAAAATGGTGGCACGAAAAAGCCGCATATCAGATTTATCCAAAAAGTTTTTACGATACCAATGGCGACGGTATCGGTGATCTGAAAGGTGTGATCAGCAAACTGGATTATCTTAAAGATCTGGGAATCGATATTATCTGGCTCTCCCCGATCTATTGTTCTCCACTGGCAGATCAGGGATATGATATCTCCGATTATTATGATATCGATCCAAGATTTGGAACCATGGAGGATATGGATGAACTGATCCGAGAGTGTGATAACCGTGGAATTGGTCTGATGTTGGATATGGTATTCAACCACACATCCACAGAGCATGAATGGTTCCGGAGAGCCCTTGCAGGAGAAAAAAAATATCAGGACTACTACATATTCCGGGATGAACCGGAAGATCAGATTCCGACAAACTGGCAGTCAAAATTCGGCGGTCCTGCATGGGAGTATGTACCATCACTGAAAAAATGGTATCTCCATCTTTATGATGTTACCCAGGCAGATCTGAACTGGGAGAACCCGGAAGTCCGTGGTGAACTGAAAAAAGTTATCCGCTTCTGGAAAAACAAAGGGATAAAAGGCTTCCGTTTTGATGTAATTAATGTAATTTCCAAGCCTGAGCTGTTTGAGGATGATCTGGAAGGCGACGGAAGAAGATTTTATACAGACGGTCCTCATGTACATGAATATCTTAAGGAACTGACCAGAGATACAGGCATTGAGGATATGATCACAGTAGGAGAAATGTCTTCCACTTCGCTTGAGAACTGTATTCGTTATTCAGGACGGAAGGAAAAAGAGCTTTCCATGTGCTTTAATTTCCATCATCTGAAAGTAGATTATAAGGACGGAGATAAATGGACACTGATGGAGCCTGACAGAATAGCACTGAAAAAACTGTTCGAGACATGGCAGATGGGAATGCAGGATGGAGATGGCTGGAATGCACTTTTCTGGTGCAATCACGATCAGCCGCGAGTTGTGTCCAGAATGGGAAATGAGGACCTTTACTGGAAAGAATCCGCCAAGATGCTGGCAGCGGCGATTCACATGATGCGGGGAACTCCTTATGTTTATCAGGGAGAGGAACTGGGAATGACCAATGCCCACTACAACGATATTTCCCAGTACCGTGATGTGGAGAGCCTGAATTATTATAAAATCCTTCTTGATCAGGGAAAAACCAAAGAGCAGGCTCTTAAGGTTCTGGCTGCCAGATCAAGAGACAACAGCAGAACACCGATGCAGTGGTCTGATTACAAACACGCAGGATTCCCAGAAGGAACACCGTGGATCGAAGCTCCCGAGAATTATAAGGAGATCAATGCAGAAACAGAACTTAAAGATCCGGACTCCATTTACAGCTTCTATAAGAAACTGATTGCCCTTCGAAAAGAAAAAGATATCATAGCAGAGGGAACTATCGAATTTCTGGAAAAAGAAAATGCAGATGTGCTGGCATACAGACGTAACTATCAGGGAGAAGAACTGATCGTTCTTAATAATCTGACAGCAGAGAATGTAACGATCCGGCAGCAACCGGAATGGAAAGCATATCAGAAACGTCTTGGAAACTATGAGAAGATCACTGCAGAAGATGGAAAGATCACATTAAGACCGTTTGAGACAATCGTATTAGATTCAGCTTTATAAAATTAAAAAAATGCCCACCTGATTAAAATGAAAAGAAACAGGAACTGAAAATAAATCAGAACCTGTTTCTTTTTTGTATCTATGGACATACAGTCTTCCTGTAGTGTAAAATATAGATATACGATATCTGTAAACACCGCAACAGGAAAGGAAGGAAAATTATGAAAAACAAACGAAACCAAGGTAACAGACTGCTGACCATATGTATGGTATTACTGCTGGCATTCAGTATGCTGTTTACAGCAGTAGGAACAACAGAGAATGTACAGGCCGCGTCAAACGGACTCAGTGCATATAAGAAGATTACTTTTTATAAAAGCGGCAAAGTAAACGGCACGATTTATTCTATGAAATACAATGACAGAACCAATCGTTATATTGTATATGCTTCAAAGAATGGTAAAAAGAAAGCGCTTCTTAACAGCTGTTCCAGTGGTTCCATTGTAACAAACGGAAAATATCTTTATTATGAAAGTGCAGCATTTCTGAGGAGCGGCAGCTTTGGAGGAACTTACAAAAATCGTAAACTGGTTCAGTATAATCTGAAAACCCGTAAAAATAAAGTGCTGATAAGCTTCAGGGGGGAGGGACCTGCGGATAGCATTATCGGCTGCGATGGCACCTATCTTTATATGGGATATCAGACCCAGTATGGTGACGGACTGGGAAATTTTGCAGTGGTAAATCTGAAAAAAAGACAGATAAAACGTCTGGGGAAGGATTGTTCAACAGTACAGAGCGTGAAAAACAAAGTCTTGGTTACAGCTGTGGGATTCCCTCATGGAGGTCCTGTCTATCTGATAAACAGAGATGGAAGCAAATGCAAAATAATTAGTGACAGAGCTATTAAAGTATCTGTAAAGGGCAACTATATTTATTATACAGAAGCTACTTATGACTGGAAAACAAGAAAGTGCAGATGTGATCTCAACGGAAATAACAAGAAAGCTCTTACTGCGTGGAGCAGAGGAATTGCCGGATAAGAAAATTTCTAAATTTCATAATAGTCTGAGGTCTGAAAAATAAATAGAAAAACAGAGGGGCTGTCGGTTAATAATGATTTTAACACCGTCAGTTCCAAATAAAATGATCCCGGCAAGTACAAAGTTTTTACGTTTTGTAACTTGTTTGGGATTATTTTATTTGAGATTGTGAGAAAAAGTCTGTAAATAAGATTCTTTTACGAATGCAAGGGTGATAGACCCTTCGCCCTTGTTTTATATAAAAGTCGTTGAATTATATGTCAAGCACAGGGGGCGCCCGTCTTAATCGTCGGTTTACTTGTTACTCTGGATGGCACCTTTCGTATATAATACTCAGTTTGTTATATACCTGCACCCAGTTTCGAATTGTACTGGCCTATTTTTCGTAGCCTTAAAAGTGGCCAGATACAGCGCTTTTAAAGAGTGCTTTTTCTTGACATAGAAACATATTCAGAAATCGTTGCAGATGACAGGTACGAAAGTGGAGGAACAGTTACAAATGAATGAAGAAGTAAAACGACGAGAGGATATATCAGTATAAAAACTTATTACAGATGTTCAGACTGCACTGGTTGTTCTTATAAAACAGAATGTATCAAAGGGAATAACTGCAAAACATCTATGGAAAAACGTAAAAAAGTGTTGATGGTGTCGAAGATAATGGTCCAGAAACGGGAAGAATGATTATTCCGGGACTCTCAGAGCCACCTGTCCGGACTTTGAGAGCCACCATTCCGGAGAATGAGAGCCATATATTCCGGTAATTCAGAGCCACCTTATTGGGCTCTATTACATATATTTCCTTTATACTGTAAATACACACCTTTGGTGTGAATACAGATAAAGGAGGTCGTAAGTTATGACCAAGTATCGTGAAATCCTACGCTTGAAAAGCTTAGGATTCAGTGAGAGGAACATCGCACAGAGTTGCGGTGTATCCAGAAACACAGTCGCCAAGGTTTTGAAAAAAGCAGCGGAAATCAATCTTTCATGGCCGCTGGATTTTGACATGACCGACAGTGCGCTAGAGGAGCTGATGTTTCCTAAAGATAAGTCGGCAACGAATAAACGTATGCCAAACTTTAACTACATCCGCAAAGAACTTCTGCGGAACGGCGTAAACAAAAAGCTTCTCTGGGTAGAATACTGTGAGGAGTGCCGCATGAGCAGCGAAGAGCCTCTAATGTATTCTCAGTTCTGCTACTACATCCAGAAGGATGAAGAAAAACGCAGGGCTACCATGCATATCCCTAGAAAACCAGGTGAACAGATTGAAGTTGACTGGGCCGGTGACCCTGCTCACATCATTGATCCGGACACCGGAGAAATCACAGATGCATGGATATTTGTAGGTGTATTAACTTACAGTCAGTATGCTTTTGTAAAAGCATATATGAATGAGAAAACCGACAACTGGATCAAAGCTCATGTCCAGATGTTTGATTTCTTTGGCGGTGTCACACCTATGCTCGTTTCTGATAACTGCACAACCGCAGTGAATCATAAAAAGAGTGACTGGTACAACACTGCCTTAAACACAACTTATCATGAGATGGCAGAACATTACAATCTTGCCATCCTTCCGGCCAGAGTCCGGAAACCCAAAGATAAACCGAATGTAGAGGGATCGGTAGGAAAGATATCCACATGGATAACAGCAGCCCTTCGCAATGAACAGTTTTTCTCTCTTGCAGAATTGAATGCTTCAATCCGTGAAAAACTGGATGCCTACAACGCCCGTAAATTCCAGAAAAAGGAATGTAGCAGACTCAGTTTATTTCTTGGGGAAGAAATGCCATTACTGGCTCCGTTGCCTGCTACACCTTTTGAACTGGCTGAGTGGAAACAAGCCACCGTCCAGTTTAACTATCACATCGCAGTAGACAGAATGTTCTACTCCGTGCCTTATCAGTATATCAAAAATAAGGTTGATGTGCGTATAACAGATACAACGGTTGAAATATTTTATAATCACAATCGTATTGCCTCTCACAGACGACTCTATGGACGAAGCGGTCAGTATTCTACAGTGACAGAACATATGCCGCAGGAACACCAGAAATATCTGGAATGGAACGGTGACCGATTCCGTAAGTGGGCTGATTCGATTGGAATTAACACAAGTAAGGTTGTCGATGCAATACTTACCTCCGGCAGGATTGAACAGCAATCCTACAGAAGCTGCATGGGATTACTGAAACTGGCAGAAAAATATTCGCCAGAAAAACTGGAACAGGTCTGCGCTAAGGCGCTCTCTTATTCCGGTAAACCCAGCTATAAAAGTATCAAAAATCTATTGGCTGCAACAAAGGATGCACCTGATACCGAATCAGAATCATTTCAAGCAGTAAAACCACATGGCATAACCAGAGGAGCCAGATACTATGGAGGTAAAAAATCATGACAAATCAAAGTACAATCGATAAACTTATTGAAATGCGTCTGACTGCTATGGCAGATGCATTCCGCATCCAGATGGATGATCCTGCAATGAAGGAAGTTCCATTCGAAGATCGGTTCGGCATGCTTGTTGATGTCGAATACAGCAACCGCAAAAACAATCGTCTGAAAAGGCTGATCCGCCAGGCTGAGTTTGAACAGCCAGATGCCAGCATCGCAGCGATTGATTACCATTCTGGACGAAAGCTGAACAAAGCACTGATCAACCGTCTGGCAACCTGTGAATACATTACAGAATACCGGAACATCTTTATTACTGGAGCAACCGGAAGTGGTAAAACTTATATGGCCTGTGCCTTTGGCATGGAAGCATGCAAGCACTATTACTCAGTACGGTATGTACGGCTTCCTGATCTATTATTGGACTTACAGGCTGCCAGGGACAATGGAACTTTCTCGACTGTCCTGAAGAAATACACCAAGCCAATAGTACTGATCATTGATGAGTGGCTGCTTCTTAAACTGACAGAAGCTGAAGCCAGGAATCTTTTTGAACTGATACATAAACGACGAAAAAAATCTTCAACGATCTTTTGTTCTCAGTTCCGTGAAAGTGAATGGTACCAGCAAATCTGTGATGGTGAAAGTACTCTTGCCGATGCCATCATGGATCGTATATCGTATGATTCCTATAAGATCGATATTGAAAGTGTTGACCCATCTAAAGACCTCTCTATGAGAGAAGTATATGGACTGGATCCAGCAATGGCAAAGTAACTTAATAAACAAAATGGGGTGGCTCCGTTAGTCCGGACAGGTGGCTCTCGCCACACCGGACTGGCGGCTCTGCCGCACCGTAATATTCACACTTTTGTCAATATAGCCTGCATTCACAAGATAATTTCGTGCAAATGCAACTTCATTCTCAAATTTATTGACGTTGTTCCTCCCTCTTGTTTCGTTGATTTCATCTTCTGATAATTGCTCATTCTCAATAATTTTTGCTCGTGCTTCAGCAGGAGTTCCAGAGCCACCCAGATCACGCAATGCTTGAATCAATGGCGCAAACCAACGCAAGAATGCCGCCTTGGAGGATTTTTTCCCTTTTACCTCAGCTTTTTCTTGATTAACTTGTTCCGATACAATCCATGCTCTATATGACAGTTCTGGATAATTTTTGTATTCATAATTACCATCTTTTAATGCGTGCAGACACGCATCTTTTATTGCTAAATATTCTGCTGCATATGGTACCTTATTTAGTTTCTTCTTCACTGAATTTACAAAGTCAACCGGCATATTATCTGGATCTACAATAAACCACCTATTTCTTGAGTCCAAATTAATGAACTCATATGGCCTAATCCAGTACAATCCCATCGTTATATTCCAACGAATGCCTAACTGATCATGAACTGTATCATACCATTTAGTAAATATCGCACGGTTTGTCGCATCATCTTTTTCCGCAAGATTAATTGCTGATTCATAAAGCCCCCACAAGTTATCAATATCATCAGCCTGCCTATCATCTTTAAATCCATAGTAGGTTGTCTTCAGATTGTTAAGTACCGGAATTCCATCAAAATTATCTGGAATCTTTGATTTGATATTAAAAACAGTTGCAAAGCTCTCTAAGATGGCGATTCTATTAGCATTAGTTATGCCCTTATTGAAAAGTCCAAATACAGTAAAAGGGTCTATGTCTATTATTGAATCTTCACTTTCTAACTTTGGCAATTTCATATTTATTGCACTATAAGCACTTTGTATATCAGCAATTAATTCTGCACGGTTATCTTTGAATTCCAGGAGTTTTGTGGCAAACTCCGAATAAAAACTTGTCCATTCAAATTGCATTTTCACGATACCTCCTGTTCATCGTTGATTTTCTACTTTTTTACTGGCGGCTGGTGAATTAGATAATCTTTTGATTGAACTTTCAATTCTTCATAAATATCATCATAATCAGTCGTCCATTTTAAATGAAGAAGCATATCATACGTTTCATTGTCATCGCCCACTTGACCTTTGGAAGTCATATTCAACGTCAAATCAGCAAGACTAAGCATATGGTTACTAACTCTAAATGGAATATGTATACCTAAACACGCAGATATCACATTTGACTTAGTAAGGTTTTCACCCTTCTTCATGTTACTTATTGTTCTGTTATCCAAACCTGTAATACTTCTTAAAAGTCTTGCTGTATAATTACAGATATGTTTATCCATTAGGATATCAAGTGCTGGTCCAAATTCTTCACCGTCAATTGCATTTAACATCTCTTTTGACATTTCATTTACTAGCCCATACTGAGATAACAAATCCTCTGTTATAGCGTCATTATAATTAAATGCTTCATCCGCCTTTGATTTTGGAAGTTTCACATAATGCAATGTTCCATCTTTTTCATCTACAATGAATTGTAAGAAACATTCTTCTTCATGTGTTTTTGCATATTCAGTTAATCTTATTTTTCCGTCATCAGTACGTTCCAAGCATTCCGATGTAGCAACGCAAAGTTTATCTTCCACATACGCAAAACATTCTGACTCAATAACACTTTTTACAGCGTTGCTTTCTGAATACCAGTTTTCTAAGGTCTTGTAGCTGACCGAAGTTCTTATCTCTCTACCGACATAATCATTGTCTGTGAGCTTAACAACTACCACTTTAGGTTTATTGTATTCTCTAGCATCATCAGGTGTATATGCAGAAGTCTGTTCTACTTCAATCACATTTAAATACGGATCTTTTCCGCCAGAGAAAATAAAATCACGTAAGTAATTCTCGCTGTAAATTGGTAATCGTAACGGAACATAATCATCCTTAAATACCAATCTAAAAAAGTTCTCTGCCTTTGTCTTATTAACTGATTTTTTTAGCTCAGTAAATGTTCCTCGATCATCAATGTTACTTGGAGTTGCGTGACGATCTAGTAATTCTTTAAGCAAAGCATAGTAACATCCAAGACGTCTAACAACACGATTAATTCGTGCATGCTCATCTGCCTTCATATAATCAGTAATATAATCTCTAAACGTTTTGCCTGGAACTAATTTTGCCTGACCACTTTCTACTGCATGAATAAACCTTTCTGCATAGCGCTGCTCTTCTTGTGAAAGCATCGAAAATGATCTATGTAATTCCTTCAGTGCCGCATCGACAACTCCTGGATCGCTATCACCTTGAATCAGCTTGACATACTTATCAAAATTCGAATTCATGTAATTTGCGTCGATCTTTCCGGTATCATATTCTGTAATATGAACGTCAATTTCATACGGAACATCTCCACTGGCTCCACCACCGCCACCACGAGTTATCTCTTTATATCTAGCTAATAATGTCAGGTATGTCTGTTCATCGATAAGCATTTTTATAGCATCTTCATTCTGATCCTCATCCGGATAAGAATTCTTGCTCCAAGTAAACCCTTGTATAATAGCTGCTTCAAGATGATTCACAAATTTATTAAATTCTTTTGCGAACTTTCCTATCGCTGCATTATCAGCAGGCAACTTTTCAAAATTTACAATACCTGCATTTTTGAATATCTGTTCTATACTTTGGAAAAGAACATTCATGTTTCTTAGATTGTTTGGCAATTTATCCACAAACAATCCTGTAGGTACATCACCTGAATATGCCTTTACAGCCGCTTCAATATTCTTCTCCATTGTATTTGGTCTACGATAGTATTTGATAATTCCAAAAGGCTTCTCAGCCATATTGTAAAGTCTGTTTGTACGCGAAAAGGCCTGGATGAGGTTTTCATACTCCATCATCTTATCCAAATATAATGTATTTACAAACTTGGAATCAAATCCAGTAAGCATTTGATTAACTACAATAAGAATATCAATTTGCTCATCCTTACCAATACTATCAAATGGTTTTTTATGGCCCAATCTTAGGCTGACTTCCTTACGAAATTTATCATACGTTGGAATCGTATACTTCTGATTGAAGTGCTTATTATAAGCTTCCAAGATTTCAACAATTCCATCTTCCTTCTCTAAACTTCCACCACCTTCATTATCAATAGTAGGATCAAACATTGCGGTGATGAATAAGTCAGGAAAAGCTTTGACCATCAATCTATAATATTTAACTGCTTCTGGAATACTGCTGGTCGCAAAAATAGCATGAAACTTTCTATTTCTACTGTATAGCGTCCATTTCTTTTTTATATCCTGTATTACGCCATCAACATACTCATCTGTTTGGTACTGCTCATTAGGTACAAAATCTTCTATGCCTTTTACATATTTTCCATTTACCAATTCTCCGTGCATCTTGATTTGAGATGAATCCATGTATTTAAGATATACTTTTTCCTTTTTAGGATCGCTAAAAGCGTCCGCTTGGTCTTTTGCTTTGGCTTTACTGAGCGCAACCTTCTCTCGTATATCAGCATCATCATAAATACGCACCATATATGGATCGAAGCCAAGAACATTTTTATCCCTGATTCCATCACCTAGAGTATATCTATGAATCTCATCACCAAATATTGTCGGGGTTGTACTGTCTTTTTTTGCATTTAAGTCTTGAATAGGTGTTCCGGTAAATCCAAAGATCAATGCATTTTTGAACGTATTTTTTATATCTACAAGCATATCTCCAAATGTAGAACGGTGGCACTCATCAATGATAATAACCATTCGCTTACGCTGAATAATTTTTAAATCTGCTTCTATATTAGCCACATCTTCCCTTGCGATATTACTCAACTTCTGGATTGATGTAACAATCAAAGTATTATCAGAATCTGGGCTCTTTAATTTCGATATTAAAACATCAGTGTTTTCCGTTGCCTGAACAGATTCTGTTCCTGTAGCAAATGAGCGGTACTCCTTAAGTGACTGTATTCCCAATTCTTTTCTATCAACCAGGAAAACCACCTTGTCTGCATCATGATTAGCAGCAACAAGCTGAGCAGCTTTAAAGCTAGTCATGGTTTTACCACTACCAGTTGTATGCCACACATGACCACCGAGCTGCTTCTTATCATCCCAGTGACTCTTTTTCTCCGCAACAATATTAGCAATTCCAACTGCCGCATAATACTGATAACTTCTCATAACTTTTAATATGCCCTCATCAGTATCTGCAATCGTATAGAAGCCAATTAGCATATGTGCCATTGGAATAGATAAGAACTTTTTAATGAACGTATACCATTCATTTATAGGATTGTTATTGAAATCAGCCCAATGAAA
>ENA-ORTW01004686-ORTW01004686.1-human-gut-metagenome-genome-assembly--contig:-NODE-4686-length-10555-cov-2.696952_pt1 | contig 10555 bp, 5 predicted proteins | sample MGYA00242072_ERZ509193 | MGnify/ENA primary metagenome ERZ509193 (study PRJEB26280, sample SAMEA2338813) | human gut metagenome | biome: human gut; feature: human-associated habitat; material: faeces...
TGTCGAAATACGGAAGTGTACTTGGCTTAGATACGATTCGAGGTCTGTTGCGTGAACTTGGGAACCCCCAGGATGATCTGAAGTTCATACATATTGCAGGAACGAATGGGAAAGGATCTGTGCTTGCATACACTTCAATGATATTAAGCAAGGCAGGATACAAAACCGGGCGATATGTTTCACCGACAGTCATTTCTTATCTGGAGAAGATACAGATAGATGGGAAATGGATCTCTGAATCAGAATTTGCAGAGATCATGGAAGAGATAAAAGAAGCAATTGACCGGCTTGTATGTAAAGGAGAACCTGTTCCGACAGTGTTTGAAGTAGAGACGGCGATGGCTTTTTTGTATTTTAAGAAACAAAAATGTGATCTGGTTGTATTGGAAACCGGTCTCGGCGGAGAGACAGATGCGACGAATGTAATTAAGAATACAGTTTGCGCAGTATTTGCAACGATCAGTGTTGATCATCTGGGGGTGATCGGAGATACCCTGGAAGAGATCGCACAGACGAAATCCGGGATCATCAAACCGGGATGTACGGTAGTGTCAGCAAGACAGCAGGAGAATGTCAGACTGATCCTGCGAAAGAAAGCAGAGAGTCTGAACTGTATATACACAGAAGCAGAGCCGGAACAGATGAGTATCGAAAAAGAAGATTATAAAGGACTTACATTTTCATATAAAAAATATGCGCATATGCAGAACCACATTGCAGGAGAGTGCCAGAGAGAAAATCTTTCTGTGGCACTGGAAGTAATTGAAAGCCTCAGGAAGCTGGGATATCAGATTGAGGAAGGAGCAGTGAGGGACGGTCTTGATGCAACAAGATGGGCGGGACGTTTTACTTGTCTGTCTGAAGATCCGATTGTGATCGTAGATGGTGCGCATAATGAAGATGCGGCGAAGAAGCTTAGGACATCCATTGAACGGTATTTTACGGGAGAGGAACTTATCCTGATCATGGGTGTATTTAAAGATAAAGAATATGAGAAGATCGTACAGATTCTGTGTCCGTCAGCAAAGCGGGTGTATACGGTAGATCTGCCGAATAAGGAACGTACACTGCCGGCAGAGAAGCTTGCAGAATGTGTAAGAGACTGTATGACAGAACAGTTGAGCGTGTACGCAGAAAAGAGTATTGGAGATGCTGTTGCAAAAGCGTACACTTATGCAACAGAAGACAGTGGGAAACGCGCGGTGATCGCATGTGGTTCATTGTCATATCTAAGTGAAGTAATCCGGTGTATGGAAGGATGCGTATGCGTACAGAATCCGCAGAGAAAGGAAAGAATATGATAGATCATGAGAAGATAGAACAGGCAGTGCGGCTGCTTCTGGAAGGAATGGGAGAAGATGTGAACCGGGAAGGACTGATTGATACACCGGACCGGATCGCAAGAATGTATGAAGAGATATATGGAGGTATGGATGAGGATGCAGGAAAACATCTTTCTAAGACATTTACCGTTGACAGTCATGAGATGGTAATAGAGAAAGATATTACATTCTATTCGACATGTGAGCATCACCTCCTGCCATTTTATGGGAAAGCACATATTGCTTATATTCCGGATGGGAAAGTTGTAGGATTAAGCAAACTTGCCCGTACCGTGGAGGTATTCGCAAGAAGACTGCAGCTTCAGGAACAGCTTACCGGACAGATTGCTGATGCTTTGATGGAGCATATGCAGCCGAAAGGGGCTATCGTTATGATCGAAGCAGAGCATATGTGTATGACAATGCGTGGGATCAAGAAGCCGGGAAGCCAGACTGTGACAATTGCAAGACGCGGTGTATTTGAGACAGATCCGGTACTGGAAGAGAGATTTTTCCGGATGCTTGGACGATAAAAAGAAAGAGATACAGATGTAGATGAAAAGAGTAACAGAAAGACAAAAAGGGATGCCCCGTCTGAATGCGGTGGTGAATCATGAAGTGTATCAGACATACTATAAGCGTATCTGTGAATGTGAGACGGATAGGGTATTCTGTTGTCATCAGATGAACCATCTTCTGGATGTGGCAAGAATTGCTTACATTAAGAATCTGGAAGAAGGGCTTGGATTCGATAAGGAACTGATCTACGTAGCGGCGGTGCTGCATGATATTGGCAAATCTTTTCAGTACAGACAGCAGATTCCGCATGAGATCGCAGGAGAGAGAATAGCAAGGCGGATATTGGATTCTCTTCCGACTGGTTTTACATTTACGGATGAAGAAAAAGCACTGATCTGTCTGGCAGTCAGGGGACACCGCAGACGGCATGAGCATATGAAGCCGATAGAGGAACTGTTCTATGAAAGTGATAAACGTTCCAGAATGTGTCTTTCCTGCATGGCAGAGAAGAAGTGTAACTGGAATGAAGAAGAGAAAAATATGGAGATAATAATATGATCATAGGTGGCAAGAATTTTGATACAGCAAATCATACATACATTATGGGAATCCTGAATGTGACGCCGGATTCCTTTTCCGATGGAGGAAAGTTTAACGGAATGGATGCGGCAATTGCACATGCACACCAGATGGTTGAAGAAGGTGTAGATATCATTGACGTAGGCGGGGAATCTACGCGTCCGGGACATATCCAGATCACGGATGAAGAAGAGATTGCAAGAGTGACGCCAATTATTGAAGTGCTTAAGAAAGAATTTGATGTACCGGTGTCGATCGATACCTACAAAAGCCATGTCGCAGAGGCTGCACTTCAGGCAGGTGCAGATCTTGTCAATGACATCTGGGGATTAAAATATGACAAGAAGATGGCAAGTGTGATCGCAAAGTATCAGGCTGCATGCTGTCTGATGCATAATCGGGAAAAGGCGGAATATCAGGACTTTTTGAAAGATTTCATGGATGATATGAAAGAATGTGTAAGACTTGCAAAAGCAGCAGGCATTGAGGATGACAAGATCATCCTTGACCCCGGTGTCGGATTTGGAAAGACTTATGAGATGAACCTGGAGATTATCGATAAGATGGAGATATTAAATGAACTTGGATATCCGGTATTGCTCGGAACATCACGAAAATCCGTAATCGGACTGACGCTGGATCTTCCGGTGACGCAGCGGGAAGAAGGTACGATGGTTACGACCGTATATGGGGTACAGAAGGGATGTGCATTCGTACGCGTCCATGATGTAGAGAAAAATAAGAGAGCCATTCAGATGACGAAAGCAATCATGCGGGGACACGAAGTATAGAAAGAGTGAGGAATGAGATGAAACCGGACAAGATAAAGATAGAAGATCTGGAAGTATTTGCCAATCATGGTGTGTTTCCGGAGGAAAATGTACTGGGGCAGAAATTTGTGGTGTCTGCGGTTATGTATACGGATACCAGACGGGCAGGATTGACAGATGAGCTGACTGCATCTATCCATTATGGAGAAGCAAGTGCATTTATCACAGAGTATTTGAAAAGTCATACGTTTAAGCTTCTGGAGAAGGTTGCGGAAGGACTGGCAGAGGAGATGCTGGTGCGTATAGCAGGTCTTCAGAAGGTGCAGATTGAGATCAAGAAACCGTGGGCACCGGTCGGACTGCCGCTTAAGACGGTCAGTGTAGAGATTGAGCGTGAATGGCATACGGCATATATTGCGCTCGGATCGAATATGGGGGATAGCAGAAGCATTTTGGAAGCCGCGGTACAGGCGCTGGATGAGATGAAGAATACAAAGGTGGAGAAGGTATCGACATTTATCACGACACCTCCGTACGGAGTGACGGATCAGCCGGATTTCTTAAACGGTTGTCTGAAGCTTTCGACATTATTATATCCGGAAGAGTTATTAAAAGAGCTGAACCGAATTGAAAAAGAGGCAGGAAGAGAACGAATCATACATTGGGGACCGAGAACACTGGATCTGGATATTATATTCTATGACGATCTGGTTGCAGGGACGGATGCTTTATGCATTCCACATGTGGAGATGCATAAGAGAGCGTTTGTACTGGAGCCTTTGCATGAGATTGCACCTTATAAACGTCATCCGGTGTATGGGAAGACGGTCAGAGAGATGCTGGAAGACCTTCGGAAATAGAATGACAGAGCATGAACAGAACAGTAAATTTACAAAGAATAAAAGACAAGATGGGGAAAACAAGATGGATATTCAGGAGTGGATTATATTTGCAATCGAACTGATCGGAACAGTAGCGTTCTCAGCATCGGGGGCAATGGTTGGAATTGAGTGCAGCATGGATATATTCGGAGTGATCGTGCTTGGTGTGTCAACGGCAGTTGGCGGAGGTATGGTTCGTGATGTTATACTTGGGAAGGTGCCATCGGCACTTCTGCATCCGGTATATGTGATCTATGCCGTACTTGCTGCGGTGCTTGTGTTTTGTATTATATATTTCCGCAGGAAATATCTGCAGGATGGTTTTGGTGAGGTCTATGATAAACTTATGCTGGCAATGGATTCTGTAGGACTTGGAATCTTTTCGGCGATGGGAGTGACAAAAGGTATCAGCTGCGGCTATATCGATAATACATTTCTGCTAGTCTTCCTTGGTACAATGACGGGAGTCGGAGGAGGACTCTTGCGTGATACGATGGCAGGAGTTGCGCCGTATATATTTGTGAAACATATTTATGCATGCGCATCCATTGCGGGGGCGTGGATATGTGTGATCATATACAGAAGTTACGGAGAACTTCCGGCGATGGTGGTGTCATCACTGATCGTTATGCTGATACGTTTTCTTGCGGCTCATTACAGATGGAATCTTCCAAGGATCGGAGAGTAAAAATCCGGGAAGGCAAGGAGTATTTTGCAAGATGAGATGAAAAAATATGCAAAATCATGCAAAATTATACTTGACATTTGAAATGACAGGTTTATAATAAGGACTTGTAAAAAACACATATAGTTCACCGAAATTCGTTGATGAGAACAATGCCGTATCTATCGTTATTTCACAGAGAGCCTGCGGTTGGTGGAAGCAGGTAATAAGCAGATAAGGATATCCTCTCTAAGAAGCGGGTTGAAAGCAATATCAAAGTAAACCTCGCCGGTATCCCCCGTTACAGGGAGCATGTATGATAGTACGTGTATGAGAGCTGTAGAAAGATTCTACAGAATTAGGGTGGTAACGCGGATAGATTTCGTCCCTTTTCAGAGTATATTCTGGAAAGGGATTTTTTTTGGTGGACAGTGATTGCTTAAAGGAGGAGAAGAGTAATGAAAGCATTACAAAAAGTAAGCAAATTTTTATCAGACTACACGTCAATTGTTGTAATCGCAATCGCAGTGGTTACATTTTTCCTTCCGTCTATGATGGGCTGGGTAAATCTGGCACTGTTCACAGACATGGTATCGAACAAGTTCACATGTCAGTCTATTATCATTGGTATTATCATGTTCAGTATGGGACTGACACTTACAACGGAAGATTTTAGGATTCTTGCACAGCGTCCGTTTGACATTTGTGTTGGTGCGGTTGCGCAGTATCTGATCATGCCATTCCTGGCATTTGCGCTTTCAAAGGTATTGAATCTGCCGGATGGAATCGCACTTGGGCTGATTCTTGTAGGCTGCTGTCCGGGAGGTGTATCTTCCAACATCATGTCTTATCTGTGCGGCGGGGATGTAGCCTTTTCCGTAGGAATGACAACAGTATCCACACTGGTCTCACCGGTTATGACACCACTCATGGTATCTTTACTGGCAAGCGGTACACAGATTACGATCAAGGGACTTCCGATGTTCGTATCAATCATTGAGACTGTTATCCTTCCGGTTGGTGTTGGATTTTTATTAAATTATCTGTTGGGAAAGAATAAAACATTCCGGGAACTTCAGAAAGTTATGCCGGGAGTTGCTGTTCTCGGACTTGCATGTGTTGTCGGCGGTGTGGTATCTTCACAGGGAGCCAAGTTCTTCCAGTCAGGTGTTGTGATCTTCGTTACTGCACAACGGACTTGGATATCTGCTTGGATATGGAGCAGGAAAACTGGTTGGTATGAATACGTCAAAGAAGAGAACCATTTCTATCGAAGTAGGTATGCAGAATGCCGGACTTGCAACGAATCTTGCAACTACAACTGCCCAGTTTGCATCTACACCGGAATCTGCAATTATCTGTGCGGTATCCTGTACATGGCATTCCATCTCAGGAACTCTGTTAGCCGGATTATTTGCAATGCATGACAAACGAAAAGAAAAAGTTGCCGGAAATGCAGAGGCAGCAGCACATTAAGCTGCTCTCGGAATGTGTGAAGCAATAAATTATAGAATAGAAACAAAAAAGAAACAACACGGGATGTGCTGTTTCTTTTTTTTGTGTGCGCCAATAAGGATAAAGATTATCAACGAAATAAAAAAATAATTTAAATAAAATATTGACTACTGGTCATTCTTGATTATAATAATAAATGCATAAAGAAAATAAGAGGAGATGGAAAGAATGGTCAAAGTTGGCAAATGGATTGCCCGACACAGAATACTGATGCTGCTTATAGGAGTCTTATTAATTATTCCGTCAGTAATCGGCATCGCAAAGACAAAAGTAAATTATGACCTGCTGAGTTACCTGCCGGATCACCTGGAGACGGTAAAAGGACAGGATATACTGGTAGATGAATTTGGAATGGGTGCATTCTCCATGGTCGCAGTCGAGAATATGGATATGAAGGATGTACAGAAGCTGGAAAAAGAATTTGAGAAAGTGCCACATGTACAGGATGTACTCTGGTATGACGATGTGGCAGATATCAGTCTTCCGACTGAGATGATCCCAAAAGATATCAGAAAAGCGTTTATCAATGGAGATGCCACGATGATGCTGGTATTGTTCGATGATACGACATCATCCGATAATTCCATGGAGGCACTGACACAGCTTCGTAAGATTGCGAATAAACAGTGTTTCATCAGCGGTATGACAGGTATCGTTACAGATATTAAGAACATTGCAATGAAAGAACTTCCAATCTATGTAGTAATTGCAGCACTTCTGAGTCTGGTAGTTCTGGAGATTACATCAGGATCATTTGTTGTTCCGTTTCTGTTCCTGTTAAGTATCGGACTTGCGATTCTGTATAACCTTGGAAGTAATATTATACTTGGTGAAACTTCTTATATCACACAGGCATTGACAGCAGTCCTGCAGCTTGGTGTAACGATGGATTATTCCATCTTCCTTCTGAATAGTTATGAAGAGAATAAGAAGAGATTCCCTGGCGAGAAAGAAAGAGCCATGGGGCATGCGATTGCTAACACATTCAAATCAGTAGTCGGAAGTTCCGTTACTACCGTAGCCGGATTCATCGCACTGTGTGTTATGACATTTGCACTCGGACGTGACCTTGGTATTGTAATGGCGAAAGGTGTTGTGATCGGCGTTATCTGTTGTGTAACGATCCTGCCGGCACTGATCCTTGTATTTGATAAGCCGATTGAAAAGACAAGACACAAATTACTGTTAAGCAACATGGATCGTCCATCCGCTTTTATCACAAAGCATTATAAAGTATGGATCGTAGCATTTCTTGTATTATTACTTCCTGCAATTTACGGTAATAATCATACAAAGATCTACTACAACATTGCAGATTCACTTCCTGCAACACTGAACAGTAATGTATCGATCAAAAAAGTAAAAGATGACTTTGGTACAAGTAACATGCACATCGTCATGATGGATAAGAACATGAGTGCCAAAGATAAGCAGCAGATGTTCAAGAAGATCGATAAAGTAAAAGGTGTAAAATGGACCATCAGCATGAGTTCACTGATCGGTCCTAGCGTACCGGATTCCATGATCCCAAAGGATGTCCGTAAGATGATGCAGAGTAAGGATTATGAACTGGCATTCGTCAGTACGAAATATGAATCCGCAACAGATCCGGTAAATACACAGATCAAAAAGATAGATAAGATCGTAAAATCCTACGATAAGTCGGGAATGGTCATCGGAGAGGCACCTTTGATGAAAGACCTGCAGGATGTTACAGATGTTGATCTGGTTAATGTAAATATTATCTCGATCGCAGCTATATTTGTAATCATTCTGATCATTTTCAAATCAATCTCACTGCCGGTAATCCTGGTAGCGGTTATTGAATTTGCGATCATGATCAATATGGCAATCCCGTACTATCAGGGAGTCAGCCTTCCGTTCGTGGCAAGTATCGTTATCGGTGCGATCCAGTTAGGAGCAACCGTTGACTATGCAATCCTGATGACGACAAGATATCAGAAAGAACGAAGCCGTGGAAAAGATAAGATGGAAGCAATCAGCATTGCACATAAAACGAGTATGCCGTCCATCATCAGCAGTGGACTTAGCTTCTTTGCTGCAACATTCGGAGTTGCCTGCTATTCTCAGGTTGAAATGATCGGTTCGATTTGTACATTGCTTGCAAGAGGAGCCATTATCAGTATGGTAGTCGTGCTTCTGGTATTGCCGGCAATGTTCATGATATTTGACAAATTAATCTGCAAGACATCCATCGGATTTCTTGGGAAAAAGGCAAAAGCACAGACAAGTGAAGCAAAGTAACCTGTTATTAACAATCCATGATAATTAAGAAAGGAAGCAGGAATTATGAATAAGAACAGAAAAATGAAACGAAAAATTGCAGCATCTGTAGCAGTCGGAATGTCAGTGATGATGGGTGTGACACCAGCTTTCGCAGCAAATGGAACTTCGAACAGCGAGGTATATAAAGAAGAGACGGTATATGTGAATGCTAAAGCAAGCGGCAAGACAGATAAAGTAACGGTATCCAACTGGCTTAAGAATTCAGGAAGTGTATCCGGAGATCTGGAAGACGAGAGTACACTGAGCGATATCAAGAATGTAAAAGGTGATGAAAAATATACGTCAGATGGAGATAAACTGACCTGGGCTACAGACGGTGAGGACATCTATTATCAGGGAACGACAGATAAGAAACTTCCGGTATCTGTTAAATTAAAATATTACCTGGATGGAAAAGAGATGAAACCATCTGAGTTAAAAGGAAAGAGCGGACACCTGAAGATCACAGTGGATTATAAGAATAATGAAAAGAAGAATGTATCTGTAGACGGAAAAGATACAGAAGTATGTACACCATTCGTCATGATGACAGGTATGATACTTCCGAATGAGACATTCAGCAATGTAACGATTGATAACGGCAAGATTATTTCCGATGGAAATAAGAATATCGTGGTCGGATTCGGAATGCCGGGATTAAAAGACAGCCTGAACTTAAGCAGTGAAGAAAGTGACAAAGTTACGATTCCGGAAAGCTTAAGTATTGAAGCAGATGTAAAAGATTTTACAATGTCTTCTACTTATACTGTTGCATTATCTGATCTGTTAGATGATGTGGATATGGACAGTATCGTAAATGTAGATGATCTTCAGAACGCTCTGGATGATCTGGAGGATGCGGCACTTCAGTTAGTAAGTGGTTCCGATACACTTGCAGATGGAGCAGGAACACTTGCAGATGGTGTGAACAGCTATACAGAAGGCGTTGATACATTGAACGCCGGCATCCAGAAATACCTTGGTTCTAACGGAGAGCTGAATGGCAGCGTCACAGAGTATGTGAATGGTGTAAACAAAGTTGTCAAAGGTGTACAGGATTATACAAGTGGTGTGAATACACTTGCAGACGGTGTGAGCAGTTATGTAGACGGCGAGAAGCAGCTGGCAGCCGGAGCTTCACAGCTGACACAGTTAAGTACAGGACTGAAGCAGGTACAAAGCGCTATCTCACAGCTTGAAGCTGCAACAGATGGTAAGGGTGCAACGACAGAAGACCTTCAGGCAGCATCCAAAGCACTGGCGGCAGGAACTGCACAGATGAAAGCAGCACTTGGAACAGAAGAAGTAAAGAGTCTGATGTCTCAGGTAAATTCTATGGTAACAACCGGAAATACGCTGATGAAAGAGACGAAGACATTAAGCGGAACACTTACGGAAGGTATCGAAAAACCACTTACAACAATCGGCCAGACATTACAGAGTATGCAGGAATCCTTGAAAAATATAGATGCAGCTCAGACAGCATTACAGAATGCATGCAAGAATATCAATGAGGTAGTTGCTTCTGATAATCAGACGATTAAGGCTGCAAAGACAGCAGCGAAGAACAGTTCCGATTCTATTGCAGCATCCATAAAAACACTGGAAGCAAAGTATGCAGGAATCTCAGATAAGAATTCCGAAGAAGCAAAACAATTACAGAGTTCGATCATTGCACTGAAGAGTGCAAAGGCTTCCACAGATTCCGTACAGAATCTCAAAGAGTTAACAGGCATTGATACTACAAAGATGCCGACAATAGATGTAGATTCATTAAAAGCCGGTGCTGCAACGATCATGACAAATGCAGCTACATTGCAGAAATCTTCAGAAGCATTGTCAAAAGCTCTTCCGGAATTGAAAAAACAGTTGAAGAGTATCGAAGATGCAGAAGGTGTTCTTGCACAGGCAGGACAGTTAAGTACACTGACAGGAAGTGTAGATCAGTTAAATGCAGGTATGCAGGGACTGAACAGTGCGATCGGAACACTGCACAGCAATCTGGCAACATTGAATAAT
>ENA-ORTW01004688-ORTW01004688.1-human-gut-metagenome-genome-assembly--contig:-NODE-4688-length-10554-cov-2.463092_pt1 | contig 10554 bp, 1 predicted proteins | sample MGYA00242072_ERZ509193 | MGnify/ENA primary metagenome ERZ509193 (study PRJEB26280, sample SAMEA2338813) | human gut metagenome | biome: human gut; feature: human-associated habitat; material: faeces...
CCCCTTTATCTACATCTACTCCCTGATCACCTTCCACGCCTCTACCAGCCGGTCAACGCTCCACGCCGCATTTGCGGGACTGGTTGACGGCAGACAGACCGCCTTAAGACCGGTCTGTTTCTCCTGATATTTACGGTAAAGCTGCTCTGCCTTCCTGCCGTTCACATAGATCTGACCGGCGTCCTGCCGGAGCTGACCGCATATCATGGAGATTGTAGTGCTTTTTCCGGCGCCGTTGACACCTAAGAATGCAAAAAGCTGTCCTGTCTCCACTTGCAGCGATAAGTTGTTTACGGCATGGATTGCGCCGAAACTCTTTTGCAGATTTTGAATCTCAATACATTTTTCCATATCCATCACTGTCCTTTCTGTTCTTCGGAATCTGTTATCTTGATTATACCTTTTTTCTGAACGAATAACAAGCCCTAAAATGCAAGTGGTCGATTTCCAGCGGTAAGATGCAAAAAGAGCCGCACCGCTCCGGTTTCCCGAAGTCGATGCAGCTCCTTTGCCGTGCGTTCCGGATCAATCCGAAAGCGCAGTTACTTTTTACGCCGCTTTGTCATGATCGCCAGCAGCAGCGAGAATCCGCAGGCTGCAATCAAAATGGTGATATGCAGTGTGCTTTCTCCTGTCTTTGGCGTTCCCGGAATGTTCTGCCGCTGCGGCAGCGGAATTCGTTTCTTGACAGATGTCTGTGCAGAAACATCGTTGGCAGCCGTTGTCGTCGTCTGCGTGCTGTTGTCTGCTGCATGATCTCTGTCTGTGGTAATGGTCGTGGTCGTTGTGGTATCCACGATCACATGATTCTTCCGGGATGTGGTCTGTCGGATGCTAGTAGAAGTATCCGATGTCTCACAAGTGGTATTTTCTGTTGTCGTGGTGTTTGTCGTTGTCTGTGTGCTGTGCTGTGTGGTGTGTGTTGCGCTTGAAACACTGCTGCCTGCCGGCTTTGAACTGGTCGTTTCCGTCGCAGTGACTGTTGTAGAAGTCGTGCGGCTGGTTTCTGTCAAAGTCGCAGAAGATGTGGTGCCGTTCTGACGGGATGTCGTTGTCTGCACCGTGTGTTTGGAGGTCGTTTGTGTGGTCTGGCTTGTGGTATGTGTGGTAGTCGTTGTGTTGGTCGGGCCTGCGCTGGAAAGCGTAACCGTTGCCGTTGTCTGCGATGCTGCGGAAGAAGTGGTGCGGTGTGTTGCTGTGGTGGTAGTCGTTGTCGTAGTGATAACAGCAGTCGGTGTGGTCAATGTGGTGCGTGTCGTTCCCTTTGTCTGAGAAGTCTCCGTACCGGTTGCCCTGGTCGTGCTGGTCGTCGTTCTGCGACTTGTGGTATGTGTCGTTGCGGTAGTCGTCTGTGTTCCGGTGTGTGTTGCCGGCGATGCCGTAGCTTTCGCCGTTGTTGTGGTTATCTGTGCTGTGATATGTGTGGTCTGTTTTGATGTTGTGGTATTGCCTGCTGTGTGTGTCGTGGTTACCGTCGTATGTGCTGCCGATGTGGTATGTGTGGTGGTGGTTTCAGCCGTCTGCGTTTCCGTTGTGCCGGCTGTCACACGCACCGTTGTTGTACTGGTTTGTGCTGTACCGCCTGTTGCAGAAGTGGTTTCCGCAGATGCCGCTGTACTGGTCTGTGTCGTAGACTCTGCCGAGCCTGCGGCTGTCTCCGTTGTCGTTGTAACCGTACCGGTGACTGTTGTTGTTGTCGTAGTCTCTTCCGGATCACGATTCAGATATACGTTCAGAGATACCACATCTTCGCCCTTGGCGGTGTTAAACCCATCCAGACAAGTTCCGGACGTGATATCCTTTTCTTCCGGTATTCCCAGAACAATGCAGCCATTCAGTGTGCGGTTATCTGTCTTGATTTCCAAACGACCGGACGATAATTTTTCATTATTCGCCTTGATATATTCCTCAGCGTTATACCCTGCTGGGATGCTGTCGATCCACAGGCGATAGCCTGCCAGATATGTGACGCCGTCTACCGTCACAGACAAAGGCAGATCGTCAAAACGATACGCTCCGTCTGCGTTGGTATAGGCAGTCTGTTTCGCATCGGGCAGCAGTTCCCACTTTCCATTGCGGTAATAATACTGCTGAAGGATGATCTTTACATTGGCGATACCGGACTCGCCGTCGCCGATCTCATGATCCCGGTCTGCATCATCCCAGACAATGCCGGAGATGGACGCACCGGAATCCTTCTGTACAATACCGCCGTCATAGCCGGTGATATTTGCCGCCTTGACAATGTCATAATCCACGCCACGTACCTGATAGCAATACGGTGTGTTTCCGCTGAATGCGCTCGCCAGGATCAAGAAGTTGTCCGGCTCCTGGAGATCCAGCGTGCCTGCGATCAGATCGCTGTCCTTATTGCTGTCTGCCGCCGCATGGTACTTCGTTGCTGCGTAGCCCTCCGGCATTTCGCAAAGCTGCATCTGATAGCCAACCAGATATCTCTGACCGTCCTTTTCTATAAAGGTCGGCAGATTTTCAAAGCGATAGTGACCATTGGATGCGCTTGCAGTCGGCGTTCCGGCTGCAACAGGCGTTGCCGTTGCTACCGGTGTACCCGTTGCCACAAGCACAAAATCCTCATCCAGTTTCCAGGTGGTGTCGTGCGTGTCATAGTAGCTCCGGGTCAGCTTGACCGATGCCGTTGCCACACCCACTTCGTCCGCATCCTGGATGCCGTTGTAATTGGCATCGTTCCAGATGTAGCCGTCAATGGATGCGTTTTCGATCTTCGTCAAACCGCCGTTATGCGATGCGATGGATTTCGACAGATCCGCCGGCGCATATGTTACATCGCCGATGGTGACAGTATGTTCCGTCACGCCTTCTGTTGCCTTAGCTGCCAGAATAATATGTGATTCGTCCTCTGCCATCAGACTGCCGTCCTCAGGATCCAGGAAACTGTTCAGCTGATCCCGATCCGGTTTTGCGTACTGCTTGGTCACCGCATAGGTATCCGGCACAGTTGCCAGATCCAGTTCGATATAGTAACCATAGATGCGGTCCTTGTTGTCCGCAGCGCTGCCGTCAGACAGATCTCCCGGCACATGAACATCCAGACCGTCAAACTGATACGAACCGTTGTCCACGATCTTGGAAACTTCGCCGAATGTATCATCCGGCACCCATTTTCCATTCTCATAGATGTCACGTTTCAGTATCACACGAACCGATGTTGCCACCGGCACTTCGTCCAGATTGTACAAGCCGTCATAGTTCTTGTCGTCCCAGATCGTGCCACGGATAACACCCTTGTCCTGCTGCTTGAGTCCGGCATCATAATGTCCGGTATTCTTGCTGCGGGCCAGGTCTACCTGGTACATCGTACCGTTTGCATCCGGCACTTCCCGTAGAGATGCACGGTTCTGGTTTCCGTCGGCATCGCTGTACGCATCTGCCGCCGGTACAATAAATTCGTTTGTGCTTGTCAGATATGCGCTGTCCAGTCTGAGGTCGCTGTCCTTGGTGCGGTCAGTTCCCACACGATACTGTGTCGCCAGATAGTTGCCGCGGAGATTTTCCAGACAGAGCTGATAGCCTGCGGCAAAATCCATATTGTTGATTCTCACCCAGGTGGGCAGATTCGCCAGTGTGTATTTGCCGTCTGCATCTGTGCTTGTGCTGGCTGTATACGCCGTGCCGTTCGGCTGCCACTGGCTGCCGTCATAATAATACTGTATTGCCTTGACGGTAACATTTTCAATTGCCGCCTTGTCCTCTGCGGTATTGGCATCATCATCCGACTTATCCTGGATGCCGTTGTAATCATGGTCGATCCAGATCCGTCCGGAGATATCCCCGGCTGCTAGGCTTGTAAAGCCGGCATCATAACCGAAAACATCTTCCTTTCGGAGAATGTCTCTGCCGTCTACGGCATAATCCGTATTGTCCGTATCCGCAGCCGCACAAGCAAAATAAGTGCCTGCCGTCAGATAACGGCTCTCTGCATCCAGGTCGCTGTCCCTTGCGGGATCATCGCCCTGCTGATACCAGGTAATGGTGTAATTGTCCGGCACTTCGCTTGTCATCTTCAGCTGATAATAGCAGAGGTAGGTTTCGCCGTTTGCATTACAGAACGTATCCACATTGTCAAACCGATACTCGCCGTTGGCATCAGACTCCTTCTGGGAGGGGTTGCCGGTAGGCTGATAGTTGCCGTTGGCATCACGGTAATACTGCTCCAGCGTAATTTCTACGCCGGAAATGTTTCCCTCGCCGTTATCCTGCAAGCCGTTGTAATTCGCATCGTCCCAGACACGTCCAACGATCTGCGCCTTTTCGACCTGTTTCAAACCGCCGTTCCAGTTTGCCTGGTCTGCAGCATCCGCAATGTCATAGTCGCTGCCGTTGTAGGTCTTTCGGTATTCTGCATCTGTTTTTGGCTGTACAGCTGCTGCCAGAATCAAGTATTCATCCGGTGCTGTCAGATAGAGGTTCTCGCTCTGATACGGGTTTTCAAGTCTTTGGAACTTGCTGTCACCGCCTGCCTTGGTAATGCCATAGGTGATCTTGCCGTCAGCGTCCTTCGGCAGTGCGTCCAGTTTCAGCCGATAGCCAGCCAGATAGCGTTTGCCGTCGACCTCCACAAATGTGGGAACATCATCAAACTGGTATTCCCCGTTGCTGTCGGTTTTTACGGTTGCGGTGTAATTCGGCCGTGCGGTCGGTGTCCATGATGTGCCGTCCCAGTAATACTGTTCCAGCGTCATCGACAAGCCTTCCATGCCGGTTTCACCAGATGTCATATCGCCGTCATAATCCGCATCGTTCCAGATTCGTCCGCTGACGGATGCGTTCTGGAATGCCCGGATACCGCCATGGTACTCGTTCTTGCTGTCACGGTTTTCCGTGATGTCATAGATCGTATCTGTACCTGGAACTGCACGGTAAGTGCGGTCATAGTACTCGTTGTACTGCGGCGTACTTCCGGTATACTCTCCGGTAAACGACTTTGCCTCTGCTGCAACGATCAGATACTCCTGCTCGCCCATCAAAGTAAGTTCGCCGTTGTCCCAGTGCAGCTTGTTGTCGTTGGCGAATACGGTAACCGCATTGCCGTCCGGCAGTGCATCCAGATGCAGCTGATACCCAGCCAAATACCGCTTGCCGCCGACTTCCGCATAAGTTGGGATGCCGTCAAAGTGATACTGACCGTTGCTGTTTGTCGTCGCCTGTTTCTTAAATTGTGTCTTTTTCCATGTCGTTCCGTCCCAATAATATTGGTACAGTGTCAAGTTGAGATTGCTGCAGCCGCTTTCGGTCAAATCCATCGTGCCGTCATAATTGAGGTCATTCCAGATTCGTCCGTCCATTGCCGCAGTCTGAATCGCTTTCAGTCCGCCGTTGTATACGCCGTCGGAATCCACCGCAGTGACAATATCATAATCGACATTGTTGTACTTCCGTACATAGTAACTGTGGAGTCCCGATTCAATGCTGCCAACGCCATGCGCCGCCTGCTTTGCCAGCAGGATATACTCGTCCGGCTTGTTGAAGTCTACCGTCTTACCTGCATTCGTTTCCTGAGATGCTGCCAGCAGGTCACTGTTGATGCAGTTTCCTGTGGAATCCAGCACCTGGTACTTGGTCACCGCATAGCCATCCGGCACGGCATTCAACCGCAGACGGTAGCCTGCCAGATACATCTTTCCGTCAACCGTCACAAAGGTCGGCTGGTCAGAGAACTGATATTTACCTGTGGCTGCATCTGTCTGAACGGAACCTGTCTTGACAAACTCCCACTGTCTGGCATCGTCCAGATAATACTGGTCGAGATATACGGTCTGCTGTGTCGGCATTGCCGATTCACCGGTTTCCTGCAAGCCGCTGTAGTCCTTGTCGAACCAGACAGTGCCTTGAATCTTTCCGGTCTCGAACGCTTTCAGACCACCGTTGTAAACGTCGATCACGTCCGCATTCAAAATGGAATCGTATTCCTTGTTTGTGACAGCATCAGTCAGATCATAGGGAGCATTGCCCTGTGACGGCTGTGCCGTCAGGAAGTAGTCCCCGTTGCCCGGTGCAGTCAGATAGTTGGTCACTGCGATCCAGTCGCTGTCTGTTTCTGCGTCACTGGTTGCCTGGCGATACCGTGTCACCGCATAGCCCTCCGGCACATCCGCACGAATGCGGTAATATGCCAGCTGGTCTACGCCGCCGATCACAAAGTGCGTCGGCACCTTGGTAAATTGATATACGCCATCCTTGTCAGTTGTGACTGTTTCGTCTGCACCCATCTTGACAAACTGCTTTGCATCGACATCATAGCGATACTGTTCCAGAGTGACAGAAACGCCGCTCTTGCCCTTTTCGCCATTGTCCAGGATACCGTTGTAGTCCGTATCTTCCCAGATCGTACCCTTTACCGTTGCAACGCCACGCTCTTTCAGACCGGCATTCAGATCAGCATAATCTCTTGCCTTCACCAGATCGTAGTACTTCTGCTGTGCGGTGTTCGGGGTGTCGATGTTTTTGATGTTCGTGCCGCAGACATATGCCCAGTTGTAATCGATATACGGTTCTGTACTGTTGGACTGTGTGCCTGCCTTTGCCTCCTGTGCCAGAATTAGCATTTCGTGATTGCCCTTCAGCACAGTGATCGGCAGGTCACCTGTCCGCTGACTGTCCTCGGTGCCATCGTCGGCATCGGTCACATACAGCTTGCTGTAAACCTTTGACGGGTCTGCATTGCTCCAGTACTTCGTTGCCGCATAATCATCCGGCAATTTTTTCAAAATCACCTGATAACCTGCCAGATACCTTACGCCGTCCTTTTCCACATAGGTGGGGAGATTACTGAACGTGTACTTGCCGTCTGTCTTGGTTTCGTGTATCCGAAATGCTGCACTTTCCGGCACCCATTCGTCATTGCGATAGAAATACTGCTGCAAGTGTACGACTGCCGGATTTTCGCTGTCATAGTATGCTGCTTCATCGTCGTCCTGGACACCATTATAGTTGGTATCCTCCCAGACCACGCCGCTGACAGAGGCAGTTTCAAATGCTTTCAGACCGCCGTCATAGCCGTCATAATCCTTTGCCTTGATGTAATCGTAGGCATAATCATGATTTCCGTTGTTCGCTGCCGCATCATCATAGAGAATGTACGGTTCAAAATAGGTTTTTCCGTCAATGCCCGGCGCTGTCTCCGGCTGAGACTTCTTTGCGGTGATGAAATAGTCACCGTCCGCCGGAGAGGTCAGATAAGACGCAATGTCATAATCGGTGTAGCCTGCGCCGTGCTGCTCGTTCTGCGAGATCAAGTGGCTGTCCACCACCTGGGTTTCCGCATCGCCGTTCTGCCGATAGCGGGTAACGGCATAGTTTTCCATACCGCTGGGCAGCGACAGCAGTTTCAGACGATAGTGTGCCAGCACCTTTTCCCCATTGATTTCCGCATATGTGGAAACATCAGAGAATGTGTACTTGCCGTCTGCATCGGTTTTTACCTGGTAGGTGTGAACCAGCTGATAGCTGCCGTTTTGCAGCACATACTGTTCCAGCTGAACAGTCGCTCCGGCAATTCCCTTTTCGTAGAATTGGGTCGTGCCATCCTCTGCGGTCACCGTGTTGCGGATACCGTCATAGTCAAATGCCTCCTTGTATTCCCCGGCTGCATTTTTACCGTTGTCCTCCCACAGATAACCGGTTACTTCAGAAGTCTGAATTTCCGTAAAGCCGCCGCTGTAATCCAGCAGACGCTGTGCTTCGCCGGTATCGTAATGGGTTTCCTTATAGTCAATGACATTGGTGTTCTGGTTTGTCGTCTCGCCGGCAATGATAATGATATTATCTTCTGTGTCATAGTTGTGGTGCGTTGCTGTGACAGTGCCGTTTGCGTCATACTCGAACCAGTCATCGCCAATGAGATAGTACTGCATATCGCCGGTATATTGCAGGTCACTGTTTTCCGCAGAGCGGCTGCTCGGATACTGCTTATACTTGGTGATCGCATACTTTTTGTACAGATCAGCGTTCTTCTCCGGATCGACATACAGCCGATAGCCAGCCAGGTACGTCTTTCCGTCCTTCTTGTAATAAGTCGAAACATTCTGGAATACATAGGAACCGGATTCCGAGGTTTTGATATCCCGGTCTTCACCGGTAATCGCTACCCATTTTCCAGTAGCGCTGTCGTAATAGAACGGTTTCAAGGTCACGGTCACACCCTCGATACCCTTTTCAAAAGTATCCCGGATGCCGTTGTAGTTTTCATCGTCCCAGATCCACTGTCCGATAAATCCACGGGAGCCGTCCACGAATCCCAGAGAAATGCTCTTGTTGATCTGGAAGGTCTGTCCGTCATTTTCAAACAGCGGCTGCTGGTTTGCGTCATAAGGCACACCGGTCTGGAACGGCCGTGTGCGGAAGTTGTTCACTGCCTTGGTCAGATCGTTGTCATCCGCAGCCTCCAGCGGATCGTTGTGCAGCACAAACGGAGAAGGCTTATACGGGGTAGATTCACTGCCCTCATACTTTGCAATTGCCACATAGTTCTTGTTCGGATAGAGACGGAACTGATAATAGCCGTCATCCCCAGTGTGGAAAATTGCCGGATTGCCATCACCGTCTACCGCAGCTTTCGATGCGATATTGCCGTCTGCATCGACCTCGTGCATTTCCACCGTCACATCTTCCAGTTTCTTTTCGGTTTCCTGCATGATGCCGTCGCTTTCGATGGTGCCGTTGTTGTCTGTTTCATCGACCCATGCCCAGCCGCCGTAGGTATAACCTCTGGAGACACCCAGCATATAGGATGTCATGGCAGTGTCATAAGCCTGGTGCTTTGCCGGATCTTCTTCCACCGCATCAACGTGAATCAGTGCAGTCTGTACGACAAGCTGATTCACAGACGATTCGATATTTTCAACGCTGTTGGTATTGGAAATTACTGCATCATCTTCAGCATGACTCATACCATTATAGATGACCTTTCCGTCACGGTAAACCTTGAGCCTTGTCTTTGACTCGCCAAGTTCCCGTGTGGTAACCGAATACTGGTCGTATCCCTTCGGCAGCGTGTACCGCAGCCGGTAATCACCCGGTGTCAGATTCGACAGGATGAAGTAGCCCTGGTTGCCGTAATAGTCGCTTTCGGTGGTATAAACAACCGGACCTTCAAACGTATACTGATAGGAATTGGTGTTGTTTTCTACAATGGTCTTTGGCTGACCGGTCTCCTCGTCAATGACAATATAACGAACCTTTTCCGGATTCGGGTTGCTGTCGGGGTCCAGATCGGCAATCACTGCCTCACCGTTGACGTTGACAGAGTAGCCCTTCTTGGTCAGCAGCTCTACCTTTACGCCGTTGATACCCGGATCGTCCGGCTTTCCGTCGAAGTCAATATCCGTTGTCCACTTTCCGGTAGGCAGCAGCCGTCCGTTGGCAGACATCTCATATTCCGCCTCGTTGCACTGACCATCATAATTGAAGTCGCTCCAGACATAGCTGCCGATATAGCCCTTTCCGCTGGGTGCGGAAATATAAGCGCCAGCCTGTTTGTTTTCAAATACATGGTAACTCTTGTCGGCAGATGTCGGAGAGCTGTAACCGGAAGCAAAGGTGTTCCACTGAGTTACACCCTCCACTTTCTTTTTGATCGTTTCGGTGGACAACGCATTTTCGTTTTCATCATCTACTGTCGGCGTACCCACATATTTGGGCAGATTCAGCGGTGCGTGCATCTCATAGTAGAGTTCCATACGACTCTGCTTGCTCAGCATGGTATCCGCATTATTCATCTGCGCCCAGATTGCACGAATGCCACGCACCAGCTTGTCATACTCTGCATCAGAGATCTTGCCGTTTTCATGGTCGCTCATCAGATCCGACAGCTTGACAAAATACGACTCCTTTTTGTTTATGTTTTGATACAGGTTACGATAAAATTCATTTCTCTGCGTACTATCCAAACCGTCTGCTGGTTTCGGGAGTGCATCAACATCCTGTAGTTCATAGCTGCCGTTCTTCTTGGTAATCGGTCCGACCCAGACTGTATATTCTGACGGGTCAACCTTAGAGGATGACGTACCGCCGGACGAGGTCCTTTTCAGCTGGACAGACTCCGGAATCAGATAGCCGTTCCACTTGGATTTACGCTCGGTGTCATCGGTTGCTTTGGTGTCGTTTTCATAAGGCAGCACATCATAGAACAGCAGCGTTGTATATTCTGCATTGCTGGTCGAGGCATTCTGCATAGAGGCAGAGTACGAATAGTTGCCGCCTTCCTGTACACGAACCGGAACATCCGCTTTCACGGAATCCAGATCAGAAGTCGATGTTTTCATTTGTGTGACATTATCAATGGCAAGCAGAGCAATCGCCTGTGATGTGATCGTCAGTGTCATATCACCGCTGCTGCCGTTGTCGTTGACATCATGGCTGTCTACTTCGTAAGCAACCATTTTCTGTGTCTTGCCCTGGTCGTCCGGAATATACGGCCGGAATGAACCGTTCTTGAATCCGTATGCCTTTGCCTGCATCAGTTCCGTAGACACGATGTTGTTGTTGCTGATATCCAGCGGCACCATCAGTTCTACT
>ENA-ORTW01004692-ORTW01004692.1-human-gut-metagenome-genome-assembly--contig:-NODE-4692-length-10548-cov-3.005623_pt1 | contig 10548 bp, 9 predicted proteins | sample MGYA00242072_ERZ509193 | MGnify/ENA primary metagenome ERZ509193 (study PRJEB26280, sample SAMEA2338813) | human gut metagenome | biome: human gut; feature: human-associated habitat; material: faeces...
ACCGCATGGCCGAGGATTAGCATTGTAGTTCTTCATATTTTGGTGACGTAATTTCAAAAAATTCATTTTATATACCCCTTGAAAAATGTGTCACTTAATCTTTACCGATTTTTCAACGTCTTATCTTTTCTTGACTATCGTTCTGCATAGTCCCGCAATAAATCGCAATGTCGTCGTAGATAATCTGCCCGTCGCGTTGCGGAATATTCTTTCATAACAATCCAATGGCGGCTCAATATCCATTGTGCATCTGCGGCTACTTCCCGATCGGTTATCATATCAAACGCATCTGACAAAAGCCGCTTTTGTCGTGCTTCAGCCCGTTTCCATGCAGGGCGTTTCGTCCAATCTATATCATAATCCAGCCAATAAATCATGTCGCCTTTGTAATATTGCGTCAAAGCCCAGCAACGATTAATAGAATTTTCTAATCCTATGATATATCGTATTTGTAACAATGCTTTTCGATTCGGATCCACCGTCTGTTTGATGGATTGCTCCAAAGAGTACATTTCACGGGCAAAATTGTATTTATAATCCGAATTATCTGGCAGTTTTTCCCGTCCATGTGAAAATGGGTCCCACTTCATAAATCCGTCTTTGTATGTATTCAAGGAGTATTGAAACGCTGCCGAAACCTTACCGAAGTATTTTATCGCATCTGCATAGCGCATTTCTCGCAAACATTGTGTTCCGATTATCTCATTGAAATAATCCGTATCGGTATAGCTTCGCTGGTTTATAAAACGATCGAATGCCGTTTGTGGTTTTTGCAACCGTTCGGTATAAGCGATCAGATGATTTACTCCGACCGTATCTATCAATGCAAATAAATTATTCCTGTAATCAAGCACGTTATCCCATTGTGTTCCCTTACGGTATTCAGATAATGAAACGCATTTTTCTTCCCAGCGGTTTTTCACCTCAAAAACAGCAGTTTGTTTATTTACGATATTGAGCAGATTGTTATCCGCCATGTTCGCCAACTGAATAGCACGGGTATAATTTCCTTGTTCGATATATCGCGGAGCAATGACTGAAAACACAATTTTTCGCAACATATCGTTCCAATAATAGTAGCTGCGATTATATTTAATATCAAACCCCTCGCATGTCGCCTTTCTGACACGATCGTCGATATTTGTTTTTATCTTGTTATCGAGCCATCGAAGCTGGCGAAGCAACTTTTCTTCATACTTTGCATTGTAAATGCTGGATTTAGCATTCAGATAGATGCGCAAAACCATGATGGATTCCTTTATATAGTCATTACCTTGTACAGCTTCGGCTTTACTCAACAGATTCGATGCGGTTTGCGTATCTCCGTCCAGATCGGTAAGGTAAGCGGCTGTGTAGTACCACATGGCTCGATTGGATGCTTTACCCTCTTGGGCTACTTTTCTTGCCAAGTCCCGTAACCGCATGACTTCATCCCAACTTTTGGATTTATAAGAATGAAGATCATCTTCTATCGCCCTTATTCTATTCTGCAAAATTTCAGTAATTTGCGGAGAATTAGGGTCGCAATTGCAAAGCAGTTCCAACAATCCGATTTCGTTCATCGGTTTTCCTTGCTTCTTGGCGCAGAAGAGCAACGATTCAATATCTCCGCACTCGGCGTATAGGCGCGTCGCCCGCTCTATTTCTCCAATCCGATAGTAAGCCCCCGCGATATAAGGACGAATCATTTGCTTAATCAATCCGTCAGGCAAAAGCGGCTGTACTTCATTCCAATAGTTGATGCAACGATCGTATTGTGATGAAGCGAACAAAGCGCGAATCGCCTGTATTGCGTAACGATCCCGCAATCTGTACTCGTTATAAGCCATTGCACGACGAGCGACGTCAGACAAGGTAACGCTTACTTGATCCTTGTCGGTCGGATAGTACCACGGATTGTTCTGCTCCATGCGGATTTCTTCGCAGAGTTTCATTATAGACAGAAGTTCCGCGATCTTCCGATCCTTATGTGTTACGATCCATTCAACGAATCGGTTTTGCATCAGCGTATCTTGGGCTGGTTGTTCGATAAGGTTCGTAATTCGTTCGATCTCCTTGCTGGTGTAGCGGTAAACAGCTTGGTAAATATCATCCAATGGAATTGCAGTAGAAGTCAGTTCTTGCCACAATTCGCAATTTTGCGTTATTTTACTTTTAGTCTGTTTAGGTCGCCATCGCCCATATTCGTCCAGATCATGAGATTTGCTGTAATCATAGACACGATAGGTACGGTATTCGGCTGGTTTATAAATCGTCCCACCTCCCGAATAAGCCTTATTTACAGAAAAAGCCGCAAGGAGTAAAACCATGCTACAAACGGTCGTATAGAGTTTCGATTTCATCGGTCGTGTAGTTTGAAATGCAGGTTGAATCCAAATGATAAAGCAAGACTGAATAGCTGTCGTCTTTCAATTGTTTTTCGGCAAGTCGTTTTACTTTGAGCACCTCATCATATCGGGAACTCTCCAATCGGATTATGTCCCCTTTCTGTAATTCGTGGGATTCCAGATAATGATTTTTCAGCACCTTGTAGGTTCCGTCGCTTTGGCGTCGATAATAAGTCTGGTCGGAATAGTCCGTCGTCCGTAAGATCGCTTTGAAACGATTATCTCTGAACCAGATTCCCCAAGCGAAGGCAGGATAGGCGAAATCAAGATGTAACCGATAGTTGGCATTCGTCAGATAGGGGGCTACATCGGAATAGTCCAAAATCGAGTTTTTGGTTTCTGCATTGCGCAACGCACCCGTATTGTAGAGCATCAGCACGCCCCGATCGACAGGTGGGCAATCGCCCCGCAGTTGGTGCAATCGGATCGTGGAACTTAATTCGATTCCTTTGCCATGCAATGAATCTTTGGCTATGCGGCACAACTCGAAATAGCTGTTTTGCGTTGTTGCAGTCCAATCGTAATCGAATTGCACCTCGTTGATGTTACCGATCTTATGACGGGTTGCCATTGCCAAAATGCGTGTTACGATGCGGTTCGCCAAATCAGCCGTTTTCACGTTGGTTTGGCGTAATACCTCCAATGTGATATAGACGGTAGGGACAAGCTCCATATCGGCGGGAGGAACCTGCCGAAAAACGGTCGTAGCAATTGGTACTGGGTACAATTCTCCCTCCAGCCAATGATTGTCCAAAGCCACGTCGAAAAAACGAAGATAGAGCCGTTTTACATTGTGCTTACGCAGAAACGCCAGCTCCGAATTAATCGGATTGAACGTCGTTTTCCAATGATATATAGAGTTGTATTCACCGTGCGGTACAATTCTTTTGATAGTGGTAGAATCCACCGTATTGCATTGTTCCTGCGGATGGGTTTGTCGGTTACCGCAACCGACCATAACCAACACGGCCAATATTAGTAAGTAATTCTTCATATTCTGGTGACGTAATTTCAAAAAAATCTCTTTTATATACCCCTTGAAAAATATGTCACTTTATAGCATCCATTTCCTCGATTTTATTATCAACAGCTTGCAATGCACCTTGTAATGCCTCTTTATTGTTGCTGGTTTTTATCTCCTTTACTAAGTATGTTTTCAGTTGTCGTAAGGTTTTGAGTGATTCTAAAATATCTCCTTTGGCTTTATAGATTCCTGCCTTATACATCATGCTTACAGAATAAGCAAAAACAGAATCAGACGTTGATTCCGATAAGATTTCAGGCATTCTGTTCGTTAAATCAAATGCCTTATCCCACATTTTGGCCGCACAATAAGTATCAGCTAAATTCATTATTAAATCAGCATAATGTTCTGGAATATATTTTTCTCCATTTATATCAACCATTCCGTCTGCCAATGCTAAATCAAGTTCAAAATCTCGAATAATTAATTCGTAAGCCTCTTGTTCTGGCAAAAATTTGAAAGCCATTGGGGCAATGATTTCATTATGCAATAAGTATCGGGCGGTAGAATGTCCTAATGCAACCAGCATGTGACCTCTGTTTTTATCCAAACGATAAAGATCAAGTGCTTCCTTGGTCTTTTCTTCATTACATAATCGAATAAACATATGCCATACTAAATCCGCAGAATCCCGCATCTGTTGCATAGCCTTTGCATTGAAATCATCGCCTTCCAATAATTGAGCGACTTCATCCTGCGTCTTGGATGTGTCACCAAGTATTGCTCGACTTATGCTATCCAATTCAATCAAACGTGCGGCAACCTCATTCGTGGGCTTTATAGGCCATTCTTTTGTATTGGGTTGATTCCCACACCCTGCAATCAGCAGAGCGAATATGGGGAGCAAGTAGTTTTTCATCGTTCGTTTTCTTTTTTGCAAAACAATCCTTTGATTTTGTGCCAAGCATAGTATTGCCATTGCCAACGCATCAGACAACTCGTGTTGTTTTCAATGGTCTGACGGTTGGGATTCAGTCGCGCTCCACCTTTCTCTATCCATATCGTATCTCGCGTTTCGGGCTGAATCAATAAATCGCCATGACGCTCATAATAAACTTTCAAATAGTGTTCGGGAAAGGTGTAAACCGAATCTTGCGGAATAAGTACATCGCAACAGTAAGTATTTCCAACAGCATATATTGGAGCATATTTATATGTGCCCCCCATTTTACGGAAACCCATATATAGTTTATCAGCCTGTTGCTCTGAAAAATAAATATTAGGCATCGCGGCTACAAAATCCAATATAAGAATAGCTGTCCAAATCCATACTTTTCCAAACTTGGCAAAGTTCGGAACGTCTGTCGATTTAAGAAATATCGGCAGAACAGAAGCCAGTAATATGAATCCGAGACATAAGAATAATCTGGCCATTAGGTAATTGGATAATATGGAATCATTTTCGCCAATTCCAAGAACTGATATATCATCCGTTTTATACCAGAATATAAGCCCTGCAAATACAAACAAATATGTCCCTATTGTAATTAGCTGTATTGGTTTAGCCAATTTACAGATATTAAACCATATAATAGCCAATGCAACAGCAAACATCCAAACACCATCAATCGTGGTGTGCATTTCCAACGATGGCCAAATAAGAAATAAAACACGGTAAAGCACCCAATAGGCAATCGGGCTGACAACAATGTAGAGTGTTCTTACAAGTATGCTTTTAAGCGTGGGATTGAGGGTCATGGATTAGTTATTGAGTGGGTTAATTCATTGATAGAACAGGTGACGTATTTTGCAAAAATCTCTTTTATATACCCCTTTAAAATTATGTCACCAACGAACCAATAAACTTTCTCCAACGAATCGCTCAATTGGAGAAAGTCTATTGATGTCCCTTATTTTACTTTTGCTTGATAATCAATTTTGAATTGATATTATCAATAGTTACCGTTCCGAAACGTTCCAAAACAGTCTGGCCGAGTAATAGCGGCGCCTGCTGATTATGGACAACCGAAGCATCGACGTTACGCAGAATGGCATCGCCAATCTTGATTTCACGCAGACGGATTGTTGTGCCCTCGTGAATCTCGCCAGTTGCAACGCTATAATATTCTTTGCCTTTAATATCGTCTGATTTTAAATAGCCATTTTTAAGCATAAAATTGGCTTCCACCGAGGAGATTGTAACCGTACTTGCTCCCGTATCGAAAAAGAATTTCAAAGGCAATTCATTAATCGTACAAGGTATTTCATAAACCCCGCTATACATTTTTTTCATTTGTATCTCGGAAATCGTTTCAATCTTATCTTCTGCCTGTTCATCATCAGCTTCTATTCGAATAGGCTTGGCTTTATATTCTTCAATTAAATACTTAAATTCGGGCAGTTCTCGAATTGCATCTATATCGTCATCGTGCTCGATATGTGCAAACGAACGATAGCCTTTCTCAAAGGCTTTGCGAAGTGCCGCAACAGATTCGTCCAATCGTCCCATGCGTGCCAACAGACATGATTTATCGTAATAACCACCGCTTCTTGTTGAATCAACGGCAATGATTTTATCCATCCATTCGAGGGCTTCGGCATCCCGTTCTAAAAAGTGAAGGGCATATTGGCGACAACTGCCATTTTCGGCAACCGTATCCTGTCGAATAACCTCCTCGAAATCCGTATTGGCTTTCTCCTTTTTCCCACGTTTCAGATACAATTTACCCCGCATTAAGAAAATGTATGGACAATTCTTATCGACATCTATTCCCGCATTATAATCTTTCATGGCCGAATCATCATCGCCCGATAACTCATAACACCAACCGCGCCTATAATAGGCCTCGATATTAGTTGGATCAAGCTCTATCCCTTTTGTAAAATCAGCTATCGCCTCTTTATATTGCCCGCCCTCTCGGTAATAGTCGGCACGGGAAATAATTGCATAATAATCTTTACCATCTCCCAATTCAATGCACTTGGTTATGTCCGCAATAGCATGTTCTGTGTCTCCTATTTCGTTGTAGCATTGGCTGCGACTGTAATAGATGAAATCAAAACTTCCGAACTCTTGTTGCAGTTGATTGTAGCATAAAATAGCATTTGCATAATCATAGCCCCATTTGTAAATATGGATACGCAGTTGTTTCCAAGAGTGATCGTTATTTTTTTGAATTTGGGCCTGCACTTTGGCTAATGCGTAACTCAAATGTTTGCCCATAATTGATTTCAGCAGGTAATGTTGTGGAGCATCCGATTTTTCAAAATAGATGACAGCATCATCAATCGCCTTGTCCGTTTCGCCCATTTTATCATAAATCTGCATCCGATAACGATAGGTTTCCTCGTAATCAGCATCGTATTTTTCACATTTATTAGCTAATTCCAATGCTTTATCATATTCCTTACGGGCAATCATATTGCGAATAAGCCCCACCATAGCCGATTGATCCGTCTCGTCGTTTTTCAGCATTTGTGCGTAATCCGCATCGGCCTTGTCGTATTCTTTCTGCTCGTAATAGAGTTGTGCTCGTCCGTAAAGAATCTCTTGAATATTAGTTGCTCCTTTCTTGTCTTTTAGTGCTAATTTGTAAGCGGTATCATAGTCGGCAAGTGCTTTGGCAGAATCTTCCATATCGCAATATGTGCGGCCACGGTTCCAATACATGATGTATTTTGAGAACATTCCACCTTTTTTATAGTATTTTATAGCAAGGTTCGCATCCGAAAGGGCATTTCCATATTTCTTTTGTCGATAATATAAATCTGCACGAACTATTCTTACATCGGCATTGTCGGGAGTTTCTTGAAGCTGTTGGTCAAGGCATTTCATCGCTCCTTTTTCGTCGCCATTCTGTATTAGGTCGATGGCTTTTTGCAGGCGGTAATCTGACGGCTGTTTCTTTTGTCCATAGCCGTTGTATACTCCTGCACACAACAGCAGAATGATGAGTAGGTAGGTTTTCATTAGGCGATTTTATTTATCTGTAAATGTATGCGTGTGTTGATGTGACGCAATTTGCAAAATTCTCTTTTATATACCCCTTTAAAATTATGTCACTCGTCTTATTTGTCCATGTAACATCCTATTACAATTGCAATGACATTAAGCAAGTTATAAGCAATTATTAATCCCGATGATAGGGATAAAGTGGTTAATAAAAAATAAGATGCAACACATAATCCGATGGGCAACCACATACCTGCTTCATTCCCGTCAGAATTTTGATACACAAAGCATTGTATCACAAAAACATAACCCACGGCAAGTATGCAATATATTAAGGCTTCGTGTTTAATCATATCTGATACAAGCATATCCATTGGATTGGAATAGTTCGCAGATACAATATCTTTAATGAGCCATCCAAGTAAAATATAGACTGCTATACCTAAAATTGAGAGAAGAAATTTTTTCATTTTATCTCGCTAATTGAAGTTGTCCATCGTAAATTATTGCACGATAAAACTCCCCATTATGTTTAACATTCAAAGTCTTACTTATGTAAAAAATGCGTTTGAAATCAATGTCATAATATTTTTCGTATTCAAATACAGCCACTTGCCCGTTTGTGCTTTGTTCTTTTTCTTTATGTATACCTTGATAAATTACTTTATTGGTTATCGAGCCGAATTTATCCAATAAAATGTATTGATTGGGTTCTATTGTCAGTTTGGTTGCTTCAGCTTTGACGAATTGTCCTTTGTTTTGTATATACTTAATATTATATGTTTTATATGTCTGTGCTGAAAGAGTTGAACAGAACAAAGACAAGAGCAGAATAAATAATAGCTTTTTCATAATTATGTCATGTTTTTGAGCTTGAAGTATCTCTGTTACATTAGAAATCCGTATTCTTTCTACGAATCCACACACCAGTAAGTGTGCTGACTCATGCAATAACAATGATTGCAACGATAGTAATAATGACTTTCATTTTAATTACCTCCTGCCAATATGAATATTAACAAAGTAATGATTAGAATGATAATCACCCATTTTGCGGATGATTTTTCATTCTGTTTCTTTACTTCTTTCAATTGAGATTGAATATTGTTCCTATACTCAACTTCAAACTCTGAAAACGAGAGATTCGGCCTGCTAACTTTTGCTTTCAGCCAAGCAGAATAGGCCTCGGTGGTTGCATTTGTATTAGCGCGTTGTATTAACTCGTTCGCGGCACTCTGTGTTTGCGTATGGCCAAGATACCGCCCATATTTATCATAACAGTTGTAAAACATATGCTAATTACTTTAATTAATAGAGGTATGAGTTTCTTATTTATATGGAAATTTGTTTAGTAACTTTATAATTTCATCTCCTTTAGTTTTTTCTGTTGATGGGTATTCTATGTAAGCAGTTGTTATTAGATTGATCTTTTCCTTATATACAGAACTATACAAGGAGCATATAACAGATTTTTGATAGTAGATATTTCCAGTTGGAGTATACCCAGAATATATCACTTTACTATCTTTTACAAATGAATATGTAATAGAATGATTACTTGCAGTAAGGTCTTGTCTCTCTGAATTTGCCAAACCTGCTATCGTTTCATTCAATATATTTAAGTGAGCTCCAACAGACAGCTTAATCGTTGCATTATTGGAATAAAATGATTTTCCGTCTGCATTTTGACTTTCTCCTTGAATATATAAATAAGATGGATAGGTGATGTAATAGCCAAAGCGTTCATTGTAATACGTTGAATATTCTTCGGTCGGTTTCCAACTCGCTATAAACTGTTGCCCTATTTGCCCTGCCTTATTCATATCATCTATATATGGCATATTTAAAAAGAATTTCGCTCTACCCCTTAAAAAATAGGCGTATTCAGTATTAAATTTTTCATCCCAAATGAATTTTATTTTAGAATTTAAGTCGAGAAGCCAAAAGATTGTAGCGCACACTTTCATATTTGTATCTTTCATTACTTGTATTAAGCCATCAGGCAATGCTTCATTTGTAAATTTAGCAGCAGCAAGTAACTCCTTACTATTCTCCATAAAAAACAGCAACATAGGCTTAACTGTTTCTGCACAGCGTAGTTGAGAAGCCAAATTATCATCAGGTAGATTTCCCATGATTATCTGTATGGCTTGATACGATAAATCTAATCGTTGTACACGATTTGTCGCTTTTTGGGCTTGCGCATAACATCCTTTGGCCTCACTTATCACTCGATCAACATTATTGAGATTTTGAGCAGATATAATGGTTATGGCAAATAATCCAACCATAAGCGTTAGAATAGCATCCCATTTTTTCATACATGCTGAATATTTTACACCTCCAACCCCCAGATGTGATTAGTAATAAAAGAAAGCGCAGGGCTGATGACTTATTTTAGTGCGACAGGTCGTAGGAAACCCAATAGATAAAATAAGCAACAACCCCGCGCCTGTATCGTGAAGATACGACGGGAGGGCAATGCCACTTATCCTCTCTATTGTGCTTGGAATTTCCTACGTTCGTCGCACGAGAATAAAGTTACACTTCCGTATTCAGTATGTTTTCCACAAAAGTAAAAAACAAACATCGGAAATGCAACGGCTTTGCACCTCTTTTTTTTCGGGGTTGTTGCAGATTCAAATTTCGCTAAAACAAAGTTCCAAAACAAGGGATAAACGGCTGGAAAATAAACTTTGTTTCTTGTAACTTGGGTTAGATGCTTTGTTATTCAAAATTTAAGCCGACATATTCCCTCTAATTGGGAGTTGCAAATCATTCCAACCCTCAATTACCGAGAATATGCCAGCGTAAAGTCGATATTTTGAGCATTGGAATTATATAAAACCATATAATGCGCAATAAATCAACAGACAGCATCATTGAATATAGGTTATTGTCGTCTTGTTTACCTATCAAAGAAAATACCCCTGCCGTCGATTGACAGCAAGGGTATTCGTCTTCGTTCGGTTATTCCACAAACCACTTGTACTCGGTATCGCCCTCGATGGCCCTGCCTATACCCGTGATCAGTTCGGTAGCGTTCAGTGAACGGTCGAGGAACGTATCTATGTAACTCGACTTGTTGGCTCCCGTAAAGAGGTTATAAACCCTCCAAAGGTCAATCTCTGGATTGTCCCCTCTTGAGAAGTTCTCGTCGGCGTAATACGCTTTTGCCACGGCGTTAATGTGGCAGTCCGTAAACTCCATAGCAGGAAGCTGTCGTTTCTCGGCTGTGGGCAGGT
>ENA-ORTW01004706-ORTW01004706.1-human-gut-metagenome-genome-assembly--contig:-NODE-4706-length-10531-cov-3.510787_pt1 | contig 10531 bp, 9 predicted proteins | sample MGYA00242072_ERZ509193 | MGnify/ENA primary metagenome ERZ509193 (study PRJEB26280, sample SAMEA2338813) | human gut metagenome | biome: human gut; feature: human-associated habitat; material: faeces...
TCTCCAGTCTACAAGCTGACGCAGTCCAAGTCTCGCCAGAATTTCATCCTCTACGATCAGTACTTTTTTCATAGAATGTTCTTCCCTTCATCCAGATAATAATTACTGTCTTTTTATCCTATTTTATCACCTTTCTTCTGATTCTGTAATTTTTTTTGGAAGACGTACCCATATTTCAAAACCATTTCTGACCTTTTCATTATAAATCAGTCCATAGGATTCCCCATACAAGAGCTTCAATCTGGAATTCACATTATAAAGTCCAATTCCCGTTACAGCTCTCTGGTTCTTCTCTCCCTTCAGAAGATCTTCAATCTTCTTTTTATCCGCAGAATTTCCATTATTAAATACAGATATGACAAAATCATTCTCATACTCTATTGCAGAGACTATGATTTGCCCTGCTGTCACACCTTTTACTCCGTGCAAAATCGCATTTTCTACAATCGGCTGCATGGTAAATGCAGGGATTTCATGATAGAACAGTTCCGTTGGAATTACATTATAATATTGAAACGAACTTCCAAACCGCATCTGCATGATATCTACATATGACTTCAGAAGTGCTGTCTCCTGCCCCACAGTAGTCATACCATTTTTATTACTGTAAACTGCATGTAGGATATCTCCCAATGCCTCCAGTGCTTTCTCTGTGTTTTCATTTCCGCCTTCCCGATTTTGTCCTTCTTTTATAGCCATAATTCTTATGGAATTAACCGTATTAAAGATAAAATGAGGGGAAATCTGCGACATAAGCATTTCATAATGAGCTTTTTCTTTTAATCTGCTCTCTCTTTCCACATTACCCAGAAGCTCTTCAATCTTTTTCCCAGCCTGATTATAGCAGAATACAAATTTACTCATCTCCTGAAAAGAGCCTTGAGGTTCTTCCAGAACTGCCATTCCATTGGGAGCTTTTTCCAGAGTCTGTGCCACTTCAACCAAAGGTTTGGCGATTCTTTTAGAAAAATATAACATGGTGCAGACAGTGAATCCAATCACCAGAAGTAACATTTCCAGAATTCTCTGGAGAATCTTTCTGTTTTCTTTCAGGAAAATTTTCTGGGGAACAAGGTAGACCAGTTTATTGGAAGTATTCTCTAGTTCTCCTTCCATATAATAAAAATCATCCTTCAGATTACCTGTCGTAATTTCATTATCAGAAATCTCCTTTACAATTTCCTGTTCTTTCAGTTCTTTCAGCTGTTTCTGATATTTCTCATTATACGCCATCAATATATCATTGCTTCTGTCTAGGATATAAAGGGCACCGCCTTCCTCTGTCACCATACTTGCTGCCAGTTTTCCCCAGATTTTTTTCTCGGAAAGACGAATCAGCATGATTCCCAGATTTTTGCCGGAATAATCCAGAATTTCCCGCCCCATATAAAAATATTTCTGTACATTGTCATATATTGTCATTTCCTGGAATATGGTTTCTATACCTGTATTGTAAGTCGTCTTTCTTCCATTCTCCAAAATCTCCTGATACCACTGTTCTTTCTCATAATTCGTTTCTGTTCTGCTTAATGTGTAAGAACCAATCATATATCCTTTTTTCGTAAGTATAGCTACTTTTCCGCCAACGGCATTTAAGACGGAGCTCTCTACATCCGAAATATCATTAGAAAGTTCTCTTTTCGCCTGATAGATCTCGTAGGAATCCCCGTCTTGCTCTAAAATTCGCAGGTTCTTCAGTGTATTTTTATTTGTCATCAACATACTTGTAGCATAGTTGGTCACTTCAATCATCTGATCTGTATTATCCCTGATTTGAGATAGCAAATCTGTCTCATTGTTGATCTTATTTTCCGTGGTAACTTTCTGAAGATAGAAATTCAGAAGCATCAAAGCCAGGCACAACGGCAGCACCACAAAAAGTCCCATATAAAATGTGAGCTGCCTTCTTATGCTCTGGTTACCCGGATTTTTACGTTTGAAACTCATACGCAAATTTCCTCTTTCTACATCTGATCTGTATTTATCCTTTCACTGCACCGGCAGAAAGTCCCTGTACCAGATTTTTCTGTACCAATGCAAAGAAAATCAGAATTGGTATCAGACTGATTACCACCGCTGACATCAGCAGTCCCCAGTCTACAGAATACTGTCCTACAAAGTCCTGCATACCAACCTGAATGGTTTTCTTTGAAGTTGTATTAATAAAAATAGAAGCATACATATATTCATCCCAAGATGTCATAAAACAGAACAAGGCTGTAACAAAAAGTCCCGGCTTAGCCACATGAATGATCACATGAAAGAAAGATTTCAACCTGTTGCAGCCATCAATCCTAGCAGCTTCCTCCAACTCCCACGGGATGGAAATAAAAAATGCACAGGTATTCCATATGGCAAAAGGCAGGGTAAAAGAGCAGTACATCAGAATCAGTCCTATATAACTGTCAATCAGATTCAACTGTTTCATAATAATATAGTAAGGAATACACAACAGGATTCCAGGAAACATTCTTGTCATAAGAACCGCCATCTTGATTTTCCCGGCACCTACGATTCTATATCTGGTAAGTCCATATGCTGCCATTACTGATAATATCATACAAATCAGTGTTGTGACCAGTGTAATGAAAATACTGTTCATAAAATATCTTACGAAATTCGACTGAAACAGCACCTGTCTGAAATTGTCAAATGTGATATGTGTCGGTATGATTTGCGATGGATCATAGATCTGTTCCTTTGTTTTCAGGGCAGTCAGTACCACATAGATAAACGGGGTCACTGCAAGGAAAACCATAGCTATTGTAAATACATAGGCTACCACATGCCGTATGGCTTCATTTCGTTGTTTTGCATGCATATAGTTTCCTCCTCCCTATTCTTTCTCACTTACCATCTTCAAATAAACTCCGGAAAAAACAGCCATGAATACAAACAATACCACAGATGCAGCTGCTGCAGTTCCGAAATTATGGTCAATAAATGCTCTTCTGTATGCATAGGTATAAACAATCTCTGTGCTGTACAGCGGTCCACCTTTGGTCATCAGCCAGATGGTGTTAAAACAGGACACAATACCGATCAGGTTCAGAACGGTAGAAATAGCCAGAGGCTCTTTGATAATCGGAAGTGTGATTCTCCAGAAACACTGCCAACGGCTGGCACCATCTATTTCCGCACTCTCATACACATCCCTGGAAATTCCCTGCAGTGCAGCCAGAATAAAGATCATCTGAAATGGAATTCCCTTCCAGATTGCCACCAAGATTACACACCAGAACGCTGATCCCACATTTCCAAGCCAGGACACAGATTCTGTAATCATTCCCAGTTTCACTGCCAGAATATTAATGATACCTACATTTGCATTGTATAAAAAAGTAAAGGTCATGGCTGCTATGGCGTGAGGAACTGCCCATGGAACCAGGATCAAGGTTCTGTATACGGATCTTCCTTTCAGCTTTTGGTTCAGTGCAAGCGCAAGAAGCATGGCTGCCACAAGCTGCACTACAAGGTTTACCACTGTCCACTTTACTGTATTTCCAATAGACTGTATGAACACTTTATCTTTAAAAATATCAATATAATTCTGCAAACCTGCAAAAGTATTAAATGCAGGATCATTGGGGCGTACAAGGTTATAATTTAAGAAACTCAGATAAATACCTCTGAAAAGAGGATACACGGAAAGCGCCAGAACCGCAATCACTGCAGGTGCCATCAGAAGATATCCCGGAAGATTTTTTCTTAGCTCCAGACCTTCTTTTCTACATATTTTGGACATGATCTTCCTCCCTTCTCAACGAAGAAGCGCTGCCGCCATTTCACGCCAGCGCCTCTGTTATTATTTCATGTTTGTTTCCCGGATATTTTTACTGATAATTAGATGCAATGTTTTCATTGAGCTTCTGGGTAAGAGAAGTCAGCGCATCTTCAGCTGATGACTGTCCGTAGTCTACTTCCAGGATGGCATTGGTGATCAGTTCATCGATGGATTTCTCATTGATAACAGCAGGTCTTGCTTCTGTATACGGAAATTCCTCTGTAAAGACTTTCAGTTTGTCATTTCCTTCCAGTGCTTTGTCATAGTCGAAGTCTTTACGTGCTGAAATCTTTCCTTCTACGCCAAGAAGAGAATCTCCTTTTTCTGAATTCAGATACTGAATCAGGTCATAAGCAAGTTCCGGATTTTTGCAGTTGGTATTAATATTCCAGGTCCATCCTCCCAGTACAGTTGCTTCTGTTTTTCCTTTTACCATCGGAGCAATGCCGTAATCCAAATCCGGATTAATATTTTCTACTCCGCTGGAGCACCAGTCTCCGCCCAACAGGAAGGTTGCTTCTCCATTTGCAAAACTTTCATATACTTTGTCCCATGTAGTTGCTTCTTTAAAAGACTCTACCAAACCGCCTTTGGAGATCAGATCACAAATATAATTCCATGCCTCTTTTCCCTCCTTATTGTCGATCACTACCTGCGGGATATCTCCACTTGTATCAATGACTGGGCATTCATTCTGATAGAAAAATGAATAAAAAGCATATGCACTCTGATAAGTAATAATACCGCCATATCCGGCTTCTTTTGCTTTATCTACTGCATCAGAAAGTTCTTCCCATGTTGTAGGAACATCGATTCCCAGTTCCTCCAGACGTTCTTTATTATAATAGAGACCCGTACAGTCCATATACCATGGCACGGAATAATATTTACCCTCAAATTTGCCGGAATTGAGTGGTCCTTCCTGATACTGCGCAGTAAGCTCATCGGCTGTGGTAATATCTTCCAGTGGATACAGAAGTCCCATTGCTGCAAGGTCAATGGCATGTCCGGAATTGTCCATCATTACAATGTCTGCTCCGCCTCCTGCCAGAGCTGCTGTCTGGAAAGATTCCTTAATATCCTGCTGGGAAGCTCCCTGCAATGTGATCTCCACCCCTGGATTCTCTTCTTCATATTGTTTGATCACTTTCGTAAACTCTTCCCCTTTTGCTCCTGTCTCATCGATCCAGTCATTTACCATCAGAAGTGTCAGTTCTCCTTCTTTCTGATCTGAAGTATCAGATGCAGCCCACACACCTGTCTGTGCGCCCAAAGTCAAAGCCCCTGCCAACATAACAGCTAATGCTCTTTTCTTCATTATATAGTTCCTCCTTCTCATCTTCTCTCTTAATCTCTATGTTACTGATCTGCTTTCCAATCGATTGTTCTGCTATGCACTTATTAAAACATGAAATCCCTGATTTTTGAATAACGATATTATTCTTTCTTTTTCCATCTTTTCTAAAAAAAAGTAAGGTTAATCGGAATTGGTATTATTTTTATCTTTTTTTATCCAAACATCTAAATTATCTTTATTCTCTTTTCTTTTTTCATCATGTATAATCACAGACATACAAAACAGATGCAGGATTCCTGACATCCTGTGGATTTTATTCCTAACTAACTTTTTACTATTTTTTAAGGAGGGTTTTCCATCATGAAAAAACTGAATGTTGCTTTAGTAGGCTTAAGCTTCGGGCTTGAATTCGTTGCTATCTACTGTAAACATCCTGATATTGATAAGGTGTATGTCGTAGATAAAAATGAGAAACTTCTGAATATTGCAAAAGAACGATACAGTATTCCGGATGAACGCTGTTTCACAGATCTGCAGGATGTACTGGATATTCCTGAAATTGATGCAGTTCATCTTGTAACACCGCCGGCAACCCATGCTCCATTTTCTGTACGCGTCTTAAATGCAGGTAAACATTGTGGCTGTACAATTCCTATGGGAATGAGCATCCAAGAATTAAATGACATCATTGCAGCCCGCAAAGCCTCTGGCAAAAATTATATGTTTATGGAAACAACGATTTTCCAGAGAGAGTTCCTCTATATCCAAGAACTTTATAAGAAGGGTGAACTTGGACGTCTCCAGTACATGACCTGTGCACATTATCAGGATATGGAAGGATGGCCGGAATACTGGGAAGGCTTCCCGCCACTGATGCATCCGACACATGCAGTTGCTCCTTGTCTGATGCTTGCAGGACATCTTCCTGACAAAGTTTACGCAAGAGGTTCCGGAAAAATCCGCAAAGAACTGGCTGACAAATACGGCTGCCCGTTTGCATTCGAATCCGCATTTATTTCTCTTCAGGATAGCGATGTAACTATTGAAATGGAACGTTTCCTCTACGGTGTAGCCAGAAGCTATTCCGAATGCTTCCGAGTATACGGTGAAAACGAGAGCTTCGAATGGCAGCAGCTTGCTGATGAAGATCCTGTTCTCTTTACCCGTACAGGAGAACTGGAGAAAGTGGACATTCTGGATGAAGACAGCGAAAAATCCAGTCGTGGATCAGAGATTGTGGAAAAAAGAATCCAGATCCCGGATTATGCACACCTTCTTCCGAAGGAAATCGCATCCTTCACCACCAACACAGTATATAACAATGAGAACACCCATCTCTCCTTTACCCAGGGTGGGGGTCACGGTGGTTCCCATCCACACCTTGTACATGAATTCATTCGTTCCATTCTGGAAGAACGTAAACCTGCTATTGACGACATCATGGGTGCTTACTGGACAGGTACAGGAATCTGTGCGCACGAATCCGCTATGAAGGGTGGAGAAGTTATTACAATTCCTCGTTTCGAATAACCTATATCATTTAACTTTATATCATAAATACATCAGAGAGTGTGTAGAAATTTTCCAATCTACACACTCTCTGATATTTTTCATCTATTTACAGCAAATCATATATAATGTTATTATTTCACTATCTTCTCAATGATGCACTGATGCTCTTTATCCTTTTTGGAATAGTTAATCCCTGCCAAAAGAATATTTCCTGCATATTCCTCCAGACTTTTACAATATTGCTTCTGTTTAATCTGAGAAATAGCTCCTTTGGCACTTTTATCCCATTTTAATTCCACTACCAGAGCAGGTTTATCAGGAAATTTTTTCCTTGGAATAAAGACCATATCCGCAAATCCCTTTCCTGTTGGCAGTTCACGATATACGCTATAATAGTTTCTAGCCGCATACAGAGCCAGTGAAATAGTATAACTTAATGCATTTTCATCATTATACTGAAGATGCGAGGTCTCAAAGTGTGCTCTTTGAATTCCCTGTGCAACCATCTGCTCATTCTGATTCCAGATTGCATTCAGGACATCTGCCGAATTTTTTAAAGCTTTTGACACTTCACCCCAGTCTGATACAGAAACAGCATTTGCATACTCATTCCGGATTTCATTATTAGGAATATACACACAATGTTCTGTAGAATCATATGCCAGATATCCCAGATGGATCAATAAGGTCAAAACATCATTCTCATCCCGGAATGTCGTCATATCATTTGTAAAATTTCCGGTATTAACAGGAATATGCTCTCCTGCCAGCATACTGAGAATATTATCCTTTAACCCCTCAAAATTCATATCTATATAAGTCTGCAGTGCTTCAAAAGATTCTGTCATATTCCAGTAGTTTCTGATAGAACCAAAGAGCATGCCGTTTACCACAGACCTTGGATTATAAACCGGCTCACAGTTTTCAAACCTGTATCCGTCATACCATTCTCTGATTTCCCTCATATCCATATGATATTTCTCACATAATTCTCTGACTTCTGTCTCTGTAAAACCCACAAACTTCGCCAGAGGTCCTGCATAAATCATAGAAAATTCATCAAACATATTCAGGGCAGAATGTGTTCCATATTTCTTTACCGGCAGGATTCCTGTCATATAAGCAAGATGAATATAAGATTTATCCTTAAGAAAATCCCGCAGAAAATCAAGATACTGCTCCTGTGCTTCTTTATCTGACTTGTATTCTCTGAAAATACAATCCCACTCATCTATAATAATCACAAACGGACATCCTGTCTGCTGATATACATCCTGCATACTTTCAGCAAGATCTTCTTCATCAAAATAGTCCACATCAGGATATTCCTGTTTCAGGTCACGCATCAGAATCCGGTTTAATCGCAGGACCATTTTCTCTACTGTCTTACTGCGGCTTAAGAATTCCTGCATATTTATAAAGAAAACATTGTATTTGTTCAGATATTTTGAAAAAGATGAATCTTCTTTTATCTTAAGTCCGTCAAATAATTTTTCAGACTGACATCCTCTGCTGTAATATGCAGCCAGCATATTTGCAGTCATAGACTTTCCGAAACGTCTTGGTCTGCTTACACAGACATTTTGCTGCATGGTGTTAAAAACACGATTGGTATATTGTATCAGTTCTGTTTTGTCCACATAAATCTCAGAATTGATTGCTTTATAAAATTTATCATTGCCGGGATTTAAATACACACCCATTTCACACACCTGCTTTCCTGACAGATATTTTAATTTACCGTAACTATAAAAGTTCTGTCCAACTACCGTACTGTCTTTCAACTGATATTCCTGTAAATTTGTACTTTCCTTTTCCATATCCCGAAACCGGCTCCAGTATTTTCCTTTTAACCAATTCTTTTATAAGCATAGAAGCGCGTGTAGGCTTCAGACCAGTAGCATGTTGTACATCTTCTCTTCCAAATGCCACTTTATCACTTAACGCATCATACATTTTCTGAATATGGTTTATTGTTTTTTCCAGAAAACCATGAATTTCATCTGAATACCTGTCATGCACATCAATATTCACTTTTTCTGTTACAATGTTCGCTTTCTCCCTCTTAATATTCACTTTTTTCATTTCAATGTTCGCTTCTTCTGTTTTCAGACTCTCATTTAGAAGATTTATAAATTCTTTATTGATGTGCATCATGCGATTATGAAGAGGATTTTTTTCATTCAGCAATAAATTTCGCAAAAATACTTCCAGATATTCAGTTGTCTCATGGATTCCATTCTTTAAGTCATTATAGTTTGCACGAACCAGGGCATTTCGAAAATACCAGGCATTTTCTGCAAATATATCATTTGTGGCATCAAATCCCAGTGTTCTGAGATATTTAATAAAAAAAACTGCCGTAGTTCTGGTATTTCCTTCGCCAAACACATGTATCTGCCACAGATTTGCCACAAAAACTGCCAGATGATGTATCATTTCTTCTATAGATAAACCCTTATAGCTGTACTTTTTTTCCTGCGTAAAATCATATTCTAATGTCTCTCTAAGTTCTGATGCACTTCCATAAAGAACGGAAGCTCCATCTAATACCCATTCTTTTTTTGTAATGTTATAATCCCTGATTTTTCCGGCATGTGAATGAATTCCTGTAAATAGTTTCTTATGAATTGCCAGATATTCTGTAGGTGTAAAACTAAATGCATTTTCTGATAATAGTGCTGCAATTCTGGCTGAAACTTTATCCGCTTCTTCAGTTCTGTCTCCTGACTTTGGCTTTTCTCGTCTTTCCTCATAATAAGAATCTACCAGATATTGAGCTTCTTCTATCGTAATTTTTCCCTCAATATTCTGAACAGCTGTATCAACCAGATACTGCGACGGCTTTAATCCATCAACAGCCTGTAAACCAATGGCAGTATTCCATGCATATCCCTTTTCACGCCTGCCTGGCTCTGCCTGTATAAGATATTCTCTGAAAGGATCTGTTTTCATTGATTATCACGCCTTTTTTTCTATTTTATCATTCTTAATAGTTTCACTCTCTGTGTCCCAGCTCCCAGAATGCCACTGCACTTGCCGCAGCTACATTCAACGAATCTACTCCGTGGGACATTGGTATCTTTACTGTATAATCGCAGTCTGCGATGGTCTGGGATGCAAGGCCGTCACCTTCTGTTCCGAGAATGACTGCCAGTTTTTCTTCTGACCGGAGTGCTTTGTCATCAATTCCTACAGAATCGTCACGCAGAGCCATTGCCGCTGTTTTGAATCCCAGATTTTGCAGAGTCTGCATTCCATCCTGTGGCCATACAGTTTTTTTATCAAAATATGTCCAGGGAATCTGGAATACAGTTCCCATGCTGACTCTGGCTGCCCGTCGGTAAAGCGGATCGCTGCATCCGCCGGTCAGAAGTACTGCATCCATATGGAGAGCTGCTGCTGACCGGAAAATAGCTCCGATATTTGTAGGATTTACAACATTTTCAAGAACTGCTATGCGGCTGGCATTTCTGCAGATTTCCTCTACAGATGGCAGTGGATTTCTGCGCATTGCACATAGCATTCCGCGTGTGAGGGCAAATCCGGTCAGCTTGACCAGAAGTTCATATTCCGCGGTATAAACCGGCACATCCGGATATTGTTTCAGGATTTCCTGTGCCTCTCCTTCCAGATCTTTATGCTCCACCAGGAAAGAGATTGGCTGATATCCTGCATTCAGGGCACGTTCAATTACTTTCGGACTCTCCGCAATGAAAATTCCCGGTTCCGGTTCATAATATCGTAAAAGCTGCACTTCTGATGTTCTGGCATATACATCCAGTTCCGGCGCAGCGAAATCTTTTATTTCGTTAAACATAAAAATAAAACCTCCAAACTGAGTAATCTTATCTTACATCAGTTTGGAGGTTTATACAAGAATTCCTTTTCAACAGTGTTATTCGATTCTTTTTCTTCTGTCTTTATATGCCAGAAAC
>ENA-ORTW01004717-ORTW01004717.1-human-gut-metagenome-genome-assembly--contig:-NODE-4717-length-10508-cov-3.581269_pt1 | contig 10508 bp, 6 predicted proteins | sample MGYA00242072_ERZ509193 | MGnify/ENA primary metagenome ERZ509193 (study PRJEB26280, sample SAMEA2338813) | human gut metagenome | biome: human gut; feature: human-associated habitat; material: faeces...
GCATGTCAGCGTGGGCGTGGCCGGCACCATCGTCTCCATGTACGGTTTCGGCGGCATCTTCGGCTGCCTGTATGGCGGCGCGCTGTCCGACCGCTTCGGCCGCCCGGCGATGATCGTCATCGGCAATCTCGGCTCCGCCGCGATGCTGGTCCTGCTGGCGTTCATCGGCAATCCGTGGATCATGGCGATCGCGCTGCTGGCCTACGGCGCCATCTCATCCATGCCGACGCCCGCGGTCGCGGCGTACGTGTCCGACGTGGTGCCGTTCCGCAAACAGAAGCGCGCGTATTCGCTGCAGACGTGGGCCGCGAATTTCGGCTTCGCGATCGGCCCGATCATCGCCAACCAGTTGGTGAAGATCTCCTATGCGCTGATGTTCTACGCGGAAGCCGCGGTGCTGGTGTTCGCCACGATCTTGATGATCGTGTTCTTCAAGGAAGTCGGGCTGGGCAAGCGCCCGCGGGGCGAGGTCGCGCCGGCGCGGGCGTCGCAAGCCGCGGAATCAGCTGCGGGAAATGCCGTGGAACATGCTGTGAAACAAACCGGCGAATCGCAGCGGCCGCAGCGGTTCTCCGTATGGCGCAGCTATCGTCGCGCATGCGCCGACGGCGCGCTGATGTCGATGGTGGTGCTGATGTTCCTGTACACGCTGGCGTATTACCAGATCGTCAGCGGCCTGCCGATTTCCATGACGCAGATCGGCCTTGGCACGGATGAATATTCCAGTCTGCTGACCATCAACGGCGGCCTGCTGTGTCTGCTGCAGATTCCCGCGATCGGTCTGTTCCAGCGGATGAGCAACACCCGAGTGCTGGTGCTCGGCATGTCCATCACGGCGGTCGGATACGCGTTCCAGATCGGCGCGAATTCGTGGGTGGCGTTCGCAATCGCGACCGTGCTGTGGACGCTTGGCGAGCTGGGCACGTTCCCGATTGCCGCCACAACGGTGGCGAACATCGCGCCAAAGGATGTGCGCGGCACCTACCAAGGGTTATACAACCTGGTGTGGTCGCTGTCGAACGCGTTCTCGCCGTTGGTCGGAGGCTGGATTCTCAACGCGTTCGGCAGCCGTGTGCTGTGGATCTGCTGCACGGTGATGTTCGTCATCGTGGCAATCGGCTTCTACGTGACGCGCGGCCCACGCGAACGCGCCGCCGCCCGCAATCTCGCTGTTGAGGAGGGGTAGCCGGCGTACGTGAAAAGCGGGAGGCCGCGATTCCGTTTGGAACCGCGGCCTCCCGCTATGTGATTTAAGGATTGGAAAGAAGAGGGGCGAGGTGCTGTGGCGCCTGCGCCTTGCCTCCCGTCTAGGAAGCGGTCTTACTTGTTGAGGACCTTCTTGAAGAGGTCGGAGGAAGCCTTGGCGAGTGCGAACTGGCCGAAGCCCGGATCGATGGAAGCGAGGTTGGCGTTGATGACCTGGTTGAAAGTGTTGTTCTTCATGATGTTTCCTTTCGTTCGGCTTGGCGGCGCGTATCTGTTTTCTTGTCCATTCCTCTGGCCGCTGCCGTAAGTCTGTGTTTGTTGTCTATTTTCTTTTCTTCGTTCTTCTGTTGTGCCTTCATCTTACGTCGGGCAAGTCGACAATGTCATGCGACGATCGTCACTTCTTTTGTAAAATCATCGGCTAATCTTGAAGAAAAAGTAACGTTCGCTGAAAATTGGCGGACGCATCTTATAGTCCATATTCTTTGCGTCTCTTGTTGGCTTTGATGTAAGCGTCACTATCGGAACGAATGCCAACGACGATGATGGTCATGATTCCATTTCGCAGTAACGGTTTGTAAACAACGCGAATGCCGATATCCCTGAATTTGATTTTGCAAAGCCTGGAAAGTTTCGTTCGTTCGGCATTGCGTAACGGTTTGCCATACCCGCCTTGCGAGGTGGGCAGTGGGTTTGTGCGAACTTTCTCGATTCCCTTGAGTACTTGGATTTGCTCGGCTTTGCCGAGTTTGCGCATGTCTTTCTTGGCTTCGTCAAGCCATTCAACTTGCCAGTTCATGCGAGTTCCGGCTCAGGTGCCTCGGCGAGGTCGCTTGGGGAAATGCCGAGATCGAGCATGACCTCTTCGTTGCTGATAGTTGTGCCAGTACTGTTGTCGAGTCTTTTTTCGGCAAGAAGCAAGTCTTCGTTGTCTTCGATTCGTTCCATGAGAGCGCGATAGTTTTCGATATTCATGAGAACGTAGGACGGCTTGTTTCGTTTGATCAGAATGACTGGATTGTGGTCGGCCCGCTGCAACAATGCGGAAGTACGACCATTGCTGAGCTCGCTGATTGGAGCAAGGTCATCGAGTATGTCAAGTGCGCTTGCCATGATAAACCTTTCTTAAAACCGAATTTCATACCCAATTATATACCAGTATTAATACCAAGATTCATGGTTGTGCGACTTTGAATCTTGGTATAAAAAGCGATTTCGCTATGGAAAGGGCACCGAGCTGTTGCTTGGTGCCCCTGGGAAAACAGAGATAATCAGACTTTACGGCCCGCGCCGCAAAAAATTACTTGCGCTTGGACTTGCCGAAGGTGAACGCACGTACGATCGCGACGATGCCGATCGCCACAAGCGCGCATCCGCCGAACAGGATCAGCCAGGTCGTGGAGCTGACGGGGGAGAACAGCACGATGAAGCCGGCGACGATCGACAGCAGTGCGTAGATTACGGCCCATGCGGAGCTTGGCATGCGCCACGATTCCACGAGCGCCATCACGCCTTCCAGCATCCAGCCGAGACCGACCACCATGGTGATGAGCACGGCGAGTGTGGCTCCGGAAAGCGCCGCGTTTTTCAGCATGACCACACCGCCGACAGACAGCATCAGGCCGATCAGAATGTCAAGCACGCGCCATCCTCCCGGAAGCCCGAGTTCCACGATTGCGGTCACAATGCGGACCACACCGGAAACCACGAAGTATGCGCCGAGCGCGATTGCGGCGACCTTCAGTGTGGCACCGGGCCAAATCAGCAGTGCCAGGCCGAGAATGACGGCGGCGATGCCGAGTACCGCATACGTGCCGCGGATCGCGTTCTTTGCCTTCTTCGGGAGCCATTCCTCCATGAGCTTGAACGGGCTGATCGGCTGCCAATTGTTGGTGCCGTTGTCAGCGTCGGATTGGCTGTTCTGCTGTCCGTATGGTTGGCCGTACGGCTGACCGGTGGTGTAGCTCGCGTAGAAGAAGCCGTTCTGGTTGGGATTCGGGTTGGCGTTGGGACCGTCGAAGTAGCATGGGGTCTGAGGCTCGCTTTGATACGGATTGCCCGAATTGTTGGGATTGTCGCCCTGCTGCTGGGATTGCGATTGCTGGTTTGGTGCGTATGCCCCGTATTCCGGCTGGCCTTGCGGCTGCTGTCCGTTGCTGCCATTTTGATTCGGATTGTTCGCATACGGGTTGTTCATTGCGTCGCTCATGATGGCCCCTTTCCTGAAAGAGCGTGCTTCGTGACGCTCGGACGCGCGCGAATTTGCCCGCCTGCGCTCGAACGTTTCGGAAGTTCTGCCCTCATTCTAGGCAATCCGTCTAATTTAAGCCATCAACAAAATCCCCCTCATCGTCCATTTTGATGGTCTGATCGCATGTTTTTTCCGAATTGTCGCACGATCTTGCGAAATCGTGAGACAGAACTGCGAATCGTGAGGCCGAAAGTCAACTTGCGGCACAACGAATGCCTCCCGATCCTTGAAATCAAGAATCGGGAGACATTTCGCACGTAGGAATCGACTGAATCCTTGAAACTAGAACAGGTCGAGGGCTACGTCGAGGTTGAGCGGCTGGTCGGCGGGCAGCTGATACTGCTCGTGCACCGGGCTCATCCAGGAATCGTCGCCGCCGACGCCCATTTGCGCGGCGAGCACGCGCAGGAACATGTGCTTCGGCTCCGGCAGCTCGTCCTGATGCAGCGCCTCCTCAAGCATCGTGCTCGAATACGGCAGCAGGCTCATCGCAAACGGCTTCGTAACGCCGGTTTCAGTATTCGCAGTCTGGCTCACGCGCAAGCCATGACCAGAATCGTCCGTAATCTCAGCCCAACGCACGTCCTCATGGTTGCCGGTTTCCTGCGGCAGCAGATACGGCGCGCGATCGCGGAAGGCGTTCGTATCCCAAATGCCCAGCTTCGCATGCTTGCGGTCGGCATACGTTTCCTCCGGGCCTACGCCATAGAATCGCAGATTCGAATACTCGACCGGCAGCATCCATTCAATGCCGAACGCCGGAATCGTCGGCAGATCGCCGTCCTTTTCACCCGGATATGCAACATGCAGATCGACGTGGCCAAGCACATCGGCAACGTAACGAATGGTGACCTTCGTGCGCTGCGCAATCGCAAGCTCATACGTGTAAGTGACGGAAACTGCGGTTTCGCCGAGCGGCTCAACCTTCGTATCAACGCAACGCGCATACTTTCCGGCAACCGCCCACTGCGCACGCTCGAACGCATGGCCCGCGCCGCGATCATTGTCGGTCAGCGCACGGAACGTGGTGATCAGCGGCTTACGCAACACGAATTCGCGCTCGCCAAGCTTGTACGACACCATGCCACCCTGTGCAAGGGAGAACAGGGCTTCACGGCCCGCACTGCGTGCGCCGATATTCCAGCGGCCCAAGGTGATCGCTCCATCGGAAGTGGTGGAAGCGGCCGTAACAGTATCGGCAATCTTGCCACCCGCAACCACGCACTGGCCGAACGAAAGCTCATACCCAGCCGGAGCCCAATCGCAAGCGGAAGTCAACTGCTGGGACGCCTCCAAAACCAGTTCCTGCGCACCTGCGCGGTAATCGTCGATCGGCCAATCGATCTCAACATGCTCGCTTGTACCTGCGGCAACGTCGAAGCGGCGCGAAGAAGACCAAACGGGCTTGCCATCAGCCAAAATACGCAACACAAACGTGGAATCAGCCGTCGAAACAAACAGATTGTCGTTGGTGATCGTAATGCCGGAAGCATCGACGGTCATATGCACGTTCGCGTACAGCTGCTTGACGTCCTGCGCCTTCGGCGACGGCGTGCGGTCGGCGAATAGCAGGCCGTCGCCGGAGAATTCGTAGTCGCTCGGACGGTCGCCGAAATCACCGCCGTAGCACATGCGACCGTTGCTGTCGAGAATCGCCTGGTCGATGAAATCCCAAATAAATCCGCCCTGATATTGCGGATAGCGTTCCAAAGCCGTGTATTCGTCCATGTTGCCGACGGAATTGCCCATGGCGTGCATGTATTCGCAGGAAATATACGGCTTCTTCGGATCGGACTTGAGATATTCCTCGATTTCGTCGGCGTGCGCGTACATGCGGCTTTCGATATCGGTCACGTCGTCGAACGCGCGATCATGCACGGAACCTTCGTAATGCACGGGGCGGTTCGGGTCGATCGCGTGCGCGTGGGCGTGCATCGCGCGGAACACTTCGCCGGCGAACGACTCGTTGCCGAGCGACCAGATGAGCACGCTCGGATGGTTGTAATCGCGGCGCATCATGCTGTTGATACGGTCCACGCACGCGCCCTCCCACTGCGGTTTGCTGCCCGGCACCGCAGTTTCGGGGGTTTCGATGTTGTTCGCAACCCAGCTGCCGTGCGTTTCCATATTGGTCTCGTCGATCAGGTAGATGCCGTATTCGTCGCACAGGTCGTACCAGTATTCCTGGTTGGGGTAGTGCGAGGTGCGGATGGCGTTGATGTTGTGCCTCTTGCAGAACGTGATGTCGTCGATCATGTCTTGCCTGGTGATGGCGCGGCCGCGCTTCGCGTCGAATTCGTGGCGGTCGGCGCCCTTGAAGACCACGCGCTTGCCGTTGAGCTTCATGATGCCGTCTTCGATACGGAATGTGCGGAAGCCGATACGCTGCACGATTTTTTCGACCAGCGGGCCGTCGTGGCCGACGACAAGCACCGTCAGCTCATACAGGGTTGGCTCTTCGGCGCTCCACGGCGCAATGTTCTTCAGCGCGCCGGAATTGAGGGTGATGGTTTCGTTGGCGCATTGCGTGGATTCCCACACCACAGTGCCGTTTGCGTCACGCAGTTTCGCCTTGACGGTGGCCGCGTCGTTTGCATTGCGCAACTGCAGGGTTGCATTCAGCGTTCCGGCGGCCATGGAGGGATTGTAGTCGGCTTCGATCTGCACGGTTTCGACATGCACGCGAGGCTGTGCGGCGAGCTCCACGGAACGGAACAGGCCGTGCAAACGCCAGAAATCCTGATCTTCCAGCCAAGAGGCGCTCGCGTATTCGTAGCAGGCGACGGTGAGCACGTTGTCGCCGTCAACGTGCAGCGCTTCGGTGATGTCGAATTCGTTCGGCGTGAAACCATCCTCGCCATAGCCGACGAACGTGCCGTTGACCCACACGTAGATCGCGGTGGCCATGCCGTGGAACGTGATGCTGACGGTGCCGCCATTTTCCAGCGTTGCGGCGAGCGGACGGTCGAGCGTGAAGGAACGGCGGTAGATCGCCACATGATTGTTTTCGGGAACGTTCGGCTCCTGCGGATCCTCATGGCCATCCCATGGATACTGCACATTCACATATTTGTTCTTCAAATAGCCGGCCATCTGCAGGTGTTCGGGCACGTTGATCGCGCCGAAACCGGCATCGTTGAAGTCAGCTGCGGCGAACGGCGCGTTTTCCACGTCGACGTTGGCTGCCTGAGTGACGTTTACTTTCCATTCGCCGTCGAGATTCTGCTTTGGTTCGGTGGCTTCGCCCAGGAAATACCGATGATTGGAGTGCGCGGGCTTGCGATTCACCGCGAATACGGTCGGATCGGTGAGCCAGCTTGCGTTCGCCTGCCGCGCCTGCAGGATGCGCGATTCCGGAACCCCTTGCGTTTGCTGTGATTGCGCGGCTTCTTGAGCTGCCATGATAACTACCCCTATCCATTGCGACGTTGCCAATGTACGCTACGAATCATAGCGTAAGTAATTTTGTTTACTAACATCCGATAACATATCACACTTCCGCCAAAGATGGTAGCGACATTGCCGTCGGTGTTGCCGTGTAATCGAATGCGCGGTCGAAATAAGATTGCAGATTATGTTTCACGATTTTGTGAAATCTTGACAAAAGACGGTGCGTTGCAGTCTTGCAAAATGGGCACGGTGTGTAATAATGGCAGGAATGCACCGATGGCGCACGTCCGGTGTCCGTAACCGCGCAGCATTGCCCAGTTCGGCGAGTGGTTGCGAAAATCGCAATTTTCCGCAGTTTTCGCACTATCGCAACGGCAGGGGAGTGCTGACTACTCCGCGGCGCTCCCAAGGAGATCATCATGGTTGATCGCAAGGAAGATCAATCCACCCAATTCCGCGATACCAGTTCGGGAAATTTCGAACAAGCAGCAAAAACCGCGACGCAAACGCAAGTCGATCCGTCGCTCGCCGATGCGCAAACCGTAGCGCAATCGCTTGGTGTCGATTTGAATACCGGCCTGAGTCAAGCGGAAGCCAAGCGTCGACTCGACAAGTACGGACCGAACGAACTCGCGTCCGCACCACCGGTGCCGAAATGGAAGAAATTCCTCGAACAATTCAAAGACCCCCTTGTCTACCTGTTGCTGGCTGCGACCGGCATTTCGCTCGTCGCATGGTTCATTGAACGAGCCAACGCCGTACCGGGTGCGGAAGGCGGCGAAGCATTGCCGTTCGACGCCATCGTCATCGTGCTGATCCTCATCGTCAACGCGGTGCTCGGCTACATCCAGGAATCGAAGGCGGAAGCCGCCGTCGAAGCGCTCTCCAGCATGACCGCGCCGCAAACCAACGTGCTGCGTGACGGCAAAATCGAACGCATCAACACGGTTGACGTGGTGCCCGGCGACATCATCGTGCTCGGCGAAGGCGACTCCGTTTCCGCGGACGGACGCCTCTTCGCCGCCGCCAGCCTACGAATCGCGGAAGCCAGCCTCACCGGCGAAAGCGTGCCCGTCGGCAAAAAGACCGACACCCTCGCACAGGCGAAGGCCCTCGGCGACCGCGCCAACATGGTGTTCAACGGCACGTCCGTAACGCAAGGCACCGGCCGCGCCATCGTAACCAGCACCGGCATGGGCACGCAGGTCGGTAAAATCGCCGATCTGCTGCAAGCCACGGAAGACGACGAAACCCCGCTGCAAAAGGAAATGAACTACGTTTCCAAAATCCTCGGCAGCGCGGTATGCATCATCGCGGTCGTGGTGCTGGTCGCGCTCGCGCTTACCGAAGGCTTCCAAGACGTTCACGATGTGATCGATTCGCTACTGTTGGCCGTCTCGCTGGCGGTCGCGGCCGTGCCGGAAGGTTTGGCTGCGATTCTTACGGTGGTGCTCGCGCTCGGCGTGCAGCGCATGGCCATGCACAATGCGATCGTCAAGAAGCTGCATTCGGTGGAAACGCTTGGATCTGCGTCGGTGATCTGCTCCGATAAGACCGGCACGCTCACCCGCAATGAGATGACCGTGGAGCGCGTGGTCACTCCGAGCGGCGAAGTGCAGCTTACTGGCACCGGCTATGCGCCGGAAGGCCGCATGGTGGTCGATCCACAGACCATGGAACATGCGCAAATACGCGGGATCATCGAATCGGAAGCCGTTGCGACCCTTGCCGTGGGCGCGTTGGCGAATGACGGCGAACTGCGCGAATCTGCTGCTTCTGCCGGAAATGCGGAAAACGTAACGTGGGAGGCGGTCGGCGACCCGACCGAAGTCTCACTCATCGTCGCAGCACGAAAAGTGAAGGCGGATCGCAAGTACGCCAACTACGAGCGCGTTGGCGAAATCCCGTTTACTTCCGAACGTAAGCGCATGTCCATCGTGGCGCAAGACAACGCTGACGCCGGCCGTCTGACCGTCTTCTCCAAGGGTGCCCCCGATGTGCTTCTTGGATATTGCAGCAGGATTGCGGTCGGCGGTGCGGTACGTCCACTTACGGAAGGTGATCGTCAGCAGATTCTTGCGACTGTCGAACAGCTTTCCTCCGACGCATACCGCACGTTGGGTCAGGCTTATCGTCCGCTCGGTACCGCTTCTCTTGCGCAAGTGCCGGGAATCATGCTGAATTCCGCAGGTCATGTTGCCGATATTGCGGAACAAAGCGATGTGCTTGAGAACGATTTGATTTGGGTCGGCATGATCGGCATCATCGATCCGCCGCGCACGGAAGTGCGTGATTCGGTTGCCGAAGCGCATCGCGCCGGCATTCGTACGGTAATGATTACCGGCGATCACCCGCTGACCGCGGCGCGCATCGCCACCGATCTGGGCATTATCGACAAGGGCGGCACGGCCATGACCGGCAGCCAACTCGACGAACTGCCCGACGAAGCGGCATTCGACAAGGTGACCAGCGGAGTGTCCGTCTACGCGCGAGTCGCGCCGGAACACAAGTTGAAGATCGTTGAATCCTTGCAACGGCAAGGCAATATCGTGGCCATGACCGGTGACGGCGTGAACGACGCTCCCGCAGTCAAAACCGCCGATATTGGCGTCGCCATGGGCGTTACCGGCACTGAAGTGACCAAGCAGAGCGCGAAAATGATCCTCGCCGACGACAACTTCAGCACCATCGTCGCAGCCGTGCGTGAAGGACGCGGCATTTTCGACAACATCCGCAAGTTCCTGCGCTACCTGCTGAGCTCCAATGTGGGCGAAGTGTTCACCGTGTTCGGCGGGGTGATGCTCGCCGGATTCCTCGGCATCACCCAGCCCGGCAGCCAAGGCGTGACCGTGCCGCTGCTTGCCACGCAGCTGCTGTGGATCAACCTGCTCACCGACGCGGCACCCGCGCTCGCCATGGGCGTCGACCCGTCCACCGACGATGTGATGGCGCGCAAGCCGCGCAAACTCACCGATCGCGTGATTGACGCCGAAATGTGGGGCGACATCATTTTCATCGGTGTGATTATGGCGGCCGTCACCCTGATCGGCATGGACATGCACTTGGACGGCGGTCTGTTCACCGACCGTTCCGTCGATGCGATCGGTCACGACGCACAAATGACGGAAGCACGCACCATGGGCTTCACGATTCTCGTGTTCGCGCAAATGCTGAACGCGCTTGCCTCGCGCTCGCACTTGCAGTCAGCGTTCGTCGGACTGTTCTCCAACAAGTGGCTATGGGGCGCGATCGCGCTGAGCATGGTATTGCAGCTGGCGGTGATTTACATTCCGTTCCTCAACACCGCTTTCGGTACGGTACCGCTCAGCGTCGGCGCATGGGTCGAATGCCTCGGCCTTGCCATGATCGTGCTCATCGCTTCCGAACTGCGCAAATGCGTCCTCCGCGCCAGATAACGTCCGAAAGTGCGCAAAATCTCGGACGTTATCCAGCTTTCTGGAAGGGAAAGGTTTGTGAAGTCAATGATTGATGGGCTTCTTTCTTGCCTAATCTTTTTGGTGAGATGGGAGGTGCGCGGGATGCATTCGTTTGTTGAAGTATGGCGTCCGATGAAATTTAAGTGTTTGACTTAACTAAACAATTATATAGAAGTTGTAAAGGAGACTTTGTATGGGTAGAAAAGAAATAACAACAAAAGAAG
>ENA-ORTW01004737-ORTW01004737.1-human-gut-metagenome-genome-assembly--contig:-NODE-4737-length-10464-cov-4.509943_pt1 | contig 10464 bp, 10 predicted proteins | sample MGYA00242072_ERZ509193 | MGnify/ENA primary metagenome ERZ509193 (study PRJEB26280, sample SAMEA2338813) | human gut metagenome | biome: human gut; feature: human-associated habitat; material: faeces...
TGAAAAATCATTCCCACAAATTGTGATGCACATCTTGCAGAAAGCCTTTTTCAGACACGCTCTGGATCCTGCGCTGCCTTGAGAAATTTATCTGGTTGTTTTTTATCCGATGGGCTCGAAATCTGCAGCTCCATGTTTGCACAGCGGGCAGATGAAGTCATCCGGGAGCTCGTCACCCTCGTAGATGTAGCCGCATACTTTGCAGACGAAGCCTTTTTTGCCATCAGTTTCTGGCTTCGGTTTTACATTTTTCTGATAGTAGGTATAAGTCATGGTGTCAAGATCATTCATAACGCGGGCTTCGGTCACACTGCAGATGAACATTCCATGGGTACCAAGGTCTACATATTGTTCAACCTTCAGAGACATAAATGCATTAATATATTTGTCCAGGAATACCAGTCCATTATCAGAACGGTAGACCTTCTGACCTGCAAATTTATCTACGCTGCGTCCGGTCTGGAAACCAAACTGCTGAAATACAGAGAACGGTGCATCTACAGACAGACAGTTTACGTTGAGAACTCCAGTCTGTTTGATCACATGGTGGGAGTAATTTGCCTTATTGATATTTACCGCAATACGGTTTGGAGTATCAGTGAGCTGGGTCACAGTGTTGACAATCAGTCCGTTATCTTTTTTGCCGTCATTGGAGGTAACTACATAAAGACCGTATCCGATTCTGAAAAGGGCTGTCATGTCATTTTTGTTTGCCAGCTCATCATTCTGGGCGATGTATTCTTTGCAGAGCTCGCTTGCCATAGCTTCCAGCTGATCCTTGTTTTCCTGATTTACTGCGGAAAGAACTTTTACAGTAGTGTCCAGCCAGTTGATCTTCTTGCAGCCAGAAAGCATTTCTTTCATAACTTTTGCTGCCAGAGGTGCCCAGGAACCATTTTCGATAATGCCCACTGTGCGGTTCTGGAAGTTGTGCTCGGTCAGACGGGTGATGTAGTCGTGCATGAACGGATAAATACTTGCATTATAGGTTGTGGTAGCAAGAACCAGCTTACTGTAGCGGAATGCGTCGGACAGAGCCTGTGACATGTCATCTCTTGCAAGATCATATACAACAACTTTGGGACATCCCTTGCTGCGAAGCTTGTCAGCCAGCAGCTCTACAGCCGCTTTTGTATGACCGTATACAGATGTGTAGGCAATGACAATTCCTTCTGTCTCTGGTGTGTAAGAGGACCATGTATCGTAAAGACCAATGTAATGTCCAAGGTTTTCTGTAAGAACAGGTCCGTGAAGAGGGCAAATGATCTGGATATCCAGGCCTGCGGCAACTTTCAGTAATTTCTGAACCTGTGGTCCGTATTTTCCAACGATGCCAATAAAGTATCTGCGAGCTTCATCGTCCCAATCTTCTTCTACATCCAGTGCGCCGAATTTTCCGAAGCCATCTGCGGAGAAAAGTACTTTATCGGTGCTGTCATAGGTTACCATAACTTCTGGCCAGTGCACCATGGGAGCGAAAACAAAGGTCAGGTTGTGGTTTCCAAGGTTGAGGGTGCCGCCATTTGTAACCTCCAGCTTCTGTCCTTCCAGGTCGAGACCGAAGAAGTTCTGGATCATAGTGAAGGTTTTTGCGTTGGCTACGATGGTGGTTTCCGGATAAACTTTCAGGAAGTTTGCCACATTTGCTGCGTGGTCCGGCTCCATATGCTGTACAATCAGGTAGTCTGGCTTGCGGCCTTCCAGGATGCGGTCCAGATTATCCAGCCATTCGTGAGTGAAATTTGCATCTACAGTATCCATGACTGCGATTTTTTCATCCAGGATCACATAGGAATTATACGTCATACCGTTCGGTACTTTGTACTGACCTTCGAAAAGATCAATCTGATGGTCGTTTACGCCTGCGTAGCGGATGGTGTCTGTAATTTTCATAGGGGTTCGTCTCCTTTTTATGAGATATTGTTATTGGTGTAATTGTTTGTGATTTCTGCGGGAACTATGTATTTTTTACTGCTTTGTTATTTCTTTAACATGGTCTTAGTATAACCAAATTTTGAAATAAAATCTGTTGCAAATACAACAAAATGGTGTAAGATATAAGAAATTATTTTTTGAACATGTTCTGGATAAATTTATAGAAAGGGATTGTAGAAATGACACCAGTGACACTTTTTTCATACATAACTCCTGAAGAACAGGAACGTATGCGCATCTGTTTCGATATGCATGAAGCAGTCTATCGGAATAATGAGACTGTGATGGAATATGCCAGTTCCATGAAAAAAATAGGTCTGATCCTGGAAGGTCAGGCAGTCCTTTATTGCATTGATGAAGATGGAAATCAATATATGATAGATAACCTGAAAAAGGATAGTGTTTTCGGCGAACCATTCCTTTTATCTGAAGAATCCCAGCACTATTATGTCTGTGCAAAATCCGAAACAAGAGTGCTGTTTATCGCCTATGAGCATGTGATCAAACGCTGCGAAAATGCCTGTAAATTCCATAGCCAGCTGGTAAGCAATCTGCTCCAGATGATTGCTCAGCGTGCCAGCCAGCAGGCCAGCCGGATCTATGTGCTGTCAAGAAACAGCACTCGAAAGAAGATCATGGCCTATTTAAATTCCATCGCCGCAGAAAAACAGACGAAAACTGTTATTTTGCCTATGTCCTACACCACCCTTGCCGAATACCTCGGTGTAGACCGCAGTGCCATGATGCGGGAGCTGAAGAACCTGGCAGATGAGGGGATTATAGAACGGGATGGGAAGAAATTGCGGATTTTGGATTGAAAATAGAGTGGGATATATAATTTTTACCAGTAAACGGTAACATTCTGATGGAAAATGTAGTTGACGAGAAGAAGTTTGTACAACATAATAATAGAAGTATAGATGCTGTCATCTGAAAAGGTTTGTGGGTGGCGGCATGAGGGAGAACAAACAAATTGGAGGTTTTTACATGAAAGTACTAAATTACGGTTCATTAAACGTAGACTATGTGTATTCCGTAGATCACATCATTGTAGGCGGTGAAACCCAGCATTCTTCCAAGCTGGAAGTTTTCAGCGGGGGAAAAGGCTTGAACCAGTCTATTGCACTGGCAAAGGCCGGGATTCCTGTATATCATGCCGGTCTGATCGGAGAGGGCGGGGAACCGCTTCTTGAAGTTTGTAAGGAAAATGGGGTGAATACAGAGTTCATCAGACAGATCCCGGGACCATGCGGACATACAGTTATTCAGGTGGATGAAAATGGACAGAACTGTATCCTTCTTTTTGGAGGCTCCAATAGAAGTATGACAAAGGAGTTTGTTGATACTGTGTTGGATTCTTTTGAAGAGGGAGACATCATTCTTTTGCAGAATGAGATCAATGAACTGGATTATATCATTGACCGTGCATACGAAAAACATATGATGATCATTTTGAATCCTTCTCCTTTTGACAATGCATTGGAAAACTGTGATCTGTCGAAAATCAGTCTCTTCCTGATGAATGAGATTGAAGGTTTTCAGATTACCGGCGAAAAAGAACCAGATAAAATTCTTACAAAAGTGAAAGCACTTTATCCAAAAGCAAAAGTAGTTCTGACACTCGGCGGAGATGGTTCTGTATATCAGGATGAAACGGGGATCTACCGCCAGGGAATCTTTAAAGTAAAGGCTGTTGATACAACCGCTGCAGGTGATACGTTTACAGGATATTTTATTTCTTCTATTATTGATGGGCTGCCTGTACAGGACGGACTGGAGCTTGCAGCAAAAGCATCCGCAATTGCAGTTTCCAGACCTGGCGCAACTGCATCCATTCCTCTTCGCAGCGAAGTAGTAAAAGAAAAAAGTAACGGAAAAATATAGAAATAAAAGTAAAAATGTCGTTGACAAACGGGTACCTCCTATGTATAATTGATAAAGTGTGAATAGGAGAGAACTATGCAGATTCATTTATCAGATATTACAGACAGTGAAGGAAAAATCATACAGTTCAGTTCTGAGGTGGAGTTAGATAAGATTTCATTTCAGATGGGAGAGTTTCCGATATTGGACAGATCTCCGGTAGAACTACGGATTGCAAATACAGGCAATAAAGTTCTTGAACTGACAGGAAAAGGCAGTTTAACTGTCGGCATTCCTTGTGACCGTTGTCTGGAGCAGGTGTCTGTTACTATCCCATACGATATCGATCGTAAGCTGGATATGAAACAGACTGATAAAGAGCGAGTTGAGAATCTGGATGAGAATGACTATCTCACTGGTATGGACCTGGATGTGGACCGGTTGGTCTATCTTGAGGTACTGATGAGTTGGCCTTTGAAAGTTCTTTGTAAAGAAGATTGCAAAGGAATATGCAGCCGGTGTGGGAAGAATCTGAATGAGGGACTCTGTGGATGTGCAGAGGAACCGAAGGATCCCCGTATGGCGGCCATCAGTGATATATTTAGTAAATTTAAGGAGGTGTAACCTATGTCCATATGTCCAAAAAACAAATCATCTAAAGCTAGACGTGATAAAAGACGTGCAAACTGGAAAATGAGTGCTCCGAATCTGGTAAAATGCAGCAAATGCGGCGCCCTGATGATGCCTCACAGAGTTTGTAAAGAATGCGGAAGCTACAATAAGAAAGAAATCGTGAAAGTTGAAGACTAATCACAACGAATGAAACAGAATCCTTTTTCGGGATTCTGTTTTTTTCAATCAAATTCTATGTCTTGGAGGGAAAGATGGAACAGAAGAATCAGATTACGGAAGGGGTAATCTGGAAATAGCTTTTAATATTCTTTTTTCCGATTGTAATAGGCACTTTTTTTCAGCAGGTGTATAATACGGCCGACAGTATTGTTGTCGGTCGTTTTGTAGGTAAAGAAGCTTTGGCTGCGGTAAGTGGATCAGTGAATCAGATCGTTACACTGATTGTGGAAGTTTTTGTCGGACTGACTTCGGGTGCTTCCGTGATCATTGCACAGTTTTATGGGGCAAAAGATCATAAAAATCTAAACAGGACGTTGCATACAGCATATGCCTTTGCAATCGTTACAGGAGCCATAGTGGGACTGATTGGCTTTTGGATCACAGAAAAAGTTCTTATAGCGATGAAGACACCTTCAGAGTTGATGGCTGATTCTGTTATATATCTGCATATCTATTTCTGCGGTATGATCTTTAATATCGTTTATAATATGGGAGCTTCTATTCTTCGCGCAGTTGGGGATTCCAGGAGACCGTTGTATGTGCTGATCATGACCTGTGGCTTGAATATTTTTTTTGATATCATGCTTGTTGTATTCCTTAAAATGGGTGTAATGGGAGTTGCAATTGCGACTGTTTCCTGTCAGGGAATCAGTGCATGCATGGTAACGTGGATTTTAATAAAGGGAAATTCTTTATTCCGGTTAAAGATCAGGGAGATTCGTTTTTATATGGCATCCCTGCAGTCGGTACTTCGCATTGGAATTCCAGCAGCACTGGAAGCAACTATGTATACTATTGCAAATCTGATCATTCAGATATTTGTGAATGGCCTGGGAACAGATACCGTTGCTGCATGGGGAACATTTGCGAAAATTGATGCTATTTATTGGATGGTTGTCAATTCGTTTGGTATTGCTATCACAACATTTGTCGGCCAGAATTATGGTGCGGGGAAAATACAGAGAATGCGAAAAAGCGTCAAAGTATGTCTGCTTATGTCTTATGGAGCTGCAATTCTGGTAAGTGCAGCACTGTATGGTTTTGCAGAACCGTTATATAGATTGTTTACAACGGACAGCAATGTTGTCCGCATTGGCGCAGACATGATGCATTTTCTTCTTCCGTCATATTTTATGTATGTAGTGATCGGAATATTGTCCGGAGCGCTGAGAGGCGCGGGAAGAGTATTGGTACCAATGCTGTTGACCTGCGGTGGGGTATGCCTGATCAGAATTGCCTGGATGTTTGGGGTATTTCCTGTTTATTCAGGAATTAAGACGATCATGCTGAGTTACCCGGTATCCTGGGGAATTACAGCAGTTTTATTTATTATATATTACTTCAAAAAATTTCCTAAAACGGAAGAACAGATTTTAATCCTGTCTTTACGGGTGCGGCTGTCGCCATTATCACCCCGATGTATGAGGACGGCAGTGTCAATTTTGACGAGCTGGGCCGTATCATTGAGGATCAGATCGCACGGGGAACAGACGCCGTTGTCATCTGCGGCACCACCGGCGAGTGCTCTACCATGACCGATGAGGAGCAGCTGGCCGCCATCAAGTTCGCCGTGGATACGGTCAATCACCGCGTACCGGTTATTGCCGGTGCCGGTTCGAACGATACCGACCACGGCTGCGCACTGGCAGCAAAGTCTGCTACCTGCGGTGCTGATGCCCTGCTGATGGTCACCCCCTACTACAACAAGACCTCGCAGGCCGGTCTGGTGGCACACTTTACCGCCATGGCTGAGGCTGGCGGCATCCCGGTCATCCTGTACAATGTGCCCTCCCGCACGGGTCTGAACATTGCACCCGAGACCGCTCTGGAGCTGAGCAAGCACCCGCTCATCAACGGCATCAAGGAGGCCTCCGGCAACATCTCTCAGGTAGCCAAGGTTGCTGCACTGTGCGGTGATGCGCTGAACATCTACTCCGGCAACGACGATCAGGTAGTTCCCCTGCTGGCACTGGGCGGCAAGGGCGTCATCAGCGTGGTGTCCAATGTTGCGCCGGAGCTGGTGCATAACTGCTGTCAGGCTTTCTTTGACGGCGACACCGCCAAGGCCTGCGCTTTGCAGCTGGAAATGCTGCCGCTGGAGGAGGCTCTGTTCTGCGAGGTGAACCCCATTCCGGTCAAGTACGCCATGAACGTGCTGGGCTGGAACGCGGGTGAGTGCCGTCTGCCGCTGGTAGAGCCCAGCGATGCCCACAAGGCAAAGATCGAGCAGGCTCTGCAGGCTGCAGGTCTTATTAAGGAATAACAACAGCGTACAGAATGCCCGGGAATTTTCAGCTTCCGGGCATTCTGCCATATTATAGAAACGAGGAAATAACAATGACAGAGATCGTGATTCAGGGCATTGGCGGCCGCATGGGCCATGTGCTGTGCGATATGATCGCACAGCGGGAGGACTGCTGCGTGGTGGCCGGTATTGATATGAAGGACGGCGAGCAGAACGGTATCCCGGTCTACGACAGTCTGGAAAAGCTGAACGGCAAGGGCGATGTGATCATCGACTTCAGCTCCCCTGCCGCAGTGGAAAAGGCACTGCCCTACTGCCAGACCCACAAAATGCCCATCGTGGTGTGCACCACCGGCCTTTCGGAGGAGCTGCAGCTGAAGGTAGTGCAGCTGTCCCGCAGCGTTCCGGTGTTCAAGAGCGCCAATATGTCCATGGGCATCAATGTGCTGGCCGAGCTGTGCAAGCGCGCCTCTGCTGTGCTGGGCATCAATTATGATATTGAGATCGTGGAGCAGCATCACCACAACAAGCTGGATGCTCCCAGCGGAACGGCACTGATGCTGGCCGATGCCATCAACGAGGAAAATGACGGCGCGTACCATTATGTGTACGACCGCTCTTCCGTGCGCCAGAAGCGCGACCCGAAGGAAATCGGCATCAGCGCTGTGCGCGGCGGCAGCATCGTGGGCGACCACGAGGTGCTGTTCTGTGGCCCGGACGAGGTGATCACCCTGCGGCACACTGCCTACTCCCGCAGCATCTTTGCCAACGGTGCCGTGAATGCTGCGGTTTATCTGGCAAAAAAAGAGCCGGGGCTGTACGATATGGGCGACCTGATCGCCGCCCTCTGAAAAATAAGCTGCCCCGGCATACGCCGGGAGAAGAGGTGAACGATGAAGCAGGAGCCTTTAAAGCGGCGGCGTCCGGCTGCCCGTAAGCGCGGCCGAAAGCAAACGCTCCGGGCGGTGGTGCTGTCGGTTCTTACGGTGAGCGTGATAGCGCTGTGTCTGGGGATCTGGACAAGGCTGCCGGGAGAAGATGTGCCGGTGGGCGGCATAGAGCCGCCGGAGGATGCGCTATCCCCTGCTTCATCTGTTGCGGCACCGGAGCCGGAGCCTGAACCGCAGCCCGTAGTGGAAACCATCCGTTTTTCTGCAACAGGAGATGACCTGATTCATTCCCCTATCTATAATCAGGCTGCCCGTCGGGCAGGCGAAACCGGAAAGTACAGCTTTGATTACTGTTATGAGCATATTGCGCCTTTCTATGCAGAGCAGGATGTGAACTGGATCAATCAGGAGACCCTTTGCAGCGACACCCTTGCACCCTCCACCTACCCCAGCTTTTCCACCCCCGGCGACTGTGCGCGGGCGCTGTACCGCGCCGGGGTGCGGGTGTTCAGCCTTTCCAATAACCACACCTACGATAAGGGTGCATCCGGTATTGCCGCCACTCTACAGTTCTGGGAGTCTATGCCGGAGGACATGATCACCACCGGTCTGTGGCGCGGCGAAGAGGACTATGACCGCATCCCGCTGCAAACCGTCAACGGCGTCACCATCGCGTATCTCTCCTACACCGAGCACACCAACGGCATCCGCCAGAACAAGAATATGACGGCCAATATCATCTACACCAGCCAGACCGATGTGATCGAGCGGCAGGTGCGTTTGGCACGCCAGCAGGCGGATTTTGTAGTGGTTGGGGTTCACTGGGGTGTAGAGGATAGCCACGCCATCGTGGACAGCCAGCGCACACTGGCGCAACAGCTGGCAGACTGGGGTGCGGATGTCATTGTGGGCACCCACCCTCATGTGCTGCAGGATGCCCAGTGGCTTACCGCAGCAGATGGGCGGCGGAGTTTTGTGGCCTACTCGCTGGGCAATTTTCTCAGCACCCAGAGCCGCCCGGATCAGCTGGTGGGCGCTATCCTGACTTTGCAGCTGCAAAAGACTACACAGCCGAACGGCTCAGTGCAATGTGCAGTGCTTGCGCCGCAGCTGCACCCCACCGTGACACATTACGATGCAGGAAAAGCCAATGTGCGCACCTATCTTTTGCGCGATTACACACAGGAATTGGCGGCAGCACATGGTGTGCGGGCAAAATATTCTGATTTCAGCCTTGACAGGATACAAAAAATCGCGCAAAATAATATCAGCGTATCCTTTTTGTCGCAAGACAAGAATTAGTGTAACATAAAAGCGGCGTATTTGTGCTATGCAATGCAGCGCTGTTGCATTAAAAGTTGAATTGCGATAGTACTTACATAAAAATGTGAAATGATTGAGCGTTGCCCGGCAACCCGGGCAGAACGGAGGACTTTTTATGTACGGAGTATCGAAGATCAATATCGAGACTGACCTGATGATGATCAGCGTGCAGGACGTGGCGTTCCGGGGCAACAGTCTGTCCCGCTATCTGGATATCTTTGCAGAGACCGGCGTGGTGGTGGACATGATCAGCCAAAGCGCCCCACATGGCACTACCATTGATTTCAGCTTTACCGCATCCAGCAGCGATCTGCCACTGGTGATGAAAGCAATCTCAGCGGCAAATCTGGACAAGGACGCCAAGGCTTCTCCTTTGATCAGCGTGGGCTACTCCAAGCTGAATCTGTTCGGCGAGGATATGGTCACCAGCTGCGGCGTGGCTGCGCGGGCGCTGAACGCACTGGCTATGGCTGGTATCGAGGTATTGCTGATCACCACCAGCGATCTGGATATCTCTCTGCTCGTCCACGCTGAAAACGAAGATGCTGCCTATGAAGCGCTGAAAAAGGCGTACGAGCTGTAACAGCAATAGGCCGGAGGGGCAGCTGCGTTTCCGGTTCGATTTGCAGGCCATCAGCGGCTGTTACGCGCCAAAATGTAAAAAATGGTCCAGAAACGCCTACAGACGTTTCTGGACCATTTTTAATAATGCTTTTTTACAGCGTTACCTTGTGGTAGATCTTTTTACCCTTCTTGATCACGATACCCTTGGCAAGCTGCTCTGCGGTAAAGCTGACAGTGGGAGCAGCGACCTTTTCGCCGTCTGCCAGCACACCGCCCTGCACCACCAGACGGCGTGCTTCGCCATTGGAAGCAGCCAGACCGGCCTTGACCATCAGGGTCAGGATGCCGATAGCGCCGTCCGTCAGGTCAGCCTCGGTCAGCTGGGTGCTGGGCATATGCTCGGTATCCATCGCGTTGCCGCTGAACAGTGCACGGGCAGCATTCTGAGCCTTTTCGGCCTCCTCCTTGCCATGCACCATGCTGGTCATCTCGTAAGCAAGGATCTCCTTGGCTTCGTTCAGGCGCTGATCCTGCCAAGTGCTCATCTCTTCGATCTGCTCCAGCGGCAGGAAGGTGAGCATCCGAATGCACTTCATCACATCGGCATCGCCCACGTTGCGCCAGTACTGGTAGAACTCGAAGGGACTGGTCTTGTTGGGATCCAGCCAGACAGCGTTGCCGGCAGTTTTGCCCATCTTCTTGCCCTGAGAGTCGGTCAGTAGGGTCACGGTCATAGCGTAGGCATCCTTGCCCAGCTTGCGGCGGATCAGCTCGGTGCCGCCCAGCATATTG
>ENA-ORTW01004740-ORTW01004740.1-human-gut-metagenome-genome-assembly--contig:-NODE-4740-length-10450-cov-14.748725_pt1 | contig 10450 bp, 9 predicted proteins | sample MGYA00242072_ERZ509193 | MGnify/ENA primary metagenome ERZ509193 (study PRJEB26280, sample SAMEA2338813) | human gut metagenome | biome: human gut; feature: human-associated habitat; material: faeces...
ATTGAATGTTGAACCCGGGCAGGCCCGCTTTGGAACAGGCGAGTCTGCCCTTACTTAAGCAGAAAGCAACCGACAATGACACTGTACATCATACTGATTTTCATCGCCCTCTGTGCGGGCATGGCCATTTCGGTCCATGCCTTCGGCACGGGCGGCAAGCGCAAGCGCATCTTCCAGGACATCTATTTCACCGTGGAGGACGTGGACGGCATCGGGGTGCTGTACACCAAGACCGGGGAATACTCGGCCGTCCTGCGGATGGAGAACCCCGTGCAGAAGTATTCGGCCAACATCGACAGCTACTACGAGTTCACAAGCCTGCTCACCGCCGTCGCACAGACGCTGGGCGAAGGCTATGCGATACACAAGCAGGACGTGTTCGTGCGCAAGCAGTTCGAGGATGTGACGGGCGACCGGCACGAGTTCCTATCCTCCGCCTATTTCCGGTACTTCAAAGGCCGGATGTACACGGACAGCGTATGCTACCTGACCATTACGCAGGAATCAAAGAAAAGCAGCCTATTCTCTTTCGACGGCAAGAAGTGGCGCGACTTCCTCGTGAAGATACGCAAGGTGCATGACCAACTGCACGATGCAGGCATACAGGCGGAGTTCCTGGATAAGCCCCAGGCGAATGCGTTCGTTGACCGCTACTTCGCCATGAACTTCAAGGACAGGATTGTCTCGATGACCAACTTCAAGGTGGACGATGAGACGGTCTCGATGGGCGGCAAGCGTTGCAAAGTGTACAGCCTCGTGGATGTGGACTGTGCCGCGCTGCCTTCGCTTGTCAGGCCCTATACCAATATAGAGGTGAACAATGCGGAGATGCCCGTTGACCTGCTGTCCGTCATCGACAGCATACCGGAAGCCGAGACGGTGGTCTATAACCAGATCATCTTCCTGCCCAACCAAAAGCGGGAACTGGCGGCGCTTGACAAAAAGAAGAACCGTCACGCAAGTATCCCCAATCCCGGCAACCAGATGGCCGTGGAGGACATCAAGCGTGTGCAGGAGATAGTTGCCAGGGAGAGCAAGATGCTCGTGTACAGCCATTTCAATCTTGTTGTAGGGGTATCTGCCGACACAGACATACAGAAATGCACCAATTATCTGGAGAATGCCTTCGGTCGCATGGGCATCCACATCAGCAAGCACGCCTATAACCAACTGGAACTGTTCGTCGCCTCTTTTCCCGGCAACTGCTATGCCCTGAACGAGGACTACGACCGTTTCCTGACCCTGAGCGACGCAGCCATGTGCCTGATGTATAAGGAACATATCCAGCACAGCGAGGAAACGCCGCTGAAAATCTACTACACAGACCGCCAAGGCGTGCCGGTGGCCATCGACATCACCGGAAAGGAGGGAAAGAACAAGCTGACGGACAACTCGAACTTCTTTTGCCTGGGGCCTTCGGGCAGCGGCAAGTCGTTCCACATGCATGTCATATGGACTAAAACGCATCGAAAAGAACTCCAAACAAAACTTAGAGAAACGTCATAAATAGCTCATTTTCAATACATATTCATTAACATAACGCTCCAACCGCCTATTGCGAGTTTCATCCGTTTATAGTAATTTTGTACCACGGTTGTACCATGGGCAGAGGGACACACGGTTCTTAATGAGGGTTCTTATTTCCTCTTATTTCCCCTTGTTTCCTCTTAAAAGTTTCCGTCAAGGACCATCCCCCATGAGTCACTGCAAAATTCAAAAATAACGGTAAAAATGAATACTACAACTCGCATTCCAATCGTGCTGATGTCCGTAGAGGAAACAGCGCAGGCAGTAAGCATCAGCGTCAAGACAGTACGCAGTCTTATTCGTCAAGGCAGGCTAAGAGCCGTAAATTTCGGTACACGCATGACCAGGATCTATTTGCAAGACCTTCTTGAAATAGCCAAGGGACAAGGTTATCAGGTGGTTCTCCCTTCTTCCCTATCGTTAGAAGGAGCAACGTCCAAGAAAGCACAGAGGCTAAAAGATGCCGAGACTGGCTCAGTCAACAAGTTGGCAAAGTGTCGCAAGACTCCCAGGGCTGGTGAAAGAGCACCTGATGGAGTAACCCACGACACCCATTACACAATGGCAGAGGTGTTGAGCACCTTTAATATCAAGTATGGAAGATTCTATGAAGTCCGCAATCGTTACCAACTCCAGTCAGTTCACGCATGGGGAACGACCTGCTTCAAGAAAGAAGACGTGGAAAGGGTTATCGGGCTTTATAATGAAGAACAGGGTAAGAACATTTCCGATGACTGGTACACCTGCTTCGACATCATGAAACTCTACGGATTAGGCAAGACACAGGTACGCAGATTTGCGGAGACCCATGGAGTGAGAATCCGAAAGTTCAAAGGCGGAAGAGCCAACTACTATCTGAAAGCAGACTGGGAGGCTGCACGCAAGAAGGCAGAGAAAAGCAGTACTACGACCAAGGCAAAACGGAAGTGAGACACAAGTCAAGAGATGGTTCAAACAAACTCATATACGACCCATGCCGTTGCAATTGCTATGCAGCACCCATCCATGTCGGTCGAAACAAACCCACAACGCAGAGTAACGGATATAAGACAAAAAACGCATCCAATACCTGCTTTTAGTCTGATTTTGAGCGTAAAATCATACTCAAAAGCAAATTCAGGTTAAATTCTGGCTGTATTTGAAGCCATCTTTGCTTTTCTCTTTTCACGGCAATCTAACTTTGCATCGGATTTGAGAGTTAAAGCGTTGCGACCATGGCTATTCGCATCCACAGATACACATCGGTAAGAATAATAAAAGAATAACAATATGACGAACATTTGTACAAAGGTCACCGTGCGGAAACGACCTATCAAGAACGGACAGACTTCCCTCTATCTGGATTTCTATCCTCCAATCCGCAACCCGAAGACAGGCAAGCTCTCACGCAGGGAGTACCTTGGTCTTTACATCTACACCAACCCTGTTGAACGCTTTCAGCAGGAGTACAACAAAAGTATGATTCAGAAAGCGGAAATCATCAAGTGCCGCAGGACTGAGTCCATCATCAATGAGGAGTATGGCTTCCTCGACCGCAACAAGGGCAAGGAGAGCTTCTTGGAATATTTCAAGAACCTCATGATTGAGCGTGGCAGCAGCCAGAACTGGGCAACCGCCTACATGCACTTCCACAATTACACGCATGGCGAGTGCCGCTTCTGCGACCTTACCGTTCCGTACTGCCAGGGATTCCTCGACTACCTGTTGTCGGATGCCTGTATGCACAACGGCAAGCGCATGATGGGAACAACAGCCAACAACAACCTTACCAAGTTGAAGTGCATCCTTGCCATCGCATACGAGGACGGACTGCTCAAAGAGAATATCGCCAAGAAACTTGTGCGTGCCAAGGCTCATGGCAACAAGCGGCAGTTCCTCACCAAGGAAGAGTTGTTGCAGTTGTCTCAGACTCCTTGCAAGAGTGATGTCCTTCGCCGTGCAGGTCTCTTCTCCTGCCTTACAGGTCTTCGCCTTTCTGACTGCATCAGACTCCAGTGGGAGAATATCGTCAAGTTGGCTGATGGCGGCTGGGGAATGGACATTATCACAAAGAAGACTTCCACCGCTGCAATCCTGCCTATCAGCGAAGAGGCTTTGCAGCTCTGTGGCGAGCGAAGCACTGGACAGGTGTTCAAGAATCTCACGAACAGTACAGTGGCATTGTATCTCAAACCGTGGATAAAGGCTTCCGGCATCGAGAAACACATCACCTTCCACTGCTTCCGTCATACCTTTGCCACCTTGCAGTTGGCAGAGGGAACGGACATCTACACCGTGAGCAAGCTGCTTACAATCTTGCCACTACTCAGGTGTATGCCGATGTGGTGGACGAACTCAAACGTGATGCGGCAGAACGTATCTCGCTCAAAATACCAACAAAGGAAGAGAGTGACCAGACATAAGTGAAAAACATAATCAGGATAACAAATGGAAGAAAACAAATCATTATCGTTCGACCAACTGCCCAGTGCAGTTGGCGAACTTCTGACAAAGGTCAATACGATGATGACTCGTCTTGATGGAAAAGCCACGCGACTTTGACCCCTTTGGCCAAACAGGATTGTCCCCTTTGGCTACAATATGATTGATCCTTTTGGCCAAAATAGTATTGACCACTTAGCCCACCTATTGTTATAGATTTTTTTGTGTAGATTTGAGTACCCGAGCCCTGGTGTAACGGGGGTGATAATAAAATCTATACAAATGGATAAACGAATCAAAAACATTTTAAGATGTTATGCGGCCGGCATGGGAATCAAGGAAACGGCTTCCACGTTTCATACTTCCCGTAATACTGTCCGCAAGTATGTCCGCCTGTTCCTTTCAAGCGGCAAGAGTATTGAACAGCTTCTTTCCCTGTCCGATGTGCAGTTGGATGAGTTGTTTGGCTGTACGGCATCCCGGCATCGGGAGCCTTCTTCCAGGAGGATTGAACTGGAGGCCTTGCTTCCCGGCTATGTATCCCGCCTGTCACGCAAAGGCATGAGTGTCCGAAAACTGTTCAAGGAGTACCATTCCGAATATCCGGACGGTTTCCGGTTGTCTTCCTTCAAACGGATTGTCAGCGAATACAGGTTTCACATTAAGGTCGTCGGTCATGTCGAGCACTATGCCGCAGACCAGATGTATATTGACTTTGCCGGTGACAGGCTTGAAGTCGTTGATGAAATGACAGGCGAGACGAAGAAAGCCGAGGTGTTTGTCGCCATCCTTCCGTTCAGCCATTATACCTACTGCGAAGCCGTGTGGTCGCAACGCAAGGAAGACCTGATAAAAGCATGCGAGAATGCCATGCAATATTTTGAAGGCGTTCCTGCGGCTATCGTCCCCGACAACCTGAAGGCTGCCGTCACACGAAGCGACCGCAACGAGCCTGTCATCAATGATGATTTCTCCGCTTTTGCCGAATATTACGGCTGTGCGGTCTATCCCGCCCGTGTGCGTCACCCCAAGGACAAGGCTTTGGTAGAAAATGCCGTGAAGCTCCTCTACCGTTCCATTTACCTTGAAATAGAGGGAATGACATTCTCCAGCCTGGAGGAACTCAATACCGCCATCCATGTCTCCCTGCTTGATTTCAATGAAAAGGTGATGGCCGGACGGGAGATGTCACGCAAGGAAATGTTCCTTCAGGGAGAGAAGGACTACCTTCGACCGCTTCCTGTAAAACGTTACGTGGTGAAAGACAGGAAGCTGATGACTGTCGGGAAGAACTCTTACGTCTCGTTGTTCAAGCACCATTACAGCGTTCCAAAGGAGTATGTAGGCAGGCGCATGACGATTCTCTATGATGCCGATACGGTGGAAATCTACTGTGGCATGAACCTTGTCGCCACCCATGACCGCTGTGACATTCCCTACGCTTATTCCTGGAAAAAGGAGCACAACCTGCCGGGACACTATGGCCCCTATGACAAGGACTTGGAGGAACTCTTCCAACGTGCCTCGGAAATAGACAATATCGTATTGAACTATCTCCGGGAAGTGGAGCGTGCCATGCAATATCCTCCCAAAGCGTTCAGGTCATGCCGTGGCATCCTGACCCTGGAGAAAAAATACGGCCGTGACCGTCTGGTTGCGGCTTGCGCATGTGCGGACCAGAAGTTGCAATACGGGTATCAGGCTTTGCGCGAGGTGCTTGAACTGGGAGAAGATGCGGATTTCCTTCCCGATGAGGACGGGAAAGTACAGCCCAACGTGACTTCCCAGGCTCCATTGACCCACAAAAATATACGTGGACGCGAATATTACAGAAAGGATAAACAATAAAACTCATATTTATGGAAGTAAACAATAAAACAGCTCCCGTTACGGGACAACAAGACCAGAATACCATATCACTGGATTTAATGAACCGTATGAAATTGCATGGTATGGCAGAGGCTTTCAGGGAAAGTCTTGCCGGCACCACTCCGCAATCCATGACTGCGGACACGTTCCTTTCCATGCTTCTCGCACGCGAATGGGACTATCGTGCACAGGCTGCCATTGCACGGCTTACCAAGAATGCGGCATTCCGCTACAAGGCCTATATTGAACAGATCGACTATGCCACGAACCGAGGTCTGGAGCGCAACCAGATGGAACGTCTCGCCACCCTTGATTTTGTGCATAAGGCACAGAACCTTTTCATTACCGGTTCTTCAGGAACGGGGAAAAGCTATCTGGCCTGTGCCCTCGGACATGAAGCATGCAAAAGGGGATTCCGAACCTTCTATGCCAATGCCCCAAAACTGCTCGGCGCGCTGAAAGTCGCCAAAGTCAAAGGTACACTTGAAACGGAACTCAAGAAGATTGAGCGCTGCCAATTACTCATCCTTGACGACCTGTTCATCGTACCGCTTGACGCAAAGGAGCGTCCCATACTGCTTGAAATCATCGAGGACAGGCATGAACGGAAATCCATCATCATCACATCGCAGTACCCATCCTCCAACTGGTATGACATGGTAGGTGACCCGACAATTGCCGATGCAATCCTTGACCGCATCATACATACGGCTCATACCATAGAGTTATATGGTGAAAGTATGCGAAAGTTAAGGTCTAAGAAAAACGAGAAATTTTAAAAGGGTAAAATAAAATTGACCCCCAACACCAGGACTTTAAAGGGTCAATCATATTGTAGCCAAAGGGGGACAATCCTGTTTGGCCAAAGGGGTCAAAGTCGCATGGCTTTTCCAACGCCAACTTATTTTGCGCAATAAACCTGTCTATTGCATCTAACGTTTTGAAATAGTCGCCGCCATTGAAGTCATTGAACCGAACTATCTTCTTATATAATTGAGCAATCACATGGTTTTGGCTTTCCGTGTCTAAATGCAACAGCAGTTCTTGGTATTCGACAGGGAACACCTGCTTCTCTATGGATTCTTTTAATTTCAATTGTGCTATTCTTTGCCATACACGCAGAATAACATCGCTCTTTCGAGTTAATTTATGCAAACAATGTATAATCTTATCGATAAGCGCATTGTCCATACATTGTATAACTTCTTCTAATACAGTGTCAAATTGTTTATTAGTCTCTGCATATTGATTTATGTCGTGGTCTTCTTCTCCGTTGATGCAGCCTTCAATATATTTTTTCAATGGAATTTGTCGAGCATCTTCAACATCGACACCATATACCAAAGCTGCAATTTCGCGTTGTGTTTGCAGATCATTGTTAATTATTGTTTGAATGCCATTCAGATAGTCGCCGGACAATATTTGTTCTACTGGATTTGCCAGAATATCCGTCTTCTTCAAACAGAACAATGCTATGTTTATCATCAAAATTTCGTTACACCACTCTTGTTTAAGAGCGACCATCTCATTGATATATGATATAATTTCCCTAACATTGGCATTAGGATTTACCAATCTGAATATCCGATTTATAGTTTCTTTCGCTTCATTTTCTGTTTCTCCAAATGCTTCAACAAACAGTTTGTTGAATATACTTCGATAGTCGGTAATAACAGGAGGAGCAACACGATAAACAATAGGGAAAGTTTTATTGATAAAATACTTGGTCAGTTGTTTCGTTTGTTCGTCGGTCTCATCTCCGAATGCACAAGCTAAATGTGTTTCATCGAAAGGAATAACAGCCCAAACATTTTCAAAACCGCTATCGGCGAAGAACGTATGGATAGAAGACCATAATTCTTTTACTTTTTCAGCGGGGAGACGATCCATGTTGTCAAAAACAAGGACTAATTTACGTTGTCCTTTTTCCTTGATAAAATCAGAAATGTCTTGCATCCATGTTTTGAACTCGTAAACCGTTGGTTCGTCTTCGCTCAAAGTCTCATAGCAAACGTCCTTTTCGACTTTATCTTGATAAATAGCTAACATATAACTCCATCCATATTTATGATCTTTGCTATATGCCCATTTCCAAACGCACAATGCAATAAGAACTGGCAGTGCAGCTATGATAATAGACAATAAAGAAAACCACCATGTTGTGGGTGTAGGTTTTACTGCATACGCAATAAATGTAAATATCGGAGTTAAAACTGCAACCAAAAATGCCGCAACCATACCATTACTGATAAGGGGATATTTTTCGGTTACGGTCTCCGTTTTACGGGCTAATAAATATTTCAGCTTTTCAGACCATGATACGGTTTTCGTACCTCCACCTTTGACTTTTATTGTTGCATTTCCAGATAGGATACCATCATCAATAAGTTTGCTTGTAAGCAATTCCAATATAGAGCGGCGTTGCAAGTCCTCTTGATGTCCCCATGCGTCATACTCAAAAAAGTAATAGTCGTCTGATAATTCACGTTCCAACATTTTAACCACGTTGGATTTTCCAGATCCCCAAATACCTTCGATGCCGATAATTCGAGGTAAAGTACATTCCTCATCCAATGAATCATTCTGACAAAAATGGCGAGCAATAGTTTTTGCCAACCTTTCTTGCGAACCTCCATCGAATTTGTCAATACCACACGGTTTATTTTGGATAAACCGCGGATATTGCTGTTTGGATTGTAGTTTTGTTTCCATATACGTAATTTATTGATTATACGAACTCCAAATAATTCTCCCGATTTACCACATGAAACTCGGCATAGGGATAGGCTTCTTGGAAGGCTTTCGGTGCGGCCGGCATTTTATTTCCCCACTTGAACTCCAAGGCGGTAAGACTGTCGGCACTCTCCTCAATCAGGTCGATTTCCTGTTTGTCGTAGGTGCGCCAGAAATAGAACTCCCTGTGCAGTCCCTCATTGAAGTTCGCTTTGCGCCGCTCTCCGATGATGTAGTTCTCCCACAGCGCACCGACATCCTGCCGAATGGCCAGCGGTGAGAAAGCCCCGATAATGGCATTGCGAATGCCGTTGTCGTAGAAGTACCACTTGCCAGCTTTTGTAACCTCCTTGCGTAGGTTACGCGAATAAGCCCCCAGACGATAGATAACGAAGACCTTTTCCAATAGGTCGAGGTATTTTTCAACGGTCGTCTTGCTCATGCCGAGTTGTTTACCTAACTCTTCGTAAGAAACTTCGCTGCCCAACTGAAAAGCTATCAATCGCAGTAGATCGCGCATCTTGCTCGAATTTTTTAAGCCGTCAATTGCTAAGATATCTTTAAGCAGGTATGCACCGACAATATCACGTAGGTAGTCTGTTTTACGTTCATAGTTCTCCATCATTACTACTTCGGGATAGGAACCGTAAATCAAGCGCGCTTCGAGGTTCTGGCGGGTTTCAAGTGCCGTTTCCGTCTGTGCGATTTCCCGTTGCGAGAATGGTGTAAGGAGAAATTGCGTACTGCGGCCGACCAACGGTTCACCAGTCTTATTCAGCAAATCGAATGACGAAGAACCACTTGCCAAGACACTTATTCCCGGTATTTCATCAACTATCAACTTCAGAATACTACCGATTTGTGGTATGTTCTGTGCCTCATCAATAGCCAGCAAATCAATACCATCCAATAAATGCCGATAATTGGCTATTGAGCGATTCTCCAATAGTGCTAATGTGTCGTAGTCTTCGCCGTTGAGCATCATCGTCCTACCTGAATAGTTGTCCACAATTTTACGCATCATTACCGTTTTACCAACACGGCGAGCACCAAAAATCAGTACTGCTTTATTGGGCGCGATTCGTGCTGTAATCTTCTCTTGAAGTATTCTATTTACTGTTTCCATACCTTATAAAATATAATGCAAAGATAATCATATTTTTTTAATTGGCGAATTTTACAAAAAAAACGGGCTATTAAATGGCGATTTTTACAACCACAATCTTATGGAAGTTGTTTCATTGTTTTTAGTAATGATATATGTTCATACTATGATGACTCAATAATTTACCAGACATACGTTTCTGAAATTTGTCCTTATAGGAATGAAAAACTCACATATATTGTGCTAATTAATATATAATTAAATGAAAATAAAAAGACAGGATACGAGTATTCCTGTCTTCTCATATGTAATGGATATTTTTTTATTTTCTCATCCGCTCCAACTCCTCATCACGCAACATTCTCTCGTTCAGTTTTTCCTGCATCCTGTCAATGAAATAGGTGCGGCTTTCGTTCTTCCGGCGTTTGATATCAGTGTAGAAGCGGTAGCAGTCTTTAGAATCAACCCCGAATATCTTATAGAGAAGTGGGGCGAGCTGTTTGAGCGGCATATTGCCGTTGTTGATGCAGCCCATCACGTCTATGCCGTAGATAAGTTCCACGAGGTCGATGGCATTGCCCGTCCATTGAAGAAGGCTGGCGGTGGTTTCTGTTGCGTTGTTGGCGGATATTAGTGGTGGCACTTGGGGCGTGGCAAGGAATTTCTGCATCTTTCTTACGAAAGACAGAGCCTTGCTGACGTAGGCGGCAATCTCTCTTTTTTCTTCTGACAGATTACGTACGGGATGGTGCTGCAACTCGATTTCGATGTAGGCAAGCGCGATGACGGTAAGGT
>ENA-ORTW01004747-ORTW01004747.1-human-gut-metagenome-genome-assembly--contig:-NODE-4747-length-10436-cov-2.467296_pt1 | contig 10436 bp, 9 predicted proteins | sample MGYA00242072_ERZ509193 | MGnify/ENA primary metagenome ERZ509193 (study PRJEB26280, sample SAMEA2338813) | human gut metagenome | biome: human gut; feature: human-associated habitat; material: faeces...
GATACATTAACAAATTTACAAATAGCAGTAAACATTGCATTTTCAACAGCTTTAGTACCTGCAATTTCGGCGGCAATAGCTAAAAAAGACTTTACAAATGTATCTAAAAGAATGACTTTTTCAATATTTGCATCATTACTTATAGTGCTTCCATGTGCAGCAGGATTTATATCATTAGCACAACCAATATTAAATTTAATTTATCCAGCAGCAAATGATGGAGCAACATTATTAATGCTATACTCAGTAGCAATGGTGTTTATTGCATTAAACCAAACAATAAATGGAGGACTATATGGAATAAATAAAATGACAGTACCGTTGATTTCACTAGTAGTTGCAGCTGTGTTAAAAATTATATTAAACAATATATTAGTAAGTAATCCTAATATAGAAATAATGGGAGTTGGAATCAGCTCTATTATATGTCAAGGCTTAGCATTGATCATATGTATCAAAGCATTTAAGAAACATATAAAATTGGAATTTGATGCCAAAAGAATGATTATATTGCCAGTAATAATATCAGCAGTTATGGGAATATGCACATACTTTATAAACAAAGGACTAAATACAATAATGGGACAAAATTTAAGTACAATAATTTCAATTATACTAGGTGCAATAATCTACGTAATATTAGTATTTGTATCAAAAATACTAAAAAAAGAAGATATTATGATGATACCATTTGGAACAAAAATATATAACATTCTGGTAAAACTAAAAATATATAAAGAAGAAATTTAGCAAATTAATAAAAAGTAAAGGAAATTAGCAAAATTTTCTTTACTTTTTTTCAATTTACATATATAATAGAGCTGTTATAGGCGCATAATGGTGTATATAACATATTGTTAAACAAATAAAATTTTAAGGAGGTTCTTTATGAGTCAAAAGTATGTATACTTATTTAAAGAAGGAAACGCAAATATGCGTGAACTATTAGGCGGAAAAGGTGCTAACCTAGCTGAAATGACTAACTTAGGTTTACCAATCCCACAAGGTTTTACAGTTACAACAGAAGCTTGCACAAAATATTATGAAGATGGTAAAACAATTTCTCAAGAAATTCAAGACCAAATTTTTGCAGCTTTAAAAACACTAGAAGAAATACAAGGCAAAAAATTTGGAGATAATAGTGACCCATTATTAGTATCAGTAAGAAGTGGTGCTAGAGCATCAATGCCTGGTATGATGGACACAATATTAAACTTAGGACTAAACGACATTGCAGTTGAAGGATTTGCAGCAAAAACAGGAAATCCAAGATTTGCATATGATTCATATAGAAGATTTATTCAAATGTATTCAGATGTTGTTATGGAAGTTCCAAAATCATATTTTGAAAAAATTATAGATGAACTTAAAGCAGAAAAAGGAGTTCATTTTGATACAGAACTAACAACAGAAGATTTAAAAGAATTAGTAAAAAGATTCAAAGAAGTATATAAAGAATAAAATTTGTTATTTCGAAGTACTAAATTATAAATTTGGAAAATCTCATAAATAATTGTAAAGACAGGTATAAAAGAAATAATCACAAATAAAATACTTGTAGAAGAATCTTTGACAAATAACAAACCAAATAATCCGATTCCAAAAGCCAATATAATATTTGCGATCACTCCCCTTCTTAAACCGTATTTAAAAAATGCGTACATCAAAGGAGAATTCCTATACACTGAACCATATTGCAACAACCCTGAAACGACTCCCAAACCGTTCAATAACAAAAAAAAAGACAAAATATTTTGGACATAAGCATATACCCCATATTCTCCCTTTGATAAAATGCGGACTAACAAAATAGTTCCTGAAAAAGAAATGATTTTATTAAAGACATTCGCACCAAACATATGCATCAAGCCACGTTGTGCCAAATTCTTAATAAGAATTACCGTATTATTACGCATAAATCTTTCTCGCAGCAAGTATTGTCAAAACCTGTAACTTCTCAATCACACTCCCTTGATTAAAAAGCATCATAGAGTCCGCTTGTAACTTCTTGTATCCATCTAATAAATGAATATGTTCCTCATAATAAGTGTTAACAAAGTTCCTTATTCCAGGATTTGTAGCATACCAAAATTCAAAAGGATTCATATCACGCTTATTATGGCTAAAATGGCGACTTCCAATTATGTGCAAGCCTCTGCGAAATCCCCCTTGAACAAGCTGCATCAATTTCTGAAAAATAAAAAAACGAGTCCTTTGCTTACGAGTAGATTGAATTTTACCCGCCATCGGATATTTTTTATTAATCCATGTCCAATAAAGCCTGTTATATATACGCAAACATTTAGGGATAGAAAAACAAATATCTATAAACTCTGGATCAATAAAAGGAGAAACAGCATATGTATAATTCGAACGAATATAATGAGTTGATAATGCACCTTGAAAACCACGAAGATAAAGAGACATCAATTCATGGCCCTCATATCCCGAAACATTTATATCTTCACATGAAACCCTATTGGAATATTTAATTCCATTCACATCTATTGTATCTTCGCGTAAGGATTTTAAATATCCTCCTCCTACAATCAAATCCCCCAATTGCCCTGTATGTTCTAAACCCAAGACTCTAAAATTCAAAAATTTCAAAAACTGATTTCCCCCGGTAATTCCCGCATAATATCCCATGCCAAAATTCTTTTTCGTAACTTCCTCCACTTCTCGCACAAACGAAGCTTCATCCAAATACTTTACATAAAATTGGTTACCCAAAAAGTGGGCAACATCTTTTGCATATTGGCAATCCAGACTAGTTGATTGTGAATAACAGATATTAACAATATTTCTATAACCCATATCATGAGCAACCCAAGTTGTCATTCGAGAATCTAAACCACCACTTAAATCCACCAAATGATATTTATATCCATACTCCGTATCTTTGTCAAAACAACGTTTAACAGCCTTTCTGAAACCTTGATCAATTAACTCTATCGCCTCGTTCATTCCCATATCTATTTTTACTTTATAGGAAAAACGATGCCATTCCTTGATATTCATTCCTTTCTCACTCACAAACAAATACTTTCCAGCTCTCACCCTCTTCACCTCTTTTAAGAATGTAGAATCATCTACCATATAACCGAAAGAAAGCAATTGGTAAGCGGCTTTATCCGAAAACGAATATACCATTCCATTCCGCTTTAACTCTTCATATACCAAGTTAAATTTATTACTAACTACAACATTACCATCCACTCCTACATAATAAAAAGGAGCACTATCACCCGTCTGATTTCCCCAAACAATAAGCACTCCAGTTTCTTTATTACGATAAAATCCATTGAATGGGCCTATAAATTCTTTAAAAAAAGTAAATTCATCTTTTTTTAATAATAAAAAAAGTAAATCCTCAAGAGTTGTAACCTTATATTTTGCGAACAGCTCCGACTTATTTAAAATCACCCCATCAGAAACAATAGTAATCTTCTCGTTATCACAATAAAACTTATCATCCTTAAATCTATCATCAAAATTTACCTTCACCCGGACAATTCCATTTTTTCCCGACAACATAAACATCCAACCTATCGTCTGCTTTTCCATCTCTATATATCTTTATAAAGTCCTTAAAGTCAAAACAACTCATTCAATATTCGCACAAATTTGCTATAATTCACAGAAGAATTATATCTTTCTTCCCACATTTCTCTAGCATGTTTTCTTAAAGTCTGATAATCATTATCTACCATACAAGCAATAGATTTCAAACAAACACTCAAATCTCTATTCAAGAAATCTTTATTCAGTAATAAACCATTATACCCATTTTCTACAATTTCTCCCACTCCACCCACGTTGGTCGCAATCACAGGAATGCCAAAAGATGAAGCCTCCATAATAGAAACAGGAATACCTTCTGATTCACTAACATTCACAAAAATATGATAAGAGTTTTCCTTATATAATTTATAAATATCTGTAGATGTCAATTCCCCCAGCAAATTTACTTTTATATTCTTAGGTAGTTTTTCTATATCTAATTCCAACCTCTCTTTTAATGCTCCTCCACCAATATGTGTCCATTCAATATTTATATCAACTATTTGTTGCAATGTTTCTAATATCCTATGAACCCTCTTGACTGGCACAATCCAAGAACAAGATACCAATCGAAGTGTTCCTTCCAAATGTACATTACTTTTAATTCCATAATCAAAAGTGCCCAAACGAGAAACTTCTAGTTTACAACTCTTAGAAATAAAAATATTACCTTTTAAATAATCCAAGCCATGCTTAGATATTGGAAATATAACATCCAGGTAACTTGATAAATAGAATCTCAAAGGTAAATAATTAGAGATATACCTATCTGCATATAAATCATACCCATGACACCGAGCTACTGCTCTTGCTGAAAACTTTTTCTTAAAACGAACTGCAGCATAAGCTCCATGATGCAGCCAATAACTATAACAGACCGTATCATGTCCTTCAATTTTATTAGATATATTCTTTGTTAGAAAAATAAACACCCTTTCACCTAAACCAATAAATGCAATCAAAGAATGCAGTCTCGAAAAAAAATAATTTCTTTCTTTTAGCAAAAATAGTAATTCTTCATAAAAGACTTGCCTGAGAAGAGAACGTAGATACCAGATTATTTTATTACATCTACTCAATTTAGGCATTTGATAAATGCTAATATTATTAGGGATGTTCAAAAAGCGCTGTGGACAAACATTATCTATAGAAACAACGTAAACAGGATAAAACTTGCTATAATAGCGAATTTCATTATCTACAAAAGTTTCTCCTTTACCAAAAGGGAAAGAGTTAGTAATTAAAACTAATGCTTTTTTAGCCATTACAAGATAGCAAACTATAGAAAGATAAAATATTAAAATTAGGGGGACGTAATTTAAACTGTGTCAATCTTTGCATTTTTCTTTTTATCAGTAGATTACTACTTGTATTTATATTGATATTCAAGTGTTTATCCGAAGTAAAATATGATTTACTCAATGGATTAAGAACTGACACAGCTTGAATTATGACCTCTATAAATTATAAAGCAAAGCAAAAGTGCCCCCCTTTTTAAATATCACTAGCATTTATTCTGATAATCATTAAGCAGATTCTCATGGTCCCACATCTTTTGTCAAATCCATAAAAAAATCAAATACTCCAAAACAAACATCCTATCTAGTAGGTAGATTTCTCTCAAAGTTTTTCCCTCTCTTCCCGATTAGCTTTGCGCAATGCGAAAAATTCGTCAAGCAACATTAATTTTTCTATGGAACTCATATCAGAATAGTAATCAACAAAGGAAACACATACTTAAAGCAATAATCCAAAACGCCTTAACATTTTAGGCGAAGCATCTTCATAGCTAATCACAGCACCTTTAATCAGTTCGAGGTCATCTTGCATAATGATACCTTTAGCTTTATCGTTCCCAAACAGTTCTTTAAAACGCTTACCAGTAATCGTTTTCAAATCAGAACAATCTACAAAACGATCTTTCTCTTTTAGAAAAGCATATTTCTTTGCAGACAATTGATAGTGCATCTGTTGCCGTCTTAGAGGCAAATTAGGATTTATTTTTGTGTCTATAATAACAACTCCTATGGCATTTCCATCTAAATCATGTCCCAAGACAACAAAATATTTATTGCGGCCATCATCTCCCGGATTCTTACCCTTGATGTTCTCTTCTTTCCCCAAGTGCATTCTGAACACCTCACCAACAGATACATTGGACAGCAACATGCGTTCTACCGTTTCTTGCGGTAAAAGGTCTTCAAAGGTTCCTTTCTTCATCTGCCCTGCAAATAATCGTCAATCTCAGATTGTTCTTTCAGATATTCTACAAATCCGGAAGTTGCGCCTCCTGCCTGAGCCATCAATAGCGGATTCATAGGTGATGCACTCCTTGCATCCCATGCCGTTTGCCAAGCTACATCATGCGAATCTTTGGACAATTGCTTTGCATCCTTCTGCAAATTTTCTTTTATGGAAGCATCCAAACACGCAAGGTCAGCCTTACTCAACTCATCCATATCCGGTTCTTCGGCAGCTCCTATAAAATAGTAACATTCTGCATTTCCCGGTTTTAATGAATCCGCTAATTGCTGCAACAAGGAACCTTTTACAGCATGAGCCGAATTTGTTGCAACCTTCACGGCATCATACAAAAAAGAAGGAACAGGACCACGCTCCAACGCACAGAACGTATCCTTCACCAGATGCTTCCCGTAAGTAGCATAATGTTGGCGCTCCGCAAAATATAGAATTTTGAACAAATGGATGAAATCCAACTCGCCACATTGCTTTAAAATATAGAGAGTAACAGCTTTTAATTTCAACATGTCATCCGTAGTCATCATTATATCCTCCTATTTTTCACCAAAGAGCAAAGTTCACTCCTCTTTTTGTATTTATATCTACCGCAAAGATAGTCTTTTCACTACAAACTCCAATACTTCAACGAATGAATCTTATCTCTATACATTCCTTTAATATCCACAAGCACCGCATGATCGTACGTCATACCCTTGAAGTATTTATCATCCAGATTCTTGTATTCATCATGAGCCACAGCTACAACCACTGCATCATAATTATCTCGCGGTTTTTCCACCAATCGGAAACCGTATTCTTTCTGAACTTCATCACTGTCTGCGTGTGGATCAACCACATCTACATCGCACCCGAAGTCCCTGAGTTCATTAATAATATCAACAACTTTTGAATTACGGATATCCGCTACGTTCTCCTTGAAAGTAACCCCCATCACAAGGACACGGGCACCAAGTACACCCTTGCCTAATGATATCAAACGCTTTACGAGCTTCTTAGCGATATATCCGCCCATACTGTCGTTTATATAACGGCCCGCACTGATTATCTGGCAATGATATTTCAACTCGCTGGCTTTCTGAACCAAATAATAAGGGTCGACGCCGATGCAGTGCCCTCCTACCAAACCCGGATAGAATTTCAAAAAGTTCCATTTGGTTCCGGCAGCTTCCAACACATCGTAAGTATTGATACCTATACGGCTGAAAATAATGGAAAGCTCATTCATCAAGGCAATATTGACATCACGCTGAGTATTCTCAATAATCTTTGCCGCTTCAGCAACTTTTACATTCGGTGCACGATGGACGCCCGGTTTTACTACAAGCTCATATACTTTGGCCACAACATCCAAAGCTTCTGAATCGCAACCAGAAACAATCTTAATCGTGTTGGGCAGAGTATGCACCTTTTCTCCCGGATTGATACGCTCCGGAGAATAGCCGTATTTAAAATCTATGCCGGCTTTCAATCCGCTTACCTCTTCCAAAATGGGAAGGCAGTCGTCTTCCGTACAGCCCGGATAGACCGTAGATTCATAAACTACATAATCACCCGGTTTCAAGGCTTTAGCTACTGAACGGGAAGCACCTAACAACGGGGTCAAATCCGGCTTATTGTATTTGTCAATTGGAGTAGGAACGGCTACAATGAAGAAAGAAGCTTCCTTCAACTTCTCAATAGAGGAAGTAAACTCTATATCTACATTTTCAAAGGCTGAACCATCCAGTTCCCCACAAGGATCAATCCCCTCGCGCATCTTTGCCAAACGTGACTCATTTATATCAAAACCAATTACTGAAATCTTCTTTGCAAATTCCAGAGCAATGGGCAAACCTACATAACCTAAACCGACCAATGCCAGTTTAGCCTCTTTATTTACTAACTTATTATACATAACCTTCAAACAAAATTAAAAATTAAAAATTAAAGAACTAAAAATTAAAGTTTAGCAACCTTACCTTCTTTCAACCGATAACGTTCCTTACTCTCCGGACAAACTGCAACCCCATCTTCATCAAAGTCAAGCCTATGACCGTATTCACTCATCCAACCCATCTGACGGGCAGGATTACCAACCAATAAAGCATAAGCAGGAACAGTTTTAGTAACTACCGCACCGGCACCGATAAATGCGTATTCACCAATATCGTGTCCACAAACGATGGTGGCATTGGCACCAATAGTGGCACCTTTGCCAACATGAGTTTTGGCGTACTCGGATTTACGGTTGACAGCACTACGAGGATTGGTAACATTGGTAAAGACACAAGAAGGACCTAAAAAAACATCATCTTCACACGTCACACCAGTATAGACTGATACATTGTTCTGAACCTTTACATTATTCCCTAATACCACATCTGGAGAAATCACCACATTCTGACCGATATTGCATCTTTCTCCAAGCACACATCCGGACATGATATGACTATAATGCCATATCTTTGTACCCGCACCAATCCGGCAACCATCATCGATGGTTGCTGTTTCATGAGCAAAAAAATCTTGCATAGGTGTATTTATTTAAAGAAATCTTTTATGCTATCAATAACCAAATCCTGCTGCTCAGTAGTCAGTTCGGTGTGAACAGGAAGGGAAAGAACGGAATATGCCAATTTTTCAGCATTATCCAAAGACTCTGCAGCACGTGTTATTTTTTGGAATGCCTCTTGTTGCTGTAAGGGCAACGGATAATAAATCATACTAGGAATACCGGCATCTGCCAAATGCTGTTTCAAGGCATCACGTTTACCATCTAATACCTTCAAAGTATATTGATGATAAACATGAGTACTTTGAGGCAACTCTTCCGGCGTAATGATGCCTCGCACATCCTTCAAATGTGAAGTGTAATATTGTGCCGCTTCACGGCGAGCAAGGCAATATTCATCCAAATGTTTCAATTTGGCGTTCAAAACCGCAGCTTGAACAGTATCCAGACGAGAATTACATCCGATAACCGCATGGTGATACTTTATCCGCTGACCATGATTGGCTATCATACGAAGCTGTTCGGCCAATACATCATCATTGGTAAGGATTGCTCCTCCATCACCATAACAGCCCAAATTTTTTGAAGGGAAAAATGAAGTACATCCTATATGACCAATGGTACCGGTATGTTTCTTAGTGCCATCGGAAAAAGTATATGTAGCACCGATGGCTTGTGCATTGTCCTCCACAACATACAAGTGATGTTTTACAGCAAACTGCATGATAGGCTCCATATCACAAGACTGACCGAAAAGATGTACCGGGATAATAGCCTTTGTCTTCGGGCTTAGCGCCTTTTCCAAATTGGCAGCTGTCACATTAAAAGTGGCATAATCTACATCCACCATCACAGGAATCAAACCTAAAAGGCCAATCACCTCTGCAGAAGCAACATACGTAAATGCAGGCACTATAACCTCATCTCCCGGTTTCAAGCCTAAAGACATCAATGCTATCTGAAGAGCATCTGTCCCGTTACCACAAGTTATTACATGTTTACAACCGGAATAAGTTGCCAGATTGGAAGCGAATTCTTTTACTTGAGGGCCATTAATAAAAGCAGAAGTTTCAATGACTTGCCGAATACCCGTATCCACTTCCTTTTTTATCTTTAAATATTGACCATGAAGGTCAACCATTTGAAGTTTCATATCCATAACCATTTCATTCTCAAGAATTATTTACCACCCAAATGGATGTTTGGCTAAAGGCAGTTTTGCCAAAGGATGGTAGTCACCTTTCAAACCGATGGGTTCTGCATGACGAATATCATACACGATATTGATTGCATTACGTGCATCCTCAATACCAAAACCTTTACCGGCAAGAATATCCTTATAGCTTTCAGTGTGCAATTCCGTAAAACCTTTGCTGAATTCAAATTCTTCACCGTCAATATTGATTGTACGATAAGTAAGCTTCTCCCCTTGTACTGCATTTTCAGGAAGATTGTCTGAATTTATACTTAAAAAATAACGGACACGCGCTCTTTCCAACTCCAGATATCCTGCTGCACGGTCATGTGTATATACATGAACAATATTCTTCTTTACAGGACCAAACACCCATGAAAGCATATCATAAAAATGCACGCCGATATTGGTCGCAATTCCCCCACTCTTGTGTACATCACCTTTCCAGCTTGTATAATACCAATTGCCACGTGAAGTGATATACGTCAAGTCCACATCATAAATTTTATCTTTAGGACCGTTCTCTATTTTCTTCTTCAAATCAATAATAGACTGGTGCAGACGAAGTTGAAGTATTGTATAAATATGGTGTCCGGTTTCTTTCTCCACTTCTTCCAAGGCATCCACATTCCAAGGATTCAAGACCAAGGGCTTTTCGCAAATCACATCAGTCCCCAAACGCAACCCATAACGCATGTGTGCATCATGAAGATAATTAGGAGTACAAATAGAGACATAATCAACTTGCTTGTCAGTACCTTTCAGTTTCGTACAGTGACGGTCAAACAATTCATGTTCGACAAAAAAGGATGCTTCCGGAAAAAAACTATCCATAATCCCAACACTGTCAAATTTATCATAAGCCGCAACCAAGCGGTTTCCGGTGTCCTTGATGGCACGCAGATGACGGGGAGCAATGTAACC
>ENA-ORTW01004749-ORTW01004749.1-human-gut-metagenome-genome-assembly--contig:-NODE-4749-length-10432-cov-3.296714_pt1 | contig 10432 bp, 8 predicted proteins | sample MGYA00242072_ERZ509193 | MGnify/ENA primary metagenome ERZ509193 (study PRJEB26280, sample SAMEA2338813) | human gut metagenome | biome: human gut; feature: human-associated habitat; material: faeces...
TTATGTACGTGTAAACTATCCGGAATATTTCCGTTATTCGGAACGTGACCTGCCGACAGATGTCGTTAAAACGCATGTTATCAAGAAAGCGACATACGAACCCGAACTAATCAAAATAGAAAGCGACCCGAACGCTTTCAGCGACGTGGACGCTCCGGTCAAGTTTATCCCGGAACGCCGTTATTGGACTTCCAACTTCGAAAGCACCATGCAGTTTTCGCAAAATTACATTTCACCGAACTGGAGTGCAGGTGGCGATCCGAACTTCAATATGAATACCCGGCAATATTTCAAATATGATTACAATAAAGACAAAGTACAGGTAACAAACGAACTTGAATTCAAACTGAACATGAATACTTTGCCGGACAAAACAGACTCTATACATTCGTATAAGATAAACGACCAGATACTTCGTCTCCATACGCTGTTCGGTTACAAAGCATTTAACAAGTGGTACTACACAGTCGACATCAGTTTCAACACACAAGTAGTAACCAACTACGCCCAAAACAGCGAAACCAAATTATCGGCATTTCTCGCGCCTATGACCTTCAATACCGGTATCGGTATGAAATACGAACTAACCAAAACCCTTACAAAAGTGAGACACCGAAACATAAAATTGAATGTCAACATGGCTCCATTCTCTTATAACTATATGTACAGTACCCAAAAGGGGACAGATATGGATTTGAAACGACATGGTTTTAAAGAGAAAGACAATGCCGCCGAACTTCCTGACGATGTTAACAAATACAGGAACTCCCAAAGCCAAATAGGTTCCAAACTCGAAGCAAACATGACATTCAATATCAACCGAAATGTCAGTTGGACATCTCGTTTCTATTATTTCACGGATTATCATCGTATTACCGGAGAGTTTGAGAACACGTTCAACTTGCAGATCAGCCGGTTCTTTTCAACCCGGATCAATCTTCACCTTCGCTATGACGATGGTGTTGCCAAAAACGAAGATTTCGACAGCTATCTTCAGATCAACGAGCTGTTAAGCTTCGGGTTTAATTACAAATGGTAAGACAAAGTCTATTATTTCCATAATAAACTTTGTTAATCGTGACATAATTTCCAAATAATACGTACTTTTGCCTCGGTTTTGCAATGTCGAGATTACAAATATGAGCGAAAGTATCAATCACAATGGGATTATAGAGAAGATCGACGGCGGTACGGTCTATGTCAGGATCATCCAACAATCGGCTTGCTCCGGATGCCATGCGAAAAGTATGTGTACGGCATCTGAGAGCAAAGAAAAGATCATCGAGGTTCCGGACAACTCTGGAAAATTCCATATAAATGAAGAAGTCCTGTTATGCGGACAAAGTTCACTGGGGCTGCAGGCCGTACTTCTTGCATTTGTATTTCCGCTCATCATAGTTTTTGCGGCTATTGTAACAGGTACAAGTATGCAATGGGAAGAAACCACAAGCGGGTTAACCGGATTACTGCTCTTAGTTCCTTATTATTGCATATTATACTTTTTACGCGACAAACTGAAAAAGCGATTCATATTTACTTTGAAAAAACTTAATTGACAAACATATCATGATTTTAATTGCCGTTATTTCATTAGGAGCGATTGGAGCCATCGGCGCAGTTTTTCTATACGCCGCCTCCAAGAAGTTTGAAGTATACGAAGATCCTCGTATCGCACAAGTCCAGGAGGTATTGCCTGGAGCCAATTGCGGAGGTTGTGGATATCCCGGATGCGGTGGTTTTGCTACGGCTTGTGTAAAAGCCGACACGTTGGACGGCCTGTTATGCCCCGTAGGCGGAGCACCTGTAATGGGCAAAGTAGCCACCATCCTCGGAAAAGAAGCAGCCAGTGCAGAACCGATGGTAGCCGTTGTCCGCTGCAACGGAACGTGTGCCGCCCGTCCGCGTACCAACCAATACGACGGTGTGCAGAGTTGTGCGATTGCTTCCACCTTGTACGGCGGAGAGACCGGCTGTTCATTCGGTTGCTTAGGTTATGGCGACTGTGTGGCTGCATGTAACTTCGACGCCATCCACATCAACCTTAAGACCGGGCTTCCGGAAGTGGACGAAGACAAATGTACTTCATGCGGAGCTTGCGTAAAAGCTTGCCCGAAAAACATCATCGAACTGCGTAAGAAGGGCCCCAAATCACGCCGCGTCTTCGTCAGCTGCGTAAACAAAGACAAAGGCGGAGTAGCCAAGAAAGCATGCGCCAACGCTTGTATCGGCTGTGGCAAATGTGCAAAGGAATGCCCGTTCGAAGCAATTACAGTGGAAAACAACGTGGCCTACATCGATTACACAAAATGTCGCTTATGCCGCAAGTGCGTAGCCGTATGTCCGACCGGCGCCATCCACGAATTGAACTTCCCGCCACGTAAAGAGGCAGCTCCGGCTGTGGACGCCGACAAAGTAAAACCGGAGGTAGCACCGAAACCGGCAGCACCGAAGGCCGAAGTTCTTAAAACAGAAACTCCTAAAGTTGAAACAAAAGAAGAAACAATTCAAAAATAAAATCTAATAGTATGCTAAGGACATTTCGAATCGGAGGTATACATCCGCCCGAAAATAAATTGTCTGCCGGTAAGAAAATTACCGCTTTAGCTGCTCCTAAGCAGGTAATCATACCGCTCAGTCAGCACATCGGGGCTCCGGCCCAGGCAGTGGTAAAGAAGGGTGATCTGGTTAAAGTCGGAACACTTGTCGCCAAGGCAGGTGGTTTCGTTTCCGCCAATATCCACTCGTCAGTATCCGGTAAAGTAAACAAAATAGATAACGCCCTCGACTCAAGCGGCTACAAGCGTCCCGCCATCTACATCGATGTGGAAGGAGACGAATGGGAAGAAACGATCGACCGCAGCGATGCATTGGTAAAAGATTGTACGTTGTCATCCAAAGAGATCGTCGACAAGATTGCAGCAGCCGGTATCGTAGGTCTGGGGGGAGCCACTTTCCCGACACAGGTGAAACTGATGCCGCCTCCCGGAAGCAAGGCAGAAATCATCATCATCAATGCCGTAGAATGTGAACCTTATTTGACCTCCGACCATTCCCTGATGATGGAAAAAGGCGAACAGATATTGGTGGGCGTCACATTGCTGATGAAAGCCGTAAATGTAAACAAAGCCGTTATCGGCATTGAAAACAATAAACCCGATGCAATCGCCCACCTGACGAAGCTGGCAGCCGCTTATCCCGGAATCGAGATCATGCCGCTGAAAGTGCAATATCCGCAAGGAGGTGAAAAGCAGCTGATCGACGCCGTGATCCGTCGCCAGGTAAAGAGCGGCGCCCTGCCTATCTCGGCCGGAGCCGTCGTACAGAACGTAGGAACCGCCTACGCCGTCTACGAAGCCGTCCAGAAGAACAAACCTCTGTTCGAGCGCGTCGTGACCGTAACAGGAAAAGCCGTTGCCAACCCGTCGAACTTCCTGGTCCGTATGGGTACGCCTATCAACACGCTGATCGAAGCAGCCGGTGGTATTCCCGAAAACACGGGTAAGATTATCGGTGGCGGTCCGATGATGGGCAAAGCGTTGGTAAGCGCCGAAGTTCCGGTAACCAAAGGCAGTTCCGGCGTATTGCTCCTGACCAAGGAAGAATCTGTCCGCAAACCGATGCAGGACTGTATCCGTTGCGCCAAGTGCGTGAACGTCTGCCCGATGGGGTTGAATCCGGCCTTCCTGATGAAATTCACGATCTATAAGGATTGGGAAAAGGCTGAAGGAGGCTACATCCAGGACTGTATCGAATGCGGTTCATGCAGTTATACTTGCCCTGCCCACCGTCCGCTGTTAGACCAGATCCGATTGGGTAAAGGCAAAGTTATGGGTATTATTCGTGCAAGAAAGTCATAAAACAAGAGCAATATGGAAAACAAATTATACGTGTCTCCCTCGCCCCACATTCATGGCGGCGACAGCATAAGCAAAAATATGTACGGTGTACTGATTGCCCTTGTTCCGGCTTTCCTGGTATCACTCTACTTTTTCGGACTGGGTGCGCTGATCGTAACCGTAGCCTCGGTTTTCTTCTGTGTCCTGTTCGAATATCTGATTCAGAAGTTCCTGATGAAAAAGGAACCGACCCTTTGCGATGGCTCCGCTATCCTGACGGGCGTATTGCTGGCCTTCAACCTACCTTCCAACCTTCCGGTCTGGATCATTATCATCGGAGCGTTGGCGGCGATCGGCATCGGCAAGATGTCTTTCGGTGGATTAGGTAATAATATTTTCAATCCGGCGTTGGTCGGACGTGTATTCTTATTGATCTCCTTCCCGGCGCAGATGACGACTTGGCCGGTGGTAGATGCCTTGAACGTTTTCCCGATGACTTATACGGACGCCCAGACCGGTGCGACGGTACTGTCGTTGATGAACGAGGGCGTGACCGAGCTTCCGTCTTACGGGAATATGCTTGTAGGGGCTATGGGAGGTAGTCTCGGTGAAGTGAGCGCCGTGGCCTTGATCCTCGGTCTTTTATTCATGCTATGGAAAAAGATCATCACTTGGCAGATCCCGGTATCCATCTTGGCTACCGTATTCGTATTCACGGGCATCATGCACTTGGTGAATCCGGTACAATACGCCAGCCCGTTCGTTCATTTATTATCCGGTGGTTTGTTATTAGGCTCCATCTTTATGGCGACCGACTACGTAACCTCGCCGATGAGCAAGAACGGAATGCTTGTCTACGGCGTGGGAATCGGAATCCTTACCACGGTGATCCGTTTGTTCGGGTCTTACCCGGAAGGTATGTCGTTCGCTATCCTGATCATGAACGCATTTACTCCGCTAATCAACAGCTATATCAAACCTAAACATTTCGGAGGAAAGTAAGCATGGCAAAATTAAAATCAACATTACCCAATATGCTCCTTTCACTAACAGGCATTTGCTTGGTAGCAGGGGCGATCCTAGCCGGAGTGAACCAGTTTACCGCCGGCCCTATAGCGGTAGCCAAAGCGACCGCCTTGGAGGAAGCGATTAAAGCCGTTGCTCCCGAGTTCGACAACAAACCGACTGAGGACGTCTATATGGCCGTCTCCTCCGATGGTGATTCCCTCAAGATTTATCCTGCCAAGAAAGGCGGACAAGTCGTTGGCGGAGCTGTAGAGAGTAATACGAAAAAAGGCTTTAGCGGTGAGATACGGGTTATCGTAGGTTTCGATATGGATGGCAAGATCTTGAACTATTCCGTATTGCAACACGCCGAGACTCCGGGCTTGGGAGCCAAGATGCAAGAATGGTTCCGTGCGGACAAGAACAAGCAAAGTGTCTTGGGACGTACGATTCCGGACGGAGGCTTAAAAGTAACAAAAGATGGTGGCGATGTGGACGCTATCACGGCAGCGACAATCTCCAGCCGTGCGTTCCTCGATGCCGTGAACCGTGCGTATAGCGCATTCGCTGGCGTAGACGGACTAACGGGTGCCACTTCAACTGATAACAAATAAAAAGGGAGGACAGAACAATGAGTAATCTAAAAATATTGATGAATGGTATCATCACGGAGAACCCGACATTTGTATTACTGTTAGGTATGTGTCCTACCTTGGGAACGACCTCTTCGGCCATCAACGGCATGAGTATGGGATTGGCTACGATGTTCGTATTGATTTGCTCGAATATCGTGATTTCCGCCTTGAAAAACGTAATCCCCGACTTGGTGCGTATCCCGGGATATATCGTTGTGATCGCGACGTTCGTGACCGTAGTGCAGATGTGCATGGAAGCGTTCGTCCCGGCTTTATACGCTAGCTTGGGATTATTTATCCCGTTGATCGTGGTAAACTGTATCGTACTAGGACGTGCCGAGGCTTTCGCTGCGAAGAACGGCGTAGTCCCATCCGCTTTCGACGGAATCGGTATCGGACTGGGCTTTACGATGGCTCTTACGCTGCTGGGCGCTTGCCGTGAGTTCTTGGGAACCGGTAAGTTATTCAACGTAACCTTGATGCCCGAGGAATATGGTTCGCTGATCTTCGTATTGGCTCCGGGAGCGTTTATCGCCTTGGGTTATCTGGTAGCAATAGTAAACAAACTGCGTAAAGCATAATAAACGGATCATATGGAATATATATTGATATTTATCGCCGCCGTATTCGTTAATAACGTTGTACTGGCACAGTTCTTGGGAATTTGTCCGTTCTTGGGGGTATCTAAGAAAGTGGAGACTGCCGCAGGCATGGGAGCCGCCGTTACGTTCGTGCTTACGATCGCCACGATTGTTACATTCCTCGTGCAAAAATACATATTGGACGCTTTCGGATTAGGGTTCATGCAGACGATCAGTTTCATCTTGATCATCGCCGCCTTGGTTCAGATGGTGGAAATCATATTGAAGAAGGTCTCTCCCGCCCTTTACCAGGCGTTGGGCGTATTCCTTCCGTTGATCACCACGAACTGCTGTATCTTGGGTGTGGCGATCCTTGTAATCCAAAAAGAGTATAATTTATTAGAATCTGTGGTATATGCTATCTCGACCGCTATTGGATTTGCGCTAGCTTTGATTATCTTCGCGGGTATTCGGGAGCAACTAGCCATGACGCATGTTCCGGAAGGCATGAAAGGCACTCCTATCGCCTTGATAACGGCCGGTTTGCTAGCTATGGCTTTTATGGGATTCTCGGGTATCGTATAACAAACTTATCTAAATGAACACTAGAATGAAAAAGAAGATTTTAGTAGCGGGCGGAACCGGTTATATCGGCTCACACACCACAGTAGAATTGCAGAACGCCGGATATGAGGTAGTCATTATCGACGATTTGTCAAACTCGAATATCGAGGTGCTCGATGGTATCGAGAAAATCACGGGCATCCGTCCGGAGTTTATCCAATTGGATCTAAAGGATAAGGAAGGTACTCGCAAGGCATTGGAAGCTCATCCGGGCATCAAAGGCATTATCTTGTTCGCCGCTAGCAAGGCGGTAGGAGAATCCGTACAGCAGCCTTTGAAGTATTATCGCAATAATATTGTCACTTTGGTGAACTTGTTGGAGATGATGCCTGAATTCAATATCGAAGGTATCGTATTCTCTTCCTCTTGTACGGTATACGGACAACCGGATCCGGAGAACTTGCCGGTAACCGAGAATGCCCCGATCAAACCCGCTATGTCTCCTTATGGAAACACGAAGCAGATCAACGAGGAGATTATCCGGGATACGATCCATGCGGGAGCGCCTTTCAAGAGTATCATCTTGCGCTACTTCAACCCGATAGGCGCTCACCCAAGCGCAGAGATCGGCGAGTTGCCAAATGGTGTTCCCCAGAACTTGATCCCGTACTTGACACAGACGGCTATGGGTATCCGCAAGGAATTAAGCGTATTCGGCGATGATTATGATACGGCAGACGGCTCTTGCATCCGTGACTATATCAATGTCGTAGACTTGGCGAAAGCGCATGTAATCGCTATGGACCGTATGCTTGAGAATAAGTCTGATGAGCATATCGAGATATTCAACCTAGGTACCGGCAATGGTGTTTCTGTCCTTGAACTGATCAATACCTTCGAGCAGACAACAGGCGTTAAGGTTCCGCACAAGATCGTGGGCCGTCGTGAAGGTGATATCGAGAAGGTATGGGCCAATCCGGAGCACGCGAATAAGGTATTAGGCTGGACCGCCAAGGAGACTTTAGCCGACACCCTGCAATCCGCATGGAACTGGCAGAAACGTTTGAGAGAACGTGGCATCCAGTAAATAACACAAAAAAGAGGCCGTATCTGATAGCGCTTAGCTAAGATATGGCCTTTTTTATATCCTTATATCTACAAGTATTTCTCTAAGATCTCAAGAACTTTCCCGAAATCGATCGGCTTAGCGATATGCTCATTCATTCCGGATTCTTTACACAACTTGATGTCTTCCGCAAATGCGTTCGCAGACATGGCTATTATCGGCATGGACTTGATATCCGGACGTTCTAATGCCCGAATATGGCGAGTAGAGTCGTACCCGTTCATGACCGGCATCTGGATATCCATAAATACCAAGTCATAATATCCCGGACTAGAGTTTTTTACCATATTCACCGCGACAAGGCCATTTTCCGCCTCCTCTACCACCGCACCGGTCTCTTCTAGTAACACAGTCGCTATTTCCCTATTCAAGCTATTATCTTCCACCAGCAAGATCCGCTTACCCTCAAAGTTACCGAAAGGATATTGAGGCTTCTCCGTCTCTTCCTCTTTTTCCTCTTGCTTGATAGCGAAACTTTTCATCAAATAAAATAACTTGGATTTCATCAACGGCTTACTTATGAATCCATCGACACCGGCTCGTTGGGCTATCTCCTCAAAATGCGGACAATCATAAGCGGAAAGAATAATGATCGGAATATCCCGGCCAACGACTTTTCGGATACGGGTAGCGGTCTCGATTCCATCCATTCCCGGCATTTTCAGATCAAGGATAACGGCAAAATAGTCATCATTAAGATGATGTGCCCTCTCTACTTTCCCGATAGCCTCCTCACCAGAAATGGCATATTCACCTTTCATACCGATCTCGTTAATCCTCATACATGCGTTCTCGCAACACACGATATCATCGTCTACCACGAGAACCGGTAAATCCCTTAAATGATCATCCTCAAAACACCCTTGATCCTGCAATTTCAACTGCATCGTAAATGTAAAAACGGAACCTTTGCCATATTCACTCTCCACCAGAATCTCACCATTCATCATATGAGCGATATTACGGCTTATCGCCATGCCTAAGCCGGTTCCTTGTATATTCCGCAAGGTTGCGTCTTCCGCACGTTCAAATGGTTCGAAAACCTTGTGTAAGAAATCCGGCTTTATCCCGATACCATTGTCTATAACCGTAACCTCAAATAAACCATAATTACCATTTTTAATTGGCTTTTCCCGTATCTCAAGTGTTATTTTCCCATAGTCCGGCGTATACTTTATGGCGTTTGACAGCAAATTCAACAATACTTGCTGAATCCGTTGCACATCGCCAATCAGCTTTTCATGTTTGATTTGAAACAAGTGAACCCGGAAATCCTGAAACTTCTGACTGACCGAAGTCTGAACCATAGTAATTACGCTTTGCAATAACTCGCCCATATCGAACTCCTCGTCTGTCAGCAAAATATGTCCGCTCTCTACCTTAGACATATCCAAGACCTCATTGATCAAGTTCAATAACAATTTGGAAGAAACCATAATCTTCTTCAAGCAATCCACTATACGCTCCCGATCGTCGATATGCATACTGGCGATAGTGGTCATACCGATAATGGCATTCATCGGAGTACGTATATCATGGCTCATACGGGATAAGAAATCCGATTTAGCCTGATTTGCCGATTTAGCCACTTGTAGGGCATCTTGAAGTAATTGCCTTTGCCGCTCTTCCTCACGAACCTCCATAATATCGGTCCGGGTCAAAAGAAGTATATTCCTCTCCTTATCGAAAAAGCTAAAACGCAACTTCTTATCCCTAAAAACGCCATTCTCCATCACCTGACAGAACAAGACATACTCACGGGAATTTTGTAAGATAGATAAGACATGATCTAGGGAAAGATTTCGGGTTAACTCATCTCGCTGATCCTCCGGCACATATTTGTGGTGGAACTCGGCTACCTCTTTTTCATAGTCATTACTCGCTATCGGGGGGACCGGCGTCCCACTTTCACGATTGGAAGTATACATGACATAGCTATTCGTATTTGCCTCTATATAAACGACATAATCATACTCAGTCTGAACGGCAGCCTCTACGATCTGTGCCTTGCGACAATGATTCACATAGCGGCTGAAAAGAATGACACGATCCGGAATTCCACTCTTATCTTTCAAGATACGAATAAAAGCCTCATGCCACTCAAAACCCAACAAATCATTACAGAAACGCATGTCGAACTTCTTATTTGCTACGCCGCTAGCCGCCATTTGCCGCAATGAATTCAAGGATAAGATCTCCTCCCATTTCCCTAAATCCGCAGGATATACATATTCTTGAATGTAAGTCTGGCAAAGTTCTGTATAATCCAAACATTCTCCTTCCCTTTCGGGAGTCATCGAATCTTTGACTATCTCAACCTTTTCATTACCTAATGTGACGATCCAAAGCGTATCGACTAGCTCGTTTACACCACAGAGTAGTTCTTCCAAATTTAAAGTAGTATTTGTCATTTTCAATGATATAGATTTAATTAAGAGGAATAGAGATCCTATGATTTTGAGAGTATTTCATCGAGCCTCCCTCTCCAATCCTCTCCATTCAAAGGCTGATAGGTATGGAACCCCAGTTCCTGCCCCACTACGATATTATTCTTACCATCATCTACAAATAATGTTTCCTCTGGTCTGATTCCTGAATCCAAGACCATGCGATCAAAAATTTCACGATCTGGCTTAGTGACACCGATTTCATAAGAGAGATACAATTTATCGAAATAATCATTTA
>ENA-ORTW01004751-ORTW01004751.1-human-gut-metagenome-genome-assembly--contig:-NODE-4751-length-10428-cov-2.644944_pt1 | contig 10428 bp, 5 predicted proteins | sample MGYA00242072_ERZ509193 | MGnify/ENA primary metagenome ERZ509193 (study PRJEB26280, sample SAMEA2338813) | human gut metagenome | biome: human gut; feature: human-associated habitat; material: faeces...
AAGTAATACTTTCATAAATAATCCCAACCCTTTCTATAAGTTCTATAAGTTCTTTTGTTTCTGGCAATGCTTCGGCATCTTTGTAATTCTGCCGGAGACTATACCAGATGGGACTCATCGCTCATCTGATGTATTATCTGTTTTTAAACAGGATGTTGGTGTATAGTTCTCTTTTACATAATCTGGTCCGCAGACCTCATGAACTTTAGTAATAGAAATTGGCGTAATGCCGCAGACACGCAACAGTTCACAACCAACTTGTTTTCCGGCTTCTAAAGCCTTCTGGACAGCGGATACATCTCCGGAAATTCCTGCGGAAAATTCATTCATCATTGTAAGATTATGTGATGGAGAGCCGTACCATACGATGTCAACGGGAGCAGCCTTCATTGCCTGATCAACGGCGACAATACCGATTCCGGCAGGAGCGGCACCAATTACGCCGAATGCCTTGCCAAGTGGTGTGCCAAAAATCTCATGGAGAATCTCACCGGCACGTGGAGTGACATGGGATTCCATATGTCCTACTTCATTAATATAAATGCAGGCAGCCCAGTAATCAATCTGTTTTAAGGCAATCTCTACAAGTCTTCTGGCATCGGAAATATTCTCTGCACCAAGGACAAAGAGACATCCCTGTCCACACTGTTTGCCAGCATCAATTGCCATCTCAAAACGGAGCAGCTTTGCATTTACTGCTTTTACTGCGTCATCAATCGCAATCGCCTGTGCGACAGTTCCGGTTCGGGAAGATACAATACTGATGGCCTGATATTCATCGGGAATCTCAAGAAGTTCCTTGATATCTTCATGAATCGTTCCAATGACAAGACCGATAGTATTTGCCGCAGCGGTACCGACGAACTGGGTCGCTTCTGACTGCAAAAAATTATTCACATCCATTGTTATCCTCCTCCTAAATCTCTAAATAGTATAGCATGGGTTAGAAAAAATGTATATATAATGCCAGAAAATCACCTTGTTTTTGTAAAAATATACAGGTATACTTATGTAATAAGATTTTGAATGCGAAGAATTTTTTTGGTTTTGAAAGAAGTATAACTTTTGAGTGAAAAATATTGTGGTTTTGGAGGGGTAATTATGATAATGGAGGTAAAGAAGTTCAAAAAAGTACTTGTCGCAAACAGAGGAGAGATAGCGATTCGTGTATTTCGGGCATTGAGTGAGCTTGGAATCGGCTCAGTAGCGGTTTATTCAAAGGAAGATCGGTATGCGTTGTTTCGAACAAAAGCAGATGAGGCATATCCGTTAAATCCGGATAAAGGACCGGTGGATGCTTATCTGGATATTCCGACAATTATCCGAATTGCAAAGGAGAAGAAGGCAGATGCCATTCATCCGGGATATGGATTTTTGTCAGAAAGTCCGGAGTTTGCAGAAGCGTGTCGGAAGAATGATATTGTTTTTATCGGGCCGACAGTTGATGCGATGAATATCATGGGAGATAAGATTTCTGCGAAGAAGGCAGCAGAGGAAAGTAAAGTTCCGATTATAGATGGCAGTGATTTTATTATTCATGATGCAGATACCGCAAGTAAGATTGCAGACGAGATTGGTTATCCAGTCATGTTAAAGGCAAGTAATGGCGGCGGCGGCAGAGGAATGCGTATCGTGAAGAGTCCGGAAGAGATGGAGGAAGCTTTTGAGAAGTCAAGGAATGAGTCAAAACGTGTTTTTGGCGAGTCAAAGCTTTTTATTGAGAAGTATTTGATCCATCCAAAGCATATTGAAGTGCAGATTCTTGGAGATAATTACGGTAATATCGTTCATCTTTATGATAGAGACTGTTCTTTACAAAGAAGGAATCAGAAGGTAATTGAATTTGCCCCGGCATGGTCAATTTCTGATGAGACAAGAAAGAAGATTTTAGATTCTGCAAAAAGACTGGCAAGAAGAGTTGGTTATACGAATGTAGGAACGATGGAATTCCTTGTAGATGAGGAGGAAAGACCTTATTTTATCGAAATGAATCCACGAATCCAGGTGGAACATACGGTGACAGAGATGGTGACAGGGATCGATATTGTTATTTCGCAGATTCTTGTTGCGGAGGGCTATCCGTTAAATTCTCCGACGATTCATATTTATTCGCAAAATGAAGTGAAGTGTAACGGTTATGCTTTACAGGCAAGAGTGACGACAGAAGATCCTGCGAATCATTTCCTTCCGGATACAGGGAAGATTGATCTGTATCGTTCCGGTTCTGGTGGGGGAATCCGTCTTGATGGCGGTACTGCTTATACAGGTGCGATCATTACACCGCATTATGACAGTTTACTTGTAAAAGTTGTTTCTCATGACAGGACGTTTGAGAATGCGATTCATAAATCAGTACGTGCATTAAAAGAACTTCGTATTCATGGAGTAAAGACGAACATTACATTTCTGATTAATGTATTGAATCATGAGACATTTCATCAGGGAAAGTGTTTTACTACATTTATAGAAGAAACACCGGAATTATTTGAATTACATTATAAATTAGACCGTACAACAAAGATATTAGAGTTCCTTGCAAACAAGATGGTTAATGTTAATCCGGGACCAAAGCCATTTTTAGAAGATCGAAAAGTGCCGGTTGTAGATACAGAGAGAAAGCTATATGGGACAAGAGATGAATTTTTGCGATTAGGAGCGGAAGAATTTACCCAGAAAGTTTATCGGAGTCAGAAGCTGTATGTGACGGATACGACGATGCGTGACGGACAGCAGTCGTTACTTGCGACAAGAATGCGGACAAAAGAAGTGGCAGGTGCGGCAAGAGCGACAAACCTGTATTTAAAGGATGCGTATTCAATTGAAGCCTGGGGAGGGGCAACATATGATACGGAGTATCGTTTTTTAAAAGAATCTCCATGGAAACGATTGGATATTTTAAGAGAGCGTATGCCAAATGTTATGATACAGATGCTGCTTCGTGCTTCAAACGTAGTTGGATACAGTACCTATCCGGATAATGTTATTAAGAAGTTTATTAAGGTATCCAGTGATCATGGTGTAGATATTTACCGTATTTTTGACAGTATGAACTGGATGGAAAATATGAAGCTTCCGGTAGAAGAAGCTTTAAAGACAGGAAAGATTGTTGAGGGAGCCATCTGCTACACCGGAGATATTTTAAATCCAAAGGAAATGAAATATACGATAGATTATTATTGTAAAAAGGCAAGGCAGTTAGAAAAGATGGGATGCCATGTGATCGCATTAAAGGATATGTCTTCTTTATTAAAGCCATATGCAGCGAAGAAGCTAATTGAAGCTTTAAAGGAAGAAGTACGTGTTCCGATTCATCTTCATACACATGATACGACAGGGAATGGAATTGCAACATATCTGATGGCGGCAGAAGCAGGGGTAGATATCGTAGACTGTGCGATCGGTTCGATGAGTTCCCTTACCAGCCAGCCATCAATGAATGCATTAGTGGAAGCGCTGCGGGGAACAAAGCGTGATACAGGAATTGATCCGGACGGATTACTTGTTTTAAATGATTATTACGAACATGAACGTAAGATTTATAAGCCATTTGAGAGTGATATGGATTCTCCAAATCCGGAGATTTATAAATACGAGATTCCGGGTGGACAGTATTCTAATTTTGCCGCTCAGGTAAAAGAAATGGGTGCCGGCAATGATTTTAATGATATTAAACGTCTTTATAAAGAGGCAGATGAGGTTCTTGGAAATATTATTAAAGTAACTCCGACATCAAAAGTTGTCGGTGATATGGCAATTTTTATGTTGAAAAATGATCTGACAAAAGATAATATTTTAGAGAAAGGAAAAGATTTATCTTATCCAGATTCCATCGTACAGTATTTCAAGGGTGCACTTGGGCAGCCGGAAGGAGGATTTCCGGAGGAACTGCAAAAGATTGTATTAAAAGGACAGGAACCGATTACGGTACGTCCGGGAACCTTACTTCCAGATGTGGATTTTGATGCAATCGGAGCGTACCTGCGGGAGAATTACTACATGGAATCCATGGAACAGCCGGAAGTTATGGAGCAGAAAGTATTAAGTTATGCCCTTTATCCAAAGGTATATGAGGACTATTGCGAGCATTTCCAGGCATATAATGATGTATCGAAGTTAGAAAGTCATGTTTATTTCTATGGTCTTCGTCCGGGAGAGGAAACAACGATCCAGATTGAAGAAGGGAATGATACGTTGATTAAGTTTATCGGCAAGTCAGAACCAGATGAAAAAGGATATCGTATTTTACAGTTTGAAGTGAATGGATTTTTACGCGAAGTGAAGATTCTTGATAAGCATTTTGAAGTAAAGGCAGATCGAAAGTTAAAGACTGATCCGAAGAATCCGGGTCATCTTGGGGCGACCTTACCGGGAACAATCTGTGATATCCGGATTAAAGAAGGAGACCGCGTTCAGAAAAATATGCCGCTTATGGTGATTGAAGCCATGAAGATGGAAACAACTGTCATTTCAAAAGTGAATGGTATTGTTGATAAGATTTATGTAAAGGATGGAGAGGAAGTGAATGAGGATACCCTTCTCGCATCGTTTATTATCGATACAGATGAACAGCCGGAAGAAGTGCATCCAGAACTTCCTAAGATGGATCTTGCATCCTTAGAAGAGGATGAATTCAAAACAGTTGAAGTGGCTGAAAAAGAAAATAAATGAAATTTGGAGGTGTGGATGGAAAGAGAGCATATTACTCCGCAAGGAGTATCTGTATTTCACGATAAAAATGAAAGTATTCACAGTTTCTGCCTGTGTTTGTATGTGCGGGCAGGATCACTGTTTGAGACAAAGAAAGAGAATGGAATTTCTCATTTTTTTGAACATATCGTATTTAAAAATATTCATTATGCCATGGGAGAGAATCTGTATCAGACCTTAGATCGATGTGGACTTGATTTTAATGCATCTACCTATGAAGAATTTATTCAGTTTATTATTACAGGTGCTCCGGCACATTTTGAGGAAGCAGCAGAAATTCTGACAGGAATATTTGCACCGTTTACTCTGCCTGAAGAAGCAATCGATACAGAAAGAAAGCGTATTAAAGCAGAAATTCGTGAAGAAGATGAGGAGAGTAGCCTGAATTACTTTACAAAACAGATTGCGTGGAAAGATACTTCGTTAGAGAGAACGATTACCGGAAAGAAAAAGACACTCAATAAAATAAGAAGAAAACAGCTTTGTGCTTTTCAAAAAAAGGTATTGGCTGCCAATAATATTTTCTTTTATATCAGTGGAAATTACCCGGAATCTTCTCTATCTGTACTGACAAGGCTGTTAGAGCCATATTCTTTTTCCTTTTTAAAAGAAGAACGAGAGAACATCGCACCGGTGCCAAAGAGATTTGGACAGAGAAAGCCAAAGATCTATGTGAAAAACAGCAAGAAAACCTGTGTCTGTTTTTCTGTAGACATTGATGCATCCCGTTATACGCTGGCAGAGAAAAATCTGTTATTTGATATTTTATTTGAGGGAGAATTCTGTAAAATCCATCAGGAACTTTCAGAGAAAAAAGGCTATGTATATAGTTATGACCCATGTTTTCAGCATTATAATAACATTGGGCAGATGACTCTTGTTTATGAAGTATTACCGAAACATCTTTATGATTCTGTAGAAACAGTTATAGAAGTATTAAAGTCTATGAAAGAAGGAATTACAGATGAACTTTCTTATGTTCTGCCTCACTATATAGATAATGCAGGCTTTTTATTGGATGATACGGAAGAATTTAACTGGGTCAGAGCTTATGAAGGACATATTCTTGACGTATACTATAAAGATATAGAGGAACGAACAGAGTCTTACCGAAGTGTCACAACGGAGCGTATGACACAGATCTGCCGGGAAGTATTCAGACAAAGTAATATTTTACTGACAATAAAAGGAAAGAAGAAAAAGGTAGATAAGGAGCGTCTTTCCAAGATTCTTTGTACGTTAGATTGACCCGGAACGTTTCTTGGGATATAATAAAGTCGTTTATGGAGGTGTAATGTTATGAGAGAGAATTCATGGCTTAGTTATACGGATGAGGATGATAAGAATGTAGAAGTTCTCGCCGGAGAGTATAAAGAATTTTTAAGCAAATGTAAGACAGAACGGGAATGTACAGAGTATTTTACTAAAGAAGCGGAAGCTTGCGGTTATCAGGATCTTAATAAACTGATCGCACAGGGAACCCGTTTAAAAGCCGGAGATAAGGTATATGGTGTCGGCATGGGTAAGACGATCGCTCTTTTCCAGATTGGAAAGCAGCCGCTTACCGAGGGAATGAACATCCTTTGTGCGCACATCGATTCTCCACGTCTTGATTTGAAACAGAATCCGTTATATGAGGATACAGAATTATCTTTTATGGATACACATTATTATGGCGGTATTAAGAAGTACCAGTGGGTTGCACTTCCTCTTGCACTTCATGGCGTAGTGGCCAAGAAAGATGGAACAGTAATTTCTGTCAATGTAGGAGAAGACCCGGCAGATCCTGTTGTTTACGTGACAGATCTTTTGATTCATCTTGCAGGAAAGCAGATGGAGAAAAAGGGATCGGTCGTTGTTGAAGGTGAGAATCTGGATATTCTCGTAGGAAGCCGTCCTCTTTCCGGAGAAGAAAAAGATGCAGTAAAGGCAAATATTTTACGCATTTTAAAAGAAAAATATCAGATAGAAGAAGAAGATTTTCTTTCTGCAGAAATCGAGGTAGTACCGGCAGGTCCTGCAAGAGACTGTGGACTTGACCGCAGTATGATCGCAGGATATGGCCATGATGACAGAGTATGTGCATTTCCATCTTTTGCGGCAATGATGGAGACGGGACATGTTGACAGAACTTCCTGTTGTCTTTTGGTAGATAAAGAGGAAATCGGAAGTGTGGGAGCAACGGGTATGCAGTCGATGTTTTTTGAGAATACCGTTGCAGAGATTCTTGCATTGATGGGACAGGATTCTAATCTGGCAGTAAGAAGAACACTGGCTCGTTCAAGGATGCTTTCTTCTGATGTAAGCGCTGCCTATGACCCAGCTTATGCAGAAGCATTTGAGAAGAAGAACTGTGCTTATTTTGGAAAAGGAATGGTTCTTAATAAATATACCGGAGCAAGAGGTAAGTCTGGTTCTAACGATGCGAATGCAGAATATCTTGCGAGACTTCGCCGTATTTTTGATGAGAATAAAGTCGCTTTTCAGACAGCAGAGCTTGGAAAGGTTGATTATGGCGGAGGTGGAACAATCGCTTACATTGCAGCCCTTTATGGTATGGAAGTTGTAGATAGCGGTGTTGCTGTGTTAAGTATGCATGCGCCTTGGGAGATCATCAGCAAGTCTGATTTATATGAGGAGAAAAAAGGATATCTTGCCTTTTTAAAGAATGCTTAAGTGTAAAAATAATCTTGAACTGGAGAAACATATGAATTGTCAGAATGCACAGTCCATGGTACTGAATTTCATTAATAATAAGTTAGATAAAGAAGAAACCAAAGAATTCATTGAGCATATCCGTAGTTGTAAAGATTGCTGGGAGGAACTGGAAATCTATTATGTTATGCTGATCGGTTTAAAACAGCTTGATGAAGGAGAAGAACTGGCCGCTGATTTTAAAGAAAAGCTTCAGAATGAAGTGGACAGCCGTTATCTGGAAATAGAAAAGAATTCTAAGCGGAAGTATGCGGTAAAGATTGTAATCGTTCTTACGATAGCGGCAATGCTTATCTGGATGTTTGTGTATCTGGTTTTTGCGATGTTTCTTTAAATTGTAAAGTCTGGCAGAGTAGAGGATGGAAGTGTTAAGTAAAGCATGACGATCCTTCAATATGCCAGCTAACCTGCACTGAAGAAAGAAAATATCTGAATTCAGTCGCAGGTTTTTGTGTTATAGGAGGAAATATGTCAGATAAAATTATGCTGTTAGACGGACATAGCCTGTTGAACCGGGCTTTTTACGGTCTGCCGGATCTGACGAATGCCGAAGGAAAGCATACGAATGCAGTACTTGGTTTTCTAAATATTATGCTTCGTTATGTAGAAGAGGAGAAGCCGACGCATCTTCTAGTGGCATTTGACCGGAAAGAACCGACCTTCCGTCATATAAAATATAAAGAATATAAAGGGACGAGAAAGCCAATGCCAGCGGAATTACATGAGCAGGTTCCGTTGATGAAGGAAGTCTTAAAAACGATGGAAATCCCAATTATCACACAGGCGGGAATTGAGGCTGACGATATTTTGGGAACGATCGGAAAAGAAGCGGAAGAAGCCGGTTTTGATGTAGCAATCGTATCGGGAGACCGGGATTTATTGCAACTTGCAACAAAAAAAGTGAAAGTAAAGATTCCAAAAACAAAGGCATCTGGAACAGTGACGGAAGATTATTATGAGGATGATGTCCGCGAACTTTACGGCGTGAGCCCAACAGAATTTATTGATATGAAAGGGCTTATGGGAGATACTTCTGATAATATTCCTGGAGTTCCTGGAATCGGGGAAAAGACAGCCGCAAAGATTATTAAGGAATATCATTCTATTGAGAATGCTCATGACCATATCGAAGAGATCAAGCCTGCACGTGCTAAAAATAATTTGCAGGAATACTACGAACAGGCAATAATGAGCAAAGATCTTGCGACAATTAAAAAAGACTGCGATCTTTCTTATGATTTTAAGGATGCAAAGATTGGAACACTTTTTACAAAGGAAGCATACCAGTTATTTAAAGAGTTGGAATTAAAGAGCCTTTTTAAATATTTTGGGGAGGAAGAAAAGGAAGAAGAGACTTTAGAAGTTGTAAGTACTTTTGACCTGGGCGAAATAGAGAATGTATTTGCTTCTATTAAAGAAGAGGGACAGGCAGCGCTTGGAATTATCGGTGTGAGTGGAAATTGTAAGGGGCTTTCTCTTACATGGAGGGATAATACAGTACTTGCCTTAGTGGGCGGCTTTGTGACAGAGGACTATTTAAAAGAAAAGATTACAGAGCTTTTAAAAGAAGGAACAGAGCTGATTGTCCTTGATTATAAAGCACTGTTACATTTTTCAGAAGAAGTGCGAGAGTATGAAAGCCAGATTCAGGATGTAGGTATACAGGCATATTTGTTAAATCCATTACAGTCTGCGTATGACTATGAGGATATTGCAAGAGATTACCTTCGTCAGATGCTTCCGTCAAGAAAGGAAGTCTGCGGAAAAAAAGCGTTAGAAGAAGTCTTTTCACAGGAAGAAGAGAAGACAGTGCAGATGGCAGCCTATCTTTCCTATGTGCCATTCCATGCTTATCCACTTGTACTTGAAAAGTTGAGAGAAGCCGAAATGGAAGAACTCTATCTTACGATTGAGCGTCCAACGGTTGCCACGCTTTACGATATGGAAAAGTACGGAATCACAGTAGAAAAGGATGCCTTAAAAGAATATGGCGACCAGCTTGTAGGACGTATTGAAGAGCTGGAAAAAAATATTTATGAGCAGGCAGGCAAGACATTTAATATCAATTCACCAAAACAGCTTGGTGTCATCTTATTTGAAGATTTAAAGATGCCGTTTGCGAAAAAGACAAAAACAGGCTACTCCACGAGTGCGGATATTTTAGAGAAGCTGGCACCAGATTATCCGATTGTTTCTGACATTTTAGAATATCGTCAGCTTACAAAATTAAAGTCTACCTATGCGGATGGTCTGGCAGCCTTTATTCAGGAGGATGGAAAGATTCACAGTATTTTCCATCAGAAAGTAACGGCAACGGGAAGATTATCAAGTTCTGATCCAAACTTACAGAATATCCCGATTCGTATGCCACTTGGCAGGGCGATTCGAAAAGTATTTGTGCCAGATTCAGGTTATGTATTTGTCAGTGCAGATTACTCTCAGATTGAGCTTCGTGTGCTTGCACATATGGCAGGAGACACACATTTGATCGAAGCGTATCAGCATGGGGAAGATATCCATCGAATGACCGCTTCTCAGGTATTTGGTGTGCCGTTTGAGGAAGTCACTCCATTACTTAGAAGAAGTGCAAAGGCAGTAAACTTTGGTATTGTTTACGGTATCAGTGCGTTTGGACTTAGTCAGGATTTAAAGATTTCGAGAAAAGAAGCGAGCGAATATATTGATAAATATTTTGCAACATATCCGGGAATTAAGACGTATCTTGACGGCAATGTAGCATTTGCCAAAAAGGAAGGCTATGTTAAGACGTTATATGGCCGTGTCCGTCCAATTCCAGAACTTTCTTCGAGTAACTTTATGCAGAGAAGTTTTGGCGAACGTGTGGCGATGAATTCTTCCATTCAGGGAACGGCTGCAGATATTATTAAGATCGCGATGATTCGTGTGAGTAAACGTCTGCAGGAAGAAAAGCTTGCTTCAAGACTTATTTTACAGATTCACGATGAACTTTTAATCGAGACAAAAGAGGATGAAGTAGAAGAAGTA
>ENA-ORTW01004753-ORTW01004753.1-human-gut-metagenome-genome-assembly--contig:-NODE-4753-length-10426-cov-2.284640_pt1 | contig 10426 bp, 7 predicted proteins | sample MGYA00242072_ERZ509193 | MGnify/ENA primary metagenome ERZ509193 (study PRJEB26280, sample SAMEA2338813) | human gut metagenome | biome: human gut; feature: human-associated habitat; material: faeces...
TACGCCCGCAACCGCGGACTGCGGGAGGCGCAGGCGCCGCTGGTGGCCTTCATCGACGACGACGAACGGGTCAACGAGGGGTTTCTGCGCGCCTATCTCGAATTCTTCGAAACCCGTCCCGGGGCCGTCGTGGCCGGGGGGCGCATCGTCGCCGAATACCCCGCGGGACGTCCGGCGTGGATGTCGAAATACGTCGAAATGCCGATCGCCAATCCGATGGATTTCGGAGAGCGGGTGCGTCCGTTCCCGGCGGGACGCGTTCCCGGGGGCGGCAATATGGCTTTCCGCCGTGCGGGGCTGGCCGGTTACGGGGGGTTCGATCCGACGCTGGGGCGCGTGAACGGCGAGTTGATCGGCGGCGAGGAGAACGACTTTTTCGAACGTCTCCTGCTCGGCGGCGAGACGATCTGGTATGTGCCGGGGGCGGTGATGTGGCACATCATTCCGCCGGCGAAACTCACCGGGGCTTATTTTCGGCGGTTGAGCTACAACGTCGGGGTGAGCCAGCGGCTGCGGGCCGAAATCCACCGCCGGCTGCCGAAGACCTTCGTGCTGGAGATCGCCAAATGGGCGGCGACGCTCGTGCTCTGCTGCACGATGCCGCCCCGCAAATCGCGGTGGCTGCTGCGCATGCGTCTGGAAATCAGCCGGGGGCTGTTCACGAAAATTAAAAATTAGGAGTTGCAGACTTTGGTCGCATGCGATAAGCCCCTCCCGAGGAAGGGGTTTAGGGTGGGGTCAGGCTTGCAAACACGGCGGAACGCCGTGGAAACGACCTGCGAGAGCGAAAAAAGGAAACGAGAATAATAGTAAGTTGATGATATGTTAAAGGTACATAATTTACACGCCTCGGTCGACGGCAAAGAGATTCTCCGGGGTATCGACCTCGAAGTCAGGGCCGGTGAGGTGCATGCCATCATGGGGCCTAACGGCTCGGGCAAGTCGACGCTGGCGTCGGTGCTGGCGGGCAATGAAAAGTTCACCGTCACCGAAGGGTCGGCCGAGTTTCTGGGCCGCGACCTGCTGTCGATGCCCATCGAGGACCGGGCGCGGCTGGGGCTGTTCCTGGGCTTCCAGTATCCGGTGGAGATCCCGGGCGTCACGATGGCTAATTTTATGAAGCTGGCCGTCAACGAACAGCGCAAGTTCCGCGGCGAGGAGCCGCTTTCGGCCGCCGAATTCCTGAAACTCATGCGCGAGAAGAGCGCCGTGGTGGAACTCTCGTCGAAACTCACCTCGCGGGCCGTGAACGAAGGCTTCTCGGGCGGCGAGAAGAAGAAGAACGAGATTTTCCAGATGGCGATGCTCGATCCGAAGCTGGCGATCCTGGACGAGACCGACTCGGGGCTCGACATCGACGCCCTGCGCATCGTCGCCACGGGCGTCACGAAACTCCACACGGCGGAGAACGCCACGGTGGTCATCACGCACTACCAACGGCTGCTCGATTACATCGCACCCGATTTCGTGCACGTACTTTACAAAGGACGCATTGTAAAATCGGGAGGCCCTGAGCTCGCACTCGAACTCGAAGAAAAAGGATACGATTGGATAAAAAAAGAGGTTGACGCATAAATTCCTCCGACTATGAATGCAGCACAACAATATATCGATCTCTTCCGGGAAAATAGGGATCTCATCGACAAGCACTCTTCCGCCATACTGAATGGGCGGCGAGAAGCGGCAATTCGCGACTTTGAGTTACTGGGACTACCGGGGAAAAATCTGGAAGAATTTTTACATACCGACGTCGAATCTTTTTATGCACCGGATTACGGGCTGAATCTGGCCCGGATAAAACCGGCGGAAAATATCCGGGAAACGTTCCGTTGCGCTGTTCCCGATCTCGAAAGCCGACTCTATTTTTTCATCGGAGATACATTCCGTCAGGGAACAAACGTGAATCTGCCCGAGGGTGTCATCGCTTGCAGTCTGTGTGAAGCGGCCGCCCAACATCCCGAACTGGTAGACCGTTATTACGGGAAACTCGCCCAAACGGATAAAGACGGGACAGTCGCCCTCAATACCGCTCTTGTACAAGACGGCTTTTTCCTTTTTGTTCCCCGTCATGTAAAAATCGAAGAGCCTCTTCAAATTGTCAACCTTATGCACGGTTCCCACGATTTCATGGCCAACCGGCGTCTGCTCGTCGTACTTGAAGAAGGGGCGCAAGTACGCCTGCTTTCCTGCGACCATACGCTCGACAAAGGAAACTTTCTGACTTCAACGGTCAACGAAATTTTTATCGGGGCTAATGCCACCTTCGACTACTACGACCTCGAAGAATCTACTCTCAATACGCACCGCGTCTCCTCGACATTCATACAGCAGGAAAGTGCATCGAACGTATTGGTCAACGGTATCACCCTGCACAACGGCTATACCCGCAACAATTACTATATCACTCTGGCCGGAGAACATGCCGAGACACATCTCTATGGCATGGCCGTAGCCGACAAGCGGCAGTTGGTCGACAACTTTACCTTTATCGACCACAAAGCGCCCTACTGCACAAGCGACGAACTCTTCAAATATGTGCTCGAAGACTCTGCAACGGGTATTTTCAACGGACGGATTCTCGTGCGTCAAGGTGCGCAAAAAACCTCGGCCGTACAGACCAACCGCAACCTCTGTACCACCAAAGAAGCGCACATCTATACCCAGCCGCAACTCGAAATATATGCCGATGATGTAAAATGCAGCCACGGTGCCACAGTGGGACAACTCGATGGTAACGCACTTTTCTACATGCGCTCGCGCGGTATTCCCGAGTCCGAAGCCCGTATGTTGCTCATGGTGGCCTTTACGCACGATGTTATCGAAAAAGTGCGCATCGAGAAATTGAAAGAACGTCTGCACAAAATGGTCGAACGTCGATTCAGAGGGGCACTCGATAAATGCGCTGGTTGCCGCATATGTCAATAATTAAAGAAAACACTATGCTGGATATACATAAAATACGGCAGGATTTTCCCATTCTTTCCCGAGAAGTATACGGTAAACCATTGGTATACCTCGACAACGCCGCCACGTCCCAAAAACCGCGCTGCGTCATCGAAACCATTACCGATGGCTATACCCGCATCAACGCCAACGTACATCGCGGCGTACACCGCCTCAGCCAAGAGGCCACCGACGGACACGAGCACGCCCGACGACGTGTACAACAATTCCTCCATGCCGCCCACGACAGAGAAATCATTTTTACACGCGGCACCACGGAATCGATAAACCTCGTAGCCCATTCGTTCGGAACCGCATTCCTGCACGATGGCGATGAAATCATCATTTCGGAGATGGAACACCACGCCAACATCGTCCCCTGGCAATTATTACAAAGTTCCCGTAAAATAAAGCTGAGGGTCATTCCTGTCGATGACAAAGGCGTACTCGATATGAATGCCTTCCGGGCTGCTTTCAACGAAAAGACCAAATTGGTCTCCATCACTCATGTATCGAATGTGCTGGGAACAATCAATCCCATCAAAGATATTATCGACATCGCCCACAGCCACAATGTTCCCGTACTTATCGACGGGGCGCAAGGCGCACTGCATCAACCTGTCGATGTGCAGGCACTCGACGTAGATTTCTATGTACTCTCGGCTCATAAAATGTATGGGCCCACCGGTATCGGCATTCTCTACGGAAAAGAAAAATGGCTCGATGCCATGCCACCCTATCAGGGAGGCGGAGAAATGATAGGACACGTAACTTTCGAGAAAACGACATTCAACGAACTACCGTTCAAATTCGAAGCGGGTACTCCCGACTACATCGGAACAATGGCTTTCGCCCGAGCCCTCGATTACATCGATAGCCTCGGCATCGAGAATATCGCCGCCCACGAAGACGATTTATTGCGATACACAACCCGAAAACTCACTGATGAGATAGACGGCATACGCATTTACGGGACTGCTCCCGAAAAATGCGGTGTCATCTCGTTTCTTGTCAGGGACATACACCCCTACGACATGGGTATGTTACTCGACAAGTTGGGATTTGCTCTGCGATCGGGACACCACTGTGCACAACCGCTCATGGAAAAATTTGGTATCGTCGGGACGTTACGGGCATCTTTTGCCGTATATAATACAATAGAAGAATGCGAAGCATTCGTTGCAGCCGTGAAACGGGTCTCCCAGATGTTTTGACAACTTTTCTACATATAAATTCGACAGATAGCGGCGTACAAAAATTACGCCGCTATCTGTTTTTCAAATCAATTTACAAGACAAAACCGGTTCATAGACGACATCTACCGCATCGAGATGGAAACGGGAAGAAACCCGTCCCGAAACCGATAACCGGTGGTATTTATACGGCGGAGCAAATGTACGCAGCAACAATCGTCCGGGAAGCGCTCCGTTCGCTTCGGCCCTATAAATACAGCCGTACCCCTCCTGAGCCCTGTTCGCTCCCCAAACCGAAAGTGATAAGGCTGCATCATCATCACTACACCGCAAAGCCCAGCAGGTAATCCGTTTCAGAACGTCGGGCAATAATTTTACGGCACGGGTTACAAGAGCTATTTCCACATCACCGGACTCCTGTTCGTCGCACAAATCATATACACGGGAATCTTCATCGATTGCCAACAAAGAAGGGTAAAGCGAATGAAATGCCTTATAAGTGGTCATACGCCGGGTCCATTGAGCAGAAGCCAAATCAAATACCCACATATACGGATAACCGGGTGATAAAAAAAGCAGTTCTTTTTCGATATAATTATACCCTATAACGGCATTCTTCACAAAATTCCCGAACGGTGTCGCATCAACGGCAATAGAAGTTATCGACAGCCCCGTATCCAAAACCGAAACCGTATCGCCGGGCAACGTATCGGGTAGTCCGTCAAAAGGCCTCGACAATAAAACGACATCCGATCCCTGCAGTGCCATCAATCCCTGCTCTGACAAATACAACACCGCATCATCGACCGAAACGATATGGCGGGGTGACAATGCAACTTCCCGATTCACAGGCGACTGGCTAGCATAAAGGATATCGCCACTCCCCTGCCGCAACGCCCATATTCCGTCTGTCGTAAACACATACAAAGGAAACTCCCCGTATTGCCCCTGCGAAAGCGCCGCCGTAGCAGCTGCCATGCCGAGAACCGAACCAGAAGAAATTGTATAGGTATTGATTTGCGGGAAACTGAACGGATTGTAAACCGCCGACACCCGTAACTTTCCGGGAACATACTCTTCGGGATTTTTTACTTCGGGGAATAATGTTCCCCCCATAGACGATTGGATGGGATGCAACGTTATGGGGTTGAATCCGGGATTGAGGTAATAAGCCATATTTTCATTAGGAGCGGCTTTCAACGGAAACCGGTCGTAATAATTAGGTGATCCCGAAGTGGTCATTCCTATAATCTCTATCGACACTGCCCGGCTATCGGGATAAGAAAGATAAGCCGACAACTTATATGTATCCGTTTCAAAAGGCAATATCATTTGGCTTTGGCCCATTGTACCTTTGAGCGAAACTCGTACAAACCCGCGCTTCGTATAAGCCGGCATTGCCACGCCGTGATAGGTTTCCTGTGCTACCGAAAACAACGAAAGCGGATACCCGTCGAAAAACCGCGTCGTAACATCGCCCAAATGTAAACGTCCGTTATAGACATACGACTCTTTCGCCCGGAGGGTATGCAACGAAAAATTATCGAGCAGAAGCGTTCTCTGGTGTATCAAATTGGAAAGCGAACAGGTATAGGCAAGCGGTTCGGGAGTTTGGGAGTCTCCCTTTATATCTTCTATATCCAACGAAGCGACTTTGTAGAAAAGGGTCTCGCTGATGATCTGTTCCCGTTGTTCGTCATCGGGAAGTACCGGCAACGAAAAGCGCAACACCCGGGCCGGATTCCCATTAACATCGTCTTCCTCTACGATACGATAATTATCTTCGATCGCACCCTCTTTTACCAGAGGCAACTCTTTTGAAAAAAATATATCTATCCCTTTTACGACATCGCTCCATTCCGAAAGATCGGCCTTTTTTATCGTATAATAAACTTTTTCGCCCGACAAGGAAAACGGATTATGAAGAAACTTTTCCACATTTCCGTCTTTTACCCGGCACATCGCAGCCAAATTATTATTGAAAGACAAAGCGTCGGAACCGCACAACAACACCGGCGGCGACGGATAGATATAACTGTCGTCATAAAGACGCAATGCATAGCGCACCATAAACGGGAAAGAAAGATAACCGTCATCGAGCAAGGCACTTTTGGCCCGGCTATAAGTACCATACACCAAAGACGAGAAGCGTACCTTATCGTTATCGGAAAGGGTAAAGGAGGCATCATCGGAAGTGGGTGAAACCAATGCATAATCGCTCCACAACTCCTCTCGAATCGTCTTTTCTCCCAACGAAAACGAAATCTCGGGAAACTCCGGCCGAGTACCTAAAAGCCGGTAAGAGCCATCGATATAAAAAAGATAATGCATGGAATCTTCAGCAAAGGCGATCAATGCATTTCCCACAGCCTCCATACGTTTTACCCCCGTGAGCTCAAAACTCTCGGGCCTTTCCAACGGGACTATTTCCCCATCGGTTTCTTGCGCTTCGTAATAAAGGAACGAGTCGTCATAAGTAAAGAAATGCTTGTACGACTCATTTACATGGACAAAAATAAGGCGATGCGAAGGATCGGCCGGGGTATAGCAGCATGACGGTGTCCCCACCGGACGCCAAACATCGTCCCGGCAACGGAGATTGACAACATGGCTACACTCCCCGTCGGGAGAAACCGACGGAGGTAAAAGAGCGGATATTCCGGTTATTTGTAATCTTTTCTGTTCTTGCATTTTTTCGAGATTTAAATTTTTCTGACTGCGGCAAATGTAACGGTCAACCGACATGCCGGCATGGGGAATTTATCAAATCTCCCGCCAAAAAAAGTCCTTTTTATAAACTTCACATACAATCGGAACAAATCCCCCCTTTATTTGCCCCGGAAAAAATCCCATGCGGTAAAAACCGCTTCACGTCAAACCAACTTTATTTTTATATGATGAAAGAAATCAATTATCGTATTTTCAACAACCGGTATCTAATGCCGCAACAGACTGCAGAAAAAAAACATCGGGCATCCGATGACAAGATGCAAAAACCACCCGACGAAACAGACTACGAAGTCTTGTGGCTGGCCAAACGCGCCTGGGACAACCTCGACAAATATCGGCACACACGCACCCGCAGCCGTAACTATACCTTCGGCAATCAATGGAGCGATACCATAAACCTACCCGACGGACGCAGCATAAGCGAAGAGCAATACTTGAAAGAACAGGGAAAAGTTCCCCTGAAAAACAATCTGATACGCAAACTGGTGAAAAATGTAGTCGGACAATTCCGCGCCATACAGACTCAACCCGTGTGTATAGCACGCAACCGCCAAGACCAGCCGTTAAGCGAAATACTAAGCTCGGCATTGCAATATGTGCATCAACATAATCACCTGTGGGAAATCGACGGACGCTCACTCGAAGAATTTCTCATATCGGGCAGTTGTTTTCACAAAATAGAATACGGGAAACGCAATAACAAAAACGACGTATGGATCGATGAAGTAAATCCCAATCGCATTTTTTTCAACAGCATGGAAGATTCGCGGCACTGGGACTGTACCCTCATAGGTGAATTGCACGACGTCCCCATAGCCCAAGTACTCTCTCACTTCGCACACGGATCTCGTAAACGAGCGACCGAACTGCGTGAAATATACTGCAATGCGACCGAAAGCCAGCTCAGGGAGACTTACGAAAACTTATCGAGCGAGCCCCTCGACAATATCGATTTCTTCATGCCGACCGACAAGCATCTATGCCGTATCATCGAGGTGTGGAGACTCGAAAACCGAGAACGCCTCATGTGCCACGACACGCTGACGGGTCGATATTATAAAGAAGAAATCGACCACGCAGCCGAAATAGAGGTGGAAAATCAACGACGCATAAGCGAAGCCCGTTCGAAAGATATCGCCGAAGAAAACGTACCCCTGATACATACCGAATGGTTTATCGACCAATTCTGGTATTACCGATTCTTCACGCCTTTCGGCGAAATACTGGCAGAGGGTGAAACTCCCTATTGGCACGGAGAACACCCTTATACCTTTAAACTCTATCCGCTTATCGACGGAGAGATACATTCGTTTGTCGAAGACATTATCGACCAGCAACGATATATCAACCGCCTCATCACACTGGTAGACTTCATTATGGGATCGAGCGCAAAAGGAGTGCTTCTTTTTCCCGAAAACCAAATTCCCGACGGCATGACGATCGAAGATATAGCCGAAGAATGGACACGCTACAACGGAGTCATTCTCTTCAAGCCCAAACCGGGAGAGGCTCTGCCGCAACAAATCGCTATCAATGCCACCAATATCGGCGCTTACGAGTTGTTGAATTTGCAAATGCAACTGCTCGACAATATTTCGGGTGTACACGGAGCCATGCAGGGACAAGCACCCAGTGCCGGAACTCCGGCCGACTTGTACAGCCAGCAGGTACAAAATGCGGGTATAAATCTGATCGATATTTTCGAATCGTTTAAAAGTTTCAGGGAGCGTCGCGACACCAAACTCCTGAAAACCATACAGCAGTATTACGACCGTCAACGTTATATCGATATTGCCGGAGACAAAATCGACGAAAGAAATATTCCTTATACACCCGACGAGGTACAACACGCCGAGGTAGACATCAACATTACCGAATCAACTTCATCTCCGGTATTCAGGTCGGCTTCGAACGAATTCCTGCTACAACTCTTCCGCATGGGACACATCTCTCTCGAAATGTTGCTCGAAAACGGAGCATTTCCTTTCTCCGACCGTCTGCTGCAAAGTATCGAAAAGCAGAAACAAGAGCAACAGGAGATTCTCACATCGGCTTTACAAGCACAACAGACTCCGACTTTTTCTCAACCGATGGTATGATGTCGGGAATACCCAACCCGTCGATATAGAGATGCCGAGATAAGAATAATAAAGGAGAAGGGGCGATTACTTGCCCTTTCTCCTTTATTATTCATCGACAAACTTTCGCTGATACTCTTCGAGAATACGACTCACGTTGAAGTAAAATCCTCTTGCATTACCTATAAGGTCGTAGACCTGAATATAATCGTAACAAGGAGGACAGAAATCGTATGACTCGGCGATGACCCCCAAAGTATTGAGCAGATCATACGCATGGACAGGTTCTATGATATACCACGCCGTCTCGGGGGTACAACCATCACCGGTAGAAATAATGGCATCGACCAAATGATGGATACGCGCCTGCCAGAAAAGTACTTCGGATTCATTATCCAACAGATTGTTGGCATAGACCAATACGGCCATACGTCTCAGGTCGAACGGGTTGTCGGCAAGAATACGGTGAGCATACCGCACAAGTTCCTTGCATTCTTCGGGTGTATGACTACACCGATTGTAAAGTGTATCGATTGCCGTGTTGTAAAAAGAGACTCTATACGGATTATAATCTTCCTGAAAAGAATAACCCAGATAAAGGTATCTATAATCATCGGCCGTAAGCGTGGTATCTCTCCGGAGATACCGATCCATCAATACAGGATAATAATAAGGCGACGTGCGATCTTGCACGGCAAGTCTTACAGCCGACATATCGGGAACAGACATCGCCAACGTATCGGGCCCCGTATGAGGACGGGTAACCGCCCAACTCACGCACGGAACGAACAAACACAAAAAAAATACCAATTTCTTCATAAACAAAAATATATCGCCTCCCCAACTACACATTACCATCGACAAGCGTACACAACAGACCGTCGCACGCATCTTCGAGCAAATCGAGAACCAATTCAAATCCGTCGGCTCCGCTGTAATATGGGTCGGGAACATGGTCGTGGAGGAAGTGCCTATTATACTCGGTCATGCGGTGAATTTTTGCCAACGAATCAACGTCGGGTGCCAAACGACGCAAATTCTCGACATTCATATCGTCCATGCCGATAATCAAGTCGAAACGATCGAAATCTTCCCCGGTTATCTTACGGGAGCGATGCTCGAGCGAATAGCCTCTGCGGACAGCATGAGAACGCATACGGGAATCGGGCAAGTCGCCGGCATGTCCGCCGTATGTCCCGGCCGAATCGATTACAAACAAATCGGTCAATCCCCGTTCTTCTACCAAATGCCGCATGATACCTTCGGCCGCCGGCGAGCGGCATATATTCCCCAAACAGACAAAAAGTATACGATAAGAACGGGTGGTATCGGAGGGAGAAGCCATATGCAACAGTATGATTTTCTTAAATTTCCTGCAAAGATACGTTTTTCGCCCCGTCTCTCAAATTAATCTTTATAACAAAGACTTAAAAATTACGGAGAAACCGATTCCGAAAAACCGCTGCTTTCCAAAGCAAAACA
>ENA-ORTW01004755-ORTW01004755.1-human-gut-metagenome-genome-assembly--contig:-NODE-4755-length-10417-cov-3.002799_pt1 | contig 10417 bp, 7 predicted proteins | sample MGYA00242072_ERZ509193 | MGnify/ENA primary metagenome ERZ509193 (study PRJEB26280, sample SAMEA2338813) | human gut metagenome | biome: human gut; feature: human-associated habitat; material: faeces...
ACAAGGAAAAGATGTTCAGGTATCTGCCGAGCAAGGTATATGCCAAACTGATTGATGTAATTGACAACGGTGCGCCGCTGGACCGCAGTATTGCCGATGAAGTGGCGGCGGGAATGAAGAAATGGGCGCTTGAGATGGGAGCCACCCACTACACGCACTGGTTTCATCCGCTCACCGAAGGCACTGCCGAAAAACACGACGCTTTTGTGGAACACGACGGCAAGGGCGGCATGATGGAAGAATTCACAGGCAAGTTGCTTGTGCAGCAGGAACCGGACGCATCCAGCTTCCCCAACGGCGGTATCCGCAACACGTTCGAGGCACGCGGATATTCAGCATGGGACCCCTCCTCTCCCGCGTTCATAGTAGATGATACACTCTGCATTCCTACCATCTTCATTGCCTACACGGGTGAATCTCTTGACTACAAAGCGCCGTTACTCAAAGCACTGCGTGCAGTGGACAAGGCAGCGGTAGACGTATGCCGCTACTTCAACCCGGACGTAAAGAAAGTAGTGGCGTACTTGGGCTGGGAACAGGAGTACTTCCTGATTGACGAAGGCCTTTACGCCGCCCGCCCCGACCTGTTGATGACCGGCCGCACACTGACCGGACACGATAGTGCCAAGAACCAACAACTCGAAGACCACTACTTCGGCGCCATCCCTCCGCGTGTGGCAGCCTTTATGAAGGAGTTGGAAATCGAAGCGTTGAAACTCGGAATCCCCGTCAAGACCCGCCACAACGAGGTAGCTCCCAACCAATTCGAGTTGGCTCCTATCTTCGAGGAATGCAACCTTGCAGTAGACCACAATATGCTCATCATGGCTCTGATGCGCAAGGTGGCACGTAATCACGGCTTCCGAGTACTGTTGCACGAAAAGCCGTTCAAGGGTGTCAACGGCAGCGGCAAGCACAACAACTGGTCGTTGGGTACGGACACGGGCATCCTGCTCCATGCCCCCGGCAAACTGCCCGAAGACAACCTACGCTTCATCACCTTTGTAGTAAATACCTTAATGGCAGTCTACAAACATAACGGATTACTGAAAGCCAGCATCTCCAGCGCCACAAACGCCCACCGACTGGGAGCGAATGAAGCGCCTCCTGCAATCATATCCAGCTTCCTCGGCAAGCAGTTGAGCCAGGTTCTGGAACATATTGAGGAAAGCACTAAGGATAACCTCATCAGCCTCAGCGGCAAACAGGGCATGAAGCTGGACATTCCACAGATACCCGAGCTAATGATAGACAACACCGACCGTAACCGTACCAGCCCGTTTGCCTTTACGGGCAATCGCTTCGAATTTCGTGCCGTAGGTTCGGAAGCCAACTGCGCCAGCGCCATGATTGCCCTGAACTCCGCTCTTGCCGAGCAACTGGTAGAATTCAAGAAGGATGTAGACGAACTTATCGGGAAGGGTGAACCGAAGATTTCGGCTATCCTCGACGTTATCCGTAAATACATCAGGATATGCAAGCCCATTCACTTCGACGGTAACGGCTACAGCGACGAATGGAAAGCCGAGGCCAAAAAACGCGGTCTGGACTGCGAAACCAGTGTACCCCTCATCTTCGACAACTATCTGAAGCCCGAAAGCATCCGTATGTTCGAGTCTGTAGGCGTAATGACGCAAAAGGAACTGGAAGCCCGCAACGAAGTGAAGTGGGAGACCTATACCAAGAAAATTCAGATTGAAGCCCGCGTGCTCGGTGACTTGGCGATGAATCACATCATTCCCGTAGCCACTCAATATCAGACGGATTTGATAGACAATGTCTACAAAATGAAAGACCTCTTCCCGGCAGAGAAAGCTGCAAAACTGTCTGCCAAGAATTTGGAACTCATCGAAGAGATTGCCGACCGTACCACCTTCATCAAGGAACATGTAGATGCCATGATAGAAGCCCGCAAGGTTGCCAACAAGATTGAATGTGAACGCGACAAAGCCATCGCTTATCACGACAACATCGTACCGATGATGGAAGAAATCCGCTATCACATCGACAAGTTGGAACTCATCGTTGACAACCAGATGTGGACATTACCGAAATACAGGGAACTGTTGTTTATAAGATAAAGAGCTATTTCAGACATACAAACTCTGAAACCGGAAATTATCTATTTCTTTTGTTGGTTGTTTTAAGTTTGCAGGGGAAAGGAGTGCCGTGATGGTAGTTCTTTCCCCTTTTTTATCCGGCAAAAGCAGCCTGAAGAAGAAAACAGATTATCTTTGTCCCCAATTACAAATAAACACATTATGAAAGACCTGCGTATACGCCATACAGCATTGCTGCTGTTTACATTCTTGCTGGCATCGGTATCCTTATCCGCACAGACCGGCTTACAGCAGAAACTAAGTGAGATTTCCGCCATAACGGAAACCCAACCGTTGGAATCTACCGAGTTTTCGGAGAAGTATGTAACCTATTTCACCCAGCCGCTCGACCACCGGCATCCCGAGAAAGGAAGTTTCCGCCAGCGGGTTATCGTGGCGCATGCGGGCTTCGATCGTCCCACGGTCATTATAACCGAAGGGTATGGAGCCGCCTACGCGCTCAAGCCCCAATATCGCGAGGAACTTTCCAGGCTCCTCAATGCCAATATGGTATTTGTGGAATACCGCTATTTCCTGGAATCCACTCCCGAACCCAAAGACTGGCGATACCTTACAGCCGAAAGTTCCGCCGATGATTTACACGCGGTAACAACCGCATTCAAAAACATATATCCCGGAAAATGGATTGCTACCGGTATCAGCAAAGGCGGACAGACCGCCCTGCTCTACCGCACATTCTATCCGGACGATGTGGATGTATCCGTTCCTTATGTGGCTCCCCTCTGCTACGGAACAGAGGACGGCCGTCACGAACCGTTCCTCAAAAAAGTGTCTACGGATGAAGACCGTAAAAGAATTACCGACTTCCAGCTGGAAATCCTGAAACGCAAAGCGGCCTTACTCCCCCTTTTCGAGAAATACTGCACCGAACAGGAGTATAAGTTCCGTGCTCCTATCGAAGAGATATACGACTATTCGGTACTGGAATATTCATTCGCGCTCTGGCAATGGGGTACTCCCGTCGGCAGCATTCCGCTACCCACAGCCACCGACGCAGAACTCATAGCCCACCTGCTGGCCATCAGCGACCCGTCCTATTTCACAACCGACAGTACCAACGCCTCTTTCTTCGTACAGGCCGCACGCGAATTGGGCTATTACGGCTACGACACCCGTCCTTTCAAAAAGTATCTCTCCATCAAGTCCGGCAAAGGCTACCTGCATCGCCTGATGCTTCCCGAAGAACTGAAAGACATGCCTTTTGACAAGACACTCAGTAGGAAGATTAAGGGATTCTTGCAAAAGAACGACCCGAAAATGATATTCATCTACGGTGAAAACGATCCCTGGACGGCTGCCGGGGTTACCTGGCTCAAAGGGAAAAAGAATATTCACGTATTCATTCAGCCGGGCGGCAGCCACCTGGCACGCATCTCCACACTGCCCGAAAAGGAGAAAGAAGAAGTGATGAAGCTGCTAAACGAATGGTTGCGGTAAACGCACCCGTTCTTTCGCAGCATCCTGTTTCTGCCGCATAAGGGAAAAGACACAAACGGAAAAGGGCTGCCTCAGCGATTGAGACAGCCCCTTTTATATCAAACATACCACTCTTACCACTCAAGGAATTTCCCCCTCTCCCTGCGTTTCTGCAACTCTTCTTTCAAGAAGCGCTGACGGTCTTTGGCGATATAGCGGCGGGCGAATATATTGGGTACAGCCACCCCTAACGCGATGCAGAGAATAATCAGCGAAGCATTGATACCGTTGGACACAGCCACCGTCACCTCACCTACCACTCCGTGCATATTGATGAGGGCAACCAGCGCACGATACATCAGCACCCCCGGAATCATCGGAATGACAGAGGGAATGGTCAGCACGTGATTGGGCACATGAAACCAGTGGACGGCTTTCACCGCCACCAGGCTCACCACCATAGCTCCCGTAAAGGAACCGATGACAGGACCGAGCCCCAACTCGAAGTTGACAAAGTTACGCGTACATACGGCAAGGATTCCCCCGACGGCAACCACCCACAACAGACGGCGCTGGATATTGAATATCATGGAGAAACCCATCGCGGATATGGCCGCCGCAATGGCGTATATATAATAAGGATCGTGCGGAACCATGCTCAGTTCGCTGAACTTCTTGTCAATCACCACATCTTCCATAGCCAGCAGGCGCATGGCTATCACAATGCCGAAAGCCATGGCACACACCATCAGCACCGTATTGACGGCACGCACGATTCCCACCTGTATGTAATTGTCAATCATGTCGTCCACAAAGTTTATAATAGGCACTCCCGGCACGATGAACAGCGCGCAAGCCAGCAACGGATGATACGGAGTTCCCGACAGCCCTGTAAAAGTAGTGATATAAGCAAGGCAGGTGGACACCAATGCCGCGATGGCGATACTCATATATAGATTGATGCCGAACTCCACGCAACGCGCGCGAACACGAAAACCGGCAAAAGCGGCGATAGAGGCGAATAAGAAAGCGATCCAGTCGCCGCCGAACAGCTTACAGAAACCGCCGCAGGCAAACCCCGCTCCGATGGCGACGAGATAGGGAGTATAGTTCCGCTTCTTTCCTTTTATCTTCTCCAATTCTTCCTCGTAGCGGTCGAGCGAATAATCCTCTTCGATGGCACGCCAGGAAAGCTTGCTGATTTCGGAAATGGCCGTCATGTTGATGCCGTGCTTCTCACACTTCTGAAATTTGGAATAAGAATGCGATTCGTCACTCAGGTTCACCACCAGCATTGTATAAGTCACGTCAATGTGAAGATTCTCCTCGGGTAGTCCCAAATAAGCCGCAACCCGCTGCATATTACGCACAATGCGATTGGTATCGGCAGCACTCTCCACTAATATTTTCCCTGTGCGAAGCAATAAATCAAGCTTCCTGCGCAAAATAATTTCTTGCTCAACCATTGTATTATCCATCAAAAATTCTACTAACTACTATCCTGTTTTTTACCTATCCTTAAAGAGGAGTGCAAAGATAGGCAAAATATAGAAAAGAATTTCATATCTCATCGGAAACCCATACCTTTGCACACATTTTTAGAGAAGGGAAAAACAACAGACCGGACTTTCATCATACTCCCAAAAACAAAAGCTGATTGATATGGAAATATTTTGGAACACTATCGCGCAATATAACGAAAACACCTGGTGGGCGCAGATTATCATTACCGTAGCAGGCGTCCTGCTGACCGCACTGCTATACCGCAAACCCACCGTCCGGGTAAAACGCTCCATGAAAATATATATGGTATTCCTCAACGGCTGGATAGCGTCGGTGTACTATCTGATGTACTGTGACACACGCAGTTATCACCATGTACTCGCCATCTTTTGGGGAGTAATCGCCCTGATTTGGCTATGGGATTTATTTACCGGTTACACCCCGTTCGAGCGCAATCCCAAATACCGTGTACTGGTGGGAGTACTTTATGCGATGCCCTTCCTCTACCCTCTCCTTTCGTGGGCGCGCGGCATGGAGTTCCCGATGATGACGACAACGGTGATGCCCTGCTCGGTAGCCGCCTTTACCATCGGACTGCTGCTGGCATTCTCGCGCAAAGTCAATCTGCTCGTCATCCTTTTCCTCTGCCATTGGGCGCTCATAGCCTTTTCCAAAGTGTATGTGTACAAGATACCCGAAGACCTGCTGCTGGCAAGCGCCACCGTACCCGCCATCTATCTGTTCTTCAAGAACTATGTAGCCCAAAACCTGCATAAAGAAACGAAACCGGGCGCACGCCTCATGAACTGGTTTCTGATTCTGATTTGCATCATCATCGGGGTATTCCTGAGCATCATCCTTTTCCAAGAAGTAGGAAAATAAACGAACCTGCATCGCCCGTATCCGTTCTATGGGATAAAAAAAATCATCCCGTGATATGAAATAAATCATCTCACGGGATGAATTTTTCAGTCTCGTGAGACGAATATTTTCATCCTGCAAGACGGATTTTTCATCCTACCTTATCATTTTTTCCTGCCTTGATTTGCCACGGCTTCCATCAGTTTCCTGATTTCTTCGGGGTCGCCCAGGAAGTAATCGTTCGTCAGGTTCAGTTCGTCATCAAACTCAAACACATACGGTACGGCCGTAGGCAGATTCAGATGCACAATCTCTTCATCCGACAGATGCTTCAGATGCTTGATAATGCCACGCAGGCTATTGCCATGAGCCACGACCAACAGTTCATCGGCCGTCTTCAGGCTTGGGAAAATGACGCATTTCCAATACGGCATGATACGGTCAATCGTATCTTTCAGCGATTCGGTACGCGGCAGCTCCCCGTCGGGCACTTCCCGGTAACGTTCTTCAAAACGCGGGTTGCGCGGGTCGTCTTCCGCCAGCGCGTGAGGGGCGATGTCGTAACTGCGACGCCACACCAATACCTGCTCGTCTCCATACTTGGCGGCGGTCTCGGCTTTGTTCAGCCCTTGCAACTGACCGTAATGCTTTTCGTTCAGCCGCCATGACTTCTCTACCGGAATCCAATCCTGATTAAGGCGGTCGAGCACACAATTCAATGTCTTTACGGCACGTTTCAAGTAAGACGTATACGCCTTTTGGAAGCGGAAGCCTTTCTCCGCCAGCAGTTCACCCGCCTTCAGCGCCTCGGCAACGCCCTTTTCCGTCAGGTCTACATCCGTCCATCCCGTAAAACGGTTCTCTTTATTCCATGCACTCTCGCCGTGGCGGAGTAAAACAATCTTTTTCATCTCTGATAATCTCCTTTCTGTTTCTACTAAGAACACGCATTCATCACCGCTTGTTCATATAACGGCGCATCATATACACCAATAATATCATAAATGCCACCCACACCATACTGATGACCGGCAAATAACGGTTGTACACCAACTCACCGTCCTGCGGCACGTGATTGAACTCGCAAAGTATGCAACGGCAGGCCGGATTGGCGGCATCATGCGAGAAAAAAGAAAATACCAGAATAGCCACCCCTGCCAACAACATCATCAAAGCCACCCATACCACCCACTTGCCGGCAGATGCGGAACGCGGATGTGACGAAGCGGAATGCGCGAACTTAACCATATAGCTTACCCCTTTTATATTGTTGCGCAAAGTTCCCGCGTTTTGAGAAAATTAACAATACCTACTTTTCATCAAAAAGCATCCCAATCTCCCTATTTATAGGTAGATTTAACATCCGTAACGACACTGCGAGTTAACCGGAAATAGGGAGCCGCACCGGCAGAAAAGCCCTATAAATAGGTATTTCACCAAAGCCCGTAAAGCCTTTACTTTGCAGCGAACAAATTAATACTTTAGTCAGAATGAAGAAAACAGGTATTTTTTATGGTTCCAGTACCGGAACATGCGAAGACTTGGCTAATCAGATAGCCGATAAAATGGGAGTGGCCGCATCCGATGTGCACAGCGCGGACAAGTTGAGCGCCGATTTGGTGAAAGAGTACGATTTGCTGATTTTAGGTACATCCACCTGGGGGGACGGCGAATTGCAGGATGATTGGTACGACGGCATAAAAGTATTGAAGTCGGCCGATTTGTCTTTCAAGAGTATCGCCCTGTTTGGCTGCGGCGACTCCGAATCCTATTGCGACACCTTCTGCGACGGAATGGGTATCCTGTACGAAGATTTAAAAGACAGCGGGTGCAGCTTCATCGGAAATAAGGTCGGTACGGACGGATACTCCTTCTCTTCCTCTATCGCCGTAGTAAACGGCACATTCGTAGGACTTGCCCTCGACGAGGTAAACGAGAGCGATAAGACCGCCGAACGCATCGACAACTGGACGGCAGAGCTTAAGAAGCATATTTAGGCATATAAAAAAACAGACCATCCGTTTACCCGAAACGGATGGTCTGTCTGCATCAAACGGATGATGCGTTTAGTGCTGACAGATGGTGCGTTTGCATGAAACGCACCATCTGTTTTGTTATCTCATCTCAAATGAACCAGCGAACATAGCAGAAGTCCTGACGGTGAGGCAGTTCTGCATTCTTCGGGAACATACGGTAAGCTACCTTGAAGCTGCCTGCGTTCTCCAACTTATGTGTCACCTGGAATGTGTAGAGGTCGCCCTCTTTCTTCACTACATTGAACGGCTCTACCGAGTAAACGTGTTGCTTACCGTCCTGAGCGGTATAAGTAGTCACCAATTCCAGACCGATAGCATCGTTCAGGCCTTTCTCGTCGATAACGTAAGTAATCGTGTATTCCTTACCGCTTTCGATGGAACCCTTAACCAGTTCTTCCGTCTTTTCGCAAGATACTACTTCGATGCTGTCCCACTTGGCGACAACCTCTTCCTTCCATGCAGCGAGTTCCTTGGCTTTGGCATAGTTGTTGGCAGCCAACGCCTTAAAGCGTTTCGCTTCTTTTGTATAGAACTTGCTATAATAGTCGTCCAGCTGACGCTTCATTGTGTAATGAGGCGCAATCTGCGCGATAGAATTCTTGATGGTTCTAATCCAGCCTTCAGAATATCCCTTCTTGTTGCGTGCATAGTACAACGGTAGGATTTCCTGTTCGAGGATGCTGTAAATGGTAGCGGCATCCAATTGGTCTTGGTATTCCTGGTTCTGGTAAGTACGTTTTTCCGTCAACGCCCAACCTGCACCTTCACGGTAGCCTTCCAACCACCATCCGTCGAGTACGGAGAAGTTTACAACACCGTTCATCAACGCCTTCTCACCGGAAGTACCGGATGCTTCGAGCGGACGTGTCGGAGTGTTCAACCAGATATCCACACCCGATACGAGGCGGCGTGCCAACTGCATATCGTAGTTTTCGAGGAAGATAATCTTACCCAGGAACTCGGGACGGCGGGAGATTTCGATGATTCTCTTAATCAATCCCTGACCTGCGCCGTCGTGCGGGTGAGCCTTACCTGTAAACAGGAACTGTACCGGATAATCGGGGTTGTTCACAATCTTAGACAGACGGTCCAAGTCGGTGAACAGCAAGTGCGCACGCTTATAAGTAGCGAAACGACGTCCGAAACCAATCAACAGCGCATTCGGGTTAATCTTGTCCAACAGAGATACAACGCGTGAAGGGTCGCCCTGATTGTTCAACCATGTCTTGCGGTATTCCTTGCGAACGTAGTCAATCAGTTTATTCTTCATAGCCATGCGCGTCTTCCATATCTCTTCGTCGGCTACATTATAGATAGCTTCCCAAATCTTAGGATTGGACTGGTCGTACCAGAAGTTCTCGTCGAAGTGCGCCGCATAAAGCTGTTTCCACTCCGTCGCGCTCCATGTGGGGAAGTGTACACCGTTCGTAACGTAACCAACGTGCATTTCTTCCGGGAAGTAACCTTTCCAGATGGGGGCAAACATTTCCTGGGAAACTTTTCCGTGCAACCAGCTTACACCGTTCACTTCCTGAGAAGTGTTGCAAGCGAAGACTGACATACAAAAGCGTTCGCCCTTGTCGCCCGGATTGTTACGGCCGAGGTCCATAAGGTCGTCCCAAGTGATACCCATTCTTGAAGGATAGCCGCCCATGTACTTACCGAAGAGGCCTTCGTCGAAGTAGGAACCGGAGTGTGTACGGTGTACAAAGAAGAAGCGCGTACCAACTCGATAGCCTGGTCGTAAGTCAGACCTTCGGCCACGTAGTCGCAGATACGCTGTACGTTAATCAGCGCCGCGTGTCCTTCGTTGCAATGATATACGTCTTTCTTGATGCCCAGTTTCTTCAAAGTAAGAATACCGCCGATACCAAGCAGAATTTCCTGTTTCAGACGGTTCTCCCAGTCACCACCATAAAGCTGGTGAGTGATGGAACGGTCGAACTCGCTGTTCATTTCATTATCCGTATCGAGCAGATAGAGTGAAACACGACCTACGTTGACTCTCCAGAGGCAAGCGTGTACGTAATAATCCAGATAAGGAACGTCTACAACAACTTGGTTGCCGTTTTCATCCAACACGCGGTCGATGGGCAACTGACCGAAGTTCTGGGCTTCGTAGTTGGCAATCTGCTGTCCGTCCATAGCCAATGTCTGAGTGAAATAGCCATAACGGTACAGGAAACCAACGGCGCACAGGTCTACGTTGCTGTCGGAAGCTTCTTTCAAATAGTCACCGGCAAGTACACCCAGACCACCGGAATATATCTTAAGCACATGATTCAAACCGTACTCCATACTGAAATATGCAACAGAAGGACGATTGCTATCAGGTTTTACATCCATGTAATTGCGGAATTTGGAATATACGTCTTCCATTCTGCGCAAGATAACCTTATCTTTAGCAAGTGCCTCAAGCTTGGCATAGCTCATACGTTCTAACAGCAGGACAGGATTCTGTCCGACTTCTTTCCAGAGAGC
>ENA-ORTW01004765-ORTW01004765.1-human-gut-metagenome-genome-assembly--contig:-NODE-4765-length-10392-cov-3.683564_pt1 | contig 10392 bp, 7 predicted proteins | sample MGYA00242072_ERZ509193 | MGnify/ENA primary metagenome ERZ509193 (study PRJEB26280, sample SAMEA2338813) | human gut metagenome | biome: human gut; feature: human-associated habitat; material: faeces...
AGAACATATGCATCGCCGGATACATGGCGGTGAACAACACCTCCGGCTTATGCGTGCGCGTATGTTGCGGATGCGCATCAAACGTATTCTTAAAACGTCGCATGTAGCTCAGGAACGAACTCAACGACGTATCCATCCGTCGCGCACTCATCGCGGCGATCATGCGCGGCGAGTACACGGTTTTCAGATCCTTGCCCATCAGATGCAGGGAAATATCGATATCCTCATGCATCACATCGGCCTTATCCCGGCAGACCTCATTCACAATCTGATGCCAGGCCGAAGCGCGCAAGGCCATATTCGAGCCGAACAGCAGCGGCTGGCCGCCATCGGCACGGTAGATTCGCTTGCGTAAGGAATTGTCGCCTTTCAACCCGAAATGGCGTGAGGGCATGTCGTAATACATCACCGGACCAGTGGCACCCATCGCGGCCGGGTCTTCGGTGAAGATGCCGGAGACCACCTCCACCCAGTCAGGCCGGATCATACAGTCGGCGTCAAAACGGCCCAGCACATCGCCGGTCGCGGCGTTCAGGCCAAAGTTGCGGGTGGGAATCAGCCCCTGTTCATCGTTCTGGTGCAACAGTTTGACCGGGGCCTCGGGATGTTCGGCAATGAACTGTTCGACAACCGCACAGGTGTTGTCCGTAGAACGATTGTCCACCACCAGCACCTCATGCGGCATGATGGTCTGACGGGTGGCGTTCAGCAGGCAGTCGCGGATGCGTTCGGCTTCGTTCCACGCTGGGATGATGATCGAAACGTTGAGCATAACATCAACAATAGAAAAGCGGGTGTACGCCGCCGGCGTATCCGAGCTTCAAACCCCTCGCTACAATGGGGAGCCATGAGCGAACGCGTGCGAAACGTAAACAGCACCGACACGTTGAGAACCGGTGCCGCAGAGGCCGGGGCAGACCCGGACGACGAGAATCGTATCGACTTTGGTACTTTGTTCCCCGCCAAGGGAGATTCCCGTAGGCCACCGGAATGGTTCGGCCGCGCGCTGCTGTATGTGGCCCTCGCCGTCATCGTATTCATGTTCTGCTGGCGCTCGTGGGGCGACATCTCCTATCTAGTGCTCGACATCATCATCTCGCTGTTCCTGGCGCTGGCCGTCGAACCGTTGGTGGTGGCGCTGGTGGCTCATGGCTGGAAGCGTGGCGTGGCTTCCGCCGTCAGCTTGGTGGGCGTGGCCGTGGTCGTGGGTGTGCTGCTCACGCTATTTGGCAACATGTTCGTACAGCAGATGATTGCCATGGTCCGCGGTTTGCCGGCCATGTATGAGCAGATTCGTGAGTTCGTGGACCAGTATGCCACGTTCAAGATGCCGGAAATCAGCAATCTCGGCATGGAAATCTTCAACAATATCCAGACCTCGTGGGTCACCGATTTTGCCGGTACCGCCATGAGTACGGTGGGCGGCCTGTTCTCCTTCCTGCTGAACCTCATGACCGTGGTCATGACCACGTATTACATCTCCGCCGCCGGCCCCAAACTGCGCCGCTCCTTCTGCCAGTGGCTGGCCCCCAACACGCAGCGCCGATTCCTGCTGGTGTGGACCGTGGCCCAAGGCCAGATTTCGTCCTTCCTGTTCTCCCGTTCGATTCTGGCGTTGATCAATGCCACCTGCACTGCCATCTTCTTAGAGATTCTGCATGTGCCCTACTGGCTGCCGTTGGCCCTGTTCTGCGGCGTGGTATCCCAGTTCATCCCCACGGTCGGCACCTATATCGGCGGCGCGCTGCCGGTGCTGTTCGCTTGGGGCAACCGCGGATGGACGTACGCCGTGGCGGTGCTGGTGTTCATCATCGTCTACCAGCAGATCGAGAACCTGATTCTCTCGCCGAGGATTTCGCAGCGCACGATGGATATCAACGCGGCCGTCGCCTTCCTCGCGGTGCTGGCGTTCGGCTCGCTGTTCGGCGCGTTTGGCGCGTTCCTGGCGCTGCCGGTCACCGCATCGCTGCAGGCCATCTTCCGTGCGTACACCAAGCGCTATGAGCTGATTGACTCACCACTGATGAACGATCCGACTCCGGAGAAGAAGTCCAAGATCGTCGAGGCGTCCGAAGCGTTCGGCGAGCATGTGCTGCAGCCGATCGGCGAGCACATGCCGCGTGCGGCCAAGGGGTCCACCAGCCGTGTGCCGATGAATGAGGAACTGCGTTTGCTGCAGGAACAGATCTATGCGATTCCGCCACACGAGACGAAAGAATCCGATTTGGACGATTCCGCCACCGTGGCGATTCCGCAGCGTGGTGCCGCGGATACGCAGCAGTCTGAGCAGCCCGAGCAACGCAAGCAAACCAAGCAGTCTGATCAATCTGCCTCCAGCAATCCTAGGGCAGGGTGGCGCTGATGACTCTGCTTTCCGTACTCGATATTCTTCTGATGATCGTCGGCGGTGCCGGCATGATATATCAGGGACTGTGCATCGTGATGTCCCTGTTCGCCAAGCCCGTGCGCTTCCCCGACGCCCCGATGACCAACCGGTATGCCGTGCTGATCTCCGCACGCAACGAAGAAAAAGTGATCGGCAACCTTATTGGGTCGATTCGCGATCAGACCTACCCGTCCAACCTCATCGACATCTGGCTGGTGGCCGACAACTGCACCGACAACACCGCCGACGTGGTGCGGTCTTTGGGCTGCCATGTGGTGGAACGCCACAATCTTGAGCTGGTTGGCAAGGGATATGCGCTGACGTATCTGTTGGGGCATATGCTCGACATCGGTGTGGCCGATGATTATGAGGCCTACTTCGTGTTCGATGCCGATAACAAGCTGGACAAGCACTACTTCGAGGAAATGAACAAGGCGTTCTGCTCCGGATTCAAGATTCTGACCAGCTACCGTAATTCGGTGAATCTGGCGGATAACTGGGTGTCTTCTGGTTCTGCGCTGTGGTTCATCCGTGAATCGCGATTCCTGTCTAACTCGCGTATGATTCTCGGTTCCTCTTGCCATGTGGGCGGTACGGGATTCATGTTCTCCCGCGAGGTGATGAAGCGGAACAAGGGATGGAAGTTCCATCTGCTCACTGAAGATCTTGAATTCACTATGGATTCGATTCTGCATGGCGACCGCATCGGCTATTGCGGTACTGCGATCCTCTACGACGAGCAGCCGGTTACCTTCTCGCAAAGTTGGCGTCAGCGTTTGCGTTGGAGCAAGGGATTCCTGCAGGTATTCCGTTATTATGGCTCGGCATTGCTGAAACGCGCGGTTCGCGAACGTGATTTCTCCTGCATCGACTTCACATTGATGCTGTGCCCGTTTACCGTGTTGGGCGCGATTCGCGCGGTGATGGGCTTGTTGTTCGCCGCGTGTGGCTTCGTGAGTTGGCCGAGCCAGCTGCAATCGCTGGCCGATTGGTCCAGCGGCATCATCATATCGGTGTTGGGCCTGATGGCATTGGCTGCATTGACCATCATTGTCGAGCGCGACCAGATCGGTGCCACGAACAAGGAGCTGCTCGCCTATGTGCTCAGCTTCCCGATTTACATACTCAGCTACGTGCCGATCTCCTTCCAGGCCATCTTCGCCAAAGCCCAGTGGAAGCCCATCGCGCATAAGGGTTGACCGAGTCCGCTAGTCCGGAGCCGCTCAGCGGGGCAATCCAACAGCAACCCGGGGGTTTGCTTCGCTGAGGGTTGACTGGTGGGGTAGAGTGGATGTATGAGCTTAGACAATACTCAAAGGAATGTCGGATTTCAGCCGCCGATGATGCCAGCTGCCGCCCCCGCGCCTGCACAGCCGTCGCAACCGCAGCCACAAGCATGGCCGCCGAATCCGAATGCGGCGGTGTCCATTCGCGGCCTGTTCAAGCACTTCGACCGGAAGATCGCCGTCAACGGACTCGCGCTCGATATTCCGGTCGGCTCGTTCTATGGACTTGTAGGCCCCAACGGCGCCGGCAAAACCACCACGCTCAATATGGTGACCGGTCTATTGGTACCGGACGCCGGCACCGCCATGATTTTGGGCCATGACGTGTGGAGCGACGTGAACACGGCCAAGCGCATGATCGGCGTCATGCCCCAGCCCGACCAGATCTTAGACCGACTGACCGGTTTGCAATTGCTCGTCTACTCCGGCATGCTGCGCGGCATGAGCCGCGATGAGACCACGCGTCGCGCCCAGGACCTGCTCAATGCTTTCGACTTGGCCGGGGCCGCCAACACGATGGTCACCGATTATTCGGCCGGCATGACCAAGAAGATCTGCCTGGCCTCCGCGATGATTCATAGCCCGCGCATTCTGGTCCTGGACGAGCCGTTTGAATCCGTGGACCCGGTGTCCAGCGCCAACCTCAAAGACATCCTCATCGAATACGCGAAGACCGGCGGCACGGTGATTATCTCTTCGCACGTGATGGCATTGGTCGAAAAGATGTGCACGCATGTGGCCGTAATCAACAACGGTCTGGTGTGCGCGGCCGGCACGGTGGACGAGGTCGCCGCCGGCGAAGAACTCGAAGACCGCTTCCTGCAACTGGTCGGCGGCCGCCACGAAGCCGCCCATCTCGCATGGCTCGACGGCGGGCAAGCCCAAGCCCAAGCACCAACTTCGGTCCAGCCGGTCCAGCCCATTCCGCTTACAACCGCCACGCCCGCCATACCCACCGATGAGGCCCGCCGATGATCAGCAGCGCCATCACCCTGGTCCGCCTGCGCTGGACGCTCACGCTCGCCACCCTGCGAAAATCGGCGTGGCAGACCGTCGCCTATGTCTTTTCCGCCGTACTCGCGGCCGGCACCATCATCGGCACCGGCGTGCTCGCATGGTTCATCGGCATACTGCCGCCCTTCACCGTGAACGCGGATGGCTTTCCGCTGAACATCCTTGGTTCCGGAGGCATCGTCAACATAGTCGTTGTGCTGGTCGGCGCGACCATGACCATCTTCATCGGCTTCATCCAGCTCATGATGCTTGGCGAAGGCTCCACCATGAACCCACGCAAATTCGCGCTCTACGGCATCGCCGACCGCAACCTGCAATTCGGCTTGCTGCTTTCCGGCCTGTCCGGCATCCCCGCCCTTACCGGCGTGGCCTCACTGATGCTCTGGACACTGGCCTATCGGCATATGGGACCAGCCGTAATCATCAGTTCCCTCCTCGCCGCAGTGCTGGCCGTCATCACCATGATGAGCATCTCCAAACTGCTCATCGCCCTATCCACCACGCTGGTGACCAGCAAACGCGGCAAAGGCGCGTTCTATATCTTCATCGTGCTGACGTTCGTTATCATCTGTCAGTTGCCGAACATTCTGGTCAACTCCGGCGTGGCCTTCAGCCTCAACACCGAAACCTGGGGCGCGGCGACCACCATCGTCGCATGGACGCCGTTCGGCGCGGCCTTCCAACTACCGTTCGACGCGCTTACCGGAGCCTGGGCGGTGCTGCTCGCCCGCATCGCCATCCTTGCCGTCACATGGATTGTCTGCTTCGCCGTCTGCACCTGGTGTCTGAGACATGAACGGCTCACCATCGGCGCAAACAGTCCGTCCGAGACCGCCAAAGGCATCGGCGCATTCGCATGGATGCCCGATTCGGCATCCGGCGCGGTTTCCGCACGCCTGATCACCTATCTCAAACGAGACCCCCGTCAAGCCATGACCTTCGCCATGCCGGTCCTGTTCCTGATCATCTTCGCCTTCCAGGCACACGGCATCAGCGCGGTCGTCTGGCAGTCGCTGATCTGGTGCGGCTGGTTCATGTCCGTCGTGGAAAGCAACGGGCTCGCATATGACGGCCGCGGCTTCACCATGGAAGTCATCGCCGGCGTGCGTGGCCGGACCGACAGAATCGGCCGCGTACGCGTCTACGTCGGCATCATGGTCGTCTACATGGTGCTGCTCTATCTCGCCGGCATCGTGCTGGTCGGCGCACTGACCGGACGCTGGGCGCAGCCCGATGACCTCGCTACCGGCCTGATCTTCCTCGCCACGGGCATGGGCATCGCCTTGAGCGGACTGGGCGTGGCCGAAGTCACCTCCTGTGTACTGATGTACCCGGTCGCCTCAATGGACAAGCCGTTCTCCGCGCCTCAAGGCCGCGCCATGGCCCAAGGCTTCTTCCCGTTCGTCTACATGCTTGGCAGCCTGCTGCTCATGCTGCCCACTGGCATCGTGGCGCTGGTCATGCTGCTGACAGGAGCCGAAGGCGGCATGTGGCTGGCGATTATTCCGGTCGCGCTGGCCAATGGCATCGGCATTCTGGCACTCGGGACATGGCTGGGCGGTAAGCTGATGGATGCGCGAATGCTCTCGATTGTGGCAACACTCGACTCGTTCGCCTCATTGCAGAAATGATTGCCTTGGCATAAGGAGCACGATGGTATCTACAGCGGTATCACGCCGTCGGCGACGTGAAGCGCAACGGCGGACCCAACGATCGCATCGCCGAACACTGACCGTCATCATTTCCGCACTGACCACCATCGCCCTGTTCGCGGGGTACTGCGCCGCCGACATCACCGACGTGGCCCCCGGATTGTTGACGTTAAAACCTGTCACCGCACCTGTTTTCGCCAATCCGGCCACCGCCAAATCAGGCGGCACCATCGCCGGTGCCCTGAACGCGAACAAGGCCATTGATTCCACGGCCGCTTCTGCACTGGTCAACGAATTGCTGTCCGCGCAAGGCGTGGGAAACGATACGTCGGTGATCATTGAAGACGCCCAAGGCACCGTCGCCGCCGAACATGAGTCGAACACTCCACGCGAGCCTGCATCCACACTGAAAACGCTGACCGCGCTCGCCGCCTCATCCACCCTGAACATGGCATCCACCTTGGATACCCAAGTGTTCCTGACCCAATCCGATGACGGCACCAATACGTTGACCCTCAAAGGCAATGGCGACATGCTGCTGTCTGCAGGCGATTCCGACGCCAACCATACCAACGGACGTGCCGGTCTGAACACCTTGGCCAAGGCCACCGTGGCCGCGCTCGCCCAGCGAGGCATCACTTCCGTCAATCTCGAGTACGACGACACCCTATTCGGCGACTCACGCATTCCCGCAGGTCTGTCGGAAGGCGGCGCGGTCTTAAGCGACTACACCGTCTACTTCACGCCGGTCTCATCAATGGCGATTGATGGAGGCCGCCAATACACCGCCGATACGCCTGCGCCGGCCGACCCTGATGATTCGGCCGGCTACCCGGAACTGTCCCAGCACACCGCCAGCGACGTGGCCACGAAATTCGCCGAACTGCTCCAATCGAACGGTGTGGCCGTTACCGGAGACGTGACGGCAAACACCGCTCCATCCGGCGAAACGCCTTTGGCCTCGGTGAGTTCGGCAACACTGTCCGAAATCATGGCATACACGTTGCGGCATTCGGACAATACGCTGGCCGAGGAGTTCGGTAGACTCACCGCCTTGGCGAAATCAGCGACAAACAGTCCTGAAGGCGGCACGGAAGCGGTCAAATCCACTCTGAACGATCTCGGTCTCGACACATCCGGTCTGACCATGGCCGATTGCTCCGGCCTGTCTCCCGGCTCCCGGCTCATCGTACGCACGCTGGCGGCCGTCCAACAACGTAATCTGACCACCGAGAGCGGTGCTGCCGGTGCGGAAGGTCTATCCATCGCGGGGTTGGTGGGCACGGCGCAGGATCGGTATACGGATGATGCCGTGGCCGGTCTGCTGCGCGTCAAAACCGGCAGCCTCGGCACGGTCACGTCGATGGCCGGCAATGTGTCCCGTACCAATGGGGGAGCGTTGTCGTTTGCCGTGGTGGTCAACAATCCTGAGGATTATGCCGCCGCGCGTAGCGCCATCGACTCGTTCATCACCAAGCTCGCGGGGCTGTAAAAGAGACATCAAGGGCCATCAAGGGCTACAAAGGCCGTAAACGTCCATAAACGCACGAGTGCCTATAACCAGAAAAGAGTGGTGAGTACATGGCATATTCCGCACGATTGCGCAAGGCCGTAGGCGCGGTCCGAACAACGCTGAGCGCCGTGGAACTATGCGATGTGCAGGCTCCCGAATTCGCGCAGCATGGGGACCATGCCGTTGCCTCCGATGCACCACTCGTGCTCGTGGCCTGTTCAGGCGGGCGCGATTCGATGGCGCTGGCCGCGGTGAGCCATATCGTATGCACGTCCATGGGCGTGCGTTGCGGTGTCGTGATTGTGGATCACGGCTTGCAGGAGGGTTCCGAACAGGTCGCCGGCGAGGCCGCGGATCGTTGCCGTGCGTTGGGACTGGGCCCGGTCATCGTGCGCAACACAACCGTGCAGGCACGCGGTGAGGGCCTCGAAGCGGCCGCACGGCAGGCCCGGTACAACGAGCTGTGCACCGCGGCGCGTGAATCAGGTGCCATTGCCGTGCTGTTGGCCCACACTATGGACGATCAGGCGGAAACCGTATTGATCGGACTGCTGCGCAGCCGTGGCGTGGATGCGTTGGCCGGCATGCCGCAGGTCTTCACACGCAGTGGCGTGACTTTTGCGCGGCCGCTGCTGACCCTTACTCGAGACGAAACCACCGGCCTCTGTGAAGACTTGGGTGTGGAATATTGGGATGACCCCACCAATGGCGATGCGGTAGACGGCGAGTTGCCGAACGACTATCCGTTGCGCTCGCGGGTGCGCCACGACCTGCTGCCGGCCATCGAACGATTCGCCGGATTCAATGTCACCCGCCATTTCGCCGAAAGCGCACAGCTGGCCAGAATGGACAAGGAGTATCTGGATCAGCGATCCGACGAGGTGATGGGGGAGGCGGTTACGGCAGTTGACCGGCCGGCATCGTCGGCAGCGGTATCGACCGATACGCCACGAGCCTGTGCTGCAGACGATACCAACGATTCGGGCCATGGCATCGGCCTGATGATCGGCGTCAAACGTATTGCACGTGAGCCAGAGGCGATTCGGTTGCGGGTCATCGCTCACGCGCTGAGCCAGGCCGGTGTGAACGCCAGCGCCGCCCAGATTGCCGCCATCGACCGGCTGGTCGTCGATTGGCATGGCCAAGGCGGCGTCTCACTTCCCAGAGGTTATTCAGCCAATCGCAAGAAACACGTCATTCGCGTGTGCCAAGATGGAGCGCATGCGAATCGCTGACGTTGAGGAAGATATTGACCACGAGCTGGTCAGCAAAGAACAGATCGATGCCAAGATCCACGAGATGGCCGCTCTCGCGAGCGAGGATTACCGCGATAAGAATCCGCTGCTCGTTGCGGTGCTGAAAGGGGCCGTGAATACGCTGGTCGCGTTCACCCAGGCCATGAGCATTCCTGTACAGATCGACTTCATGAGCCTTTCGAGCTATGGCTCGGGCACAGTGTCGAGCGGTGAGGTCACAGTCAGGCAGGATTTGTCCGCCGATGTTCGCGGACGGCACATTTTGATTGTGGAGGATATTGTTGATTCAGGACGCACGCTCGCGTGGCTGGTCGCAGAACTGAAACGTCGTGGTGCCGCTTCCGTGGAGGTCTTCGCTTTGCTGAGCAAGCCTTCCCGCCGAGAAGTGGACGTTGATGTGAAGTACGCCGGCTATGAGATTCCGGACGAGTTCGTCGTCGGCTTCGGCCTCGACTTTGACGAGCGCTACCGCAACCTCGATTCGATCGCGGTCCTCAAGCCGTCCGTCTACCAAGGAGTGCAAGCATGAGCTTCCCGCAAGGGCCGGGTAACGGCAATAATCCGAACCCGGACAACAACCGTAACAACGGCAACCCGTTCACCAACCCGTTCAACCGTGGCAATAACGGGACCAATGGCAAAGGCAACAACAACGAGAACCGGCCGATATGGCAGTCCCCCTGGCTGTGGGGTGCCGTGCTCGTGGTCATGGTCGTGCTGATGTTCCAGATGTTCGCCGGCGGTGGCACGAAGACCATTGACACCAAAGATGGTTTCGCGCTGATCAATCAGGGCAAGGCCACCTACGCCGAGATCACGGACAACAAGCAGGTCGTCCGCCTTAAGCTGAAGAACGACTACACCAAGAAAAACGCCGACACCGGCAAGGTGACCAACTACGGCAAGAACGTGCAGTTCTACTACACCTTCGCGCAGGGCGCACAGGTGGCCAAGGCCGTGGAGAACGGTGATCTCGAAAAGGGCTGGACCTCGAATATCGAGCAGACCAGCATGATGAGCTACCTCATCACCTCGATCCTGCCGTTCGTCATCGTCTTCGCCCTGTTCTGGTTCCTGATGAGTCGCATGGGCGGTGCCGGCGGCATGCTCGGCATGGGTGGCAAGAAAAACAGCGGCAAGCTGCTCGACGGCCAGACCCCCACCACCAAGTTCGCCGATGTGGCCGGCGAAGACGAGGCCGTGGCCGAAGTCGAGGAGATCAAGGACTTCCTCAAGGATCCGTCCAAGTACAAGGCGCTGGGCGCTCGTATTCCGCGTGGCGTGC
>ENA-ORTW01004770-ORTW01004770.1-human-gut-metagenome-genome-assembly--contig:-NODE-4770-length-10387-cov-4.329559_pt1 | contig 10387 bp, 5 predicted proteins | sample MGYA00242072_ERZ509193 | MGnify/ENA primary metagenome ERZ509193 (study PRJEB26280, sample SAMEA2338813) | human gut metagenome | biome: human gut; feature: human-associated habitat; material: faeces...
TCGCCGTCGATGGATCCAAAGTTTCCGTGGCCGTCTACGAGCATATAACGCATGGACCATCTCTGGGCCATATTTACCAAAGCACCATAGATGGAGCTGTCGCCGTGCGGATGGTATTTACCCATGGTATCACCGACGATACGGGCACTTTTTCTGTGGGGCTTATCCGGACCGTTGTTCAATTCCGCCATGGAGTAGAGGACACGTCTCTGTACCGGCTTTAATCCGTCACGGACATCCGGGAGCGCTCGCGACGCGATAACGCTCATGGCGTAGTCGATGTACGACTTCTCCATGGTCTTTTTTAAGTCTATCTCATGAATTTTGTCAAAAATATCCGGTTCCATTCTTTCCTCCAATGCAGCCTGCGCTGCGCCTTAAACCTGCGTAAACTGCGCCGCATGACCATCCGGCGGGTTTACCGCCTTCCAGACAGCCCTGCTGCCGCATTAAATGTCAAGAGTTCCGTATTTCGCGTTCTGTTCGATGAATTCACGGCGCGGCTCCACCTGATCTCCCATGAGTGTTGTAAAGGTGAGGTCGATCTCCGACGTCATCTCCTCGTTCATGGTCACACGTAAAAGGATTCTGTGCTCCGGATCCATTGTAGTCTCCCAGAGCTGTTCCGCATCCATCTCACCAAGACCTTTGTAACGCTGGATCTTGTTGTTCTGGTCACGTCCGATCTCTTTTAAGATATTGTTTAACTCCTCATCACTGTACGCGTACCATACCCGCTTGTTTTTCTCGATCTTATAGAGCGGCGGCTGGGCCAGATAAACATAGCCCTGCTTGATGAGCTCCGGCATAAACCGGTAGATAAATGTCAGAAGCAGTGTGCTGATATGGGCGCCATCCACATCGGCATCGGTCATGATAATAATCTTGTGGTAGCGGAGCTTCGAGATATCGAAATCCTCGTGGATTCCTGTTCCGAAGGCTGTGATCATGGATTTGATCTCCGCGTTTCCGTAAATACGGTCGAGTCTCGCCTTCTCCACGTTTAAGATCTTTCCTCTAAGCGGCAGGATCGCCTGGGTGATCTTATTTCTCGCGTCCTTCGCGGAACCGCCGGCGGAATCTCCCTCTACGATGTAGATCTCGCAGTTTTCCGGATTCTTGTCTGAGCAGTCTGCAAGTTTACCTGGAAGAGACATTCCGTCAAGTGCAGATTTTCTTCTTGTAAGATCTCTTGCCTTACGTGCTGCTTCTCGTGCTCTCTGCGCAAGTACTGATTTCTCAACTGTTGCCTTCGCAACCGTCGGATTCTGCTCCAGAAAAATCTCCAGCTGTTTGCTGACTACAAAATCAACAGCTCCACGAGCCTCACTGTTACCAAGCTTCTGCTTCGTCTGTCCTTCGAACTGTGGCTCCTCGATCTTAACACTTACGATTGCTGTCAGACCTTCTCGAATGTCATCACCACTTAAATTCGGTTCACTGTCTTTAAGCAGCTTATTCTTTCTTGCATAATCGTTGAATGTCTTTGTCAGTGCATTACGGAAACCAACGATATGTGTACCACCTTCCGGTGTATTGATATTATTTACAAAGCCATAGCTGTTCTCTGTGTAGGAATCATTGTGCTGCATGGCAACCTCAACCATGACACCATCTTTTTCACCTTCACAGTAAATGACCTCTGGATACAGTGCTTCCTTGCTTCTGTTCAGATAGGTGACAAATTCCCTGATACCACCTTCATAATGAAAGGCTTTTTCTTTTTCCTGATCTTCTCTGGTGTCTTTCAGTACAATGCGAAGACCTTTGGTCAGGAAAGCCATCTCACGGAGGCGCTGTTTCAGAATATCGTAATCATAAATTGTCTCTTCGAAGATTTCTTTATCCGGCAGGAAGGTTACTTTTGTTCCTGTCTCTTCAGGATCACAGACACCAATCTCTTTCAGAGGATACATGGTATGTCCTCTTTCATAACGCTGCTGGTATTTCTTTCCTTCACGGCAGATCGTAACCTCCAGCCACTCAGACAGTGCATTTACAACAGATGCACCTACGCCATGAAGTCCACCGGATACTTTGTATCCTCCACCGCCAAATTTACCACCCGCATGAAGAATGGTAAATACAACTTCTACTGCCGGTATTCCTGCTTTGTGATTGATTCCTACCGGAATACCTCGTCCGTTATCAACTACGGTAATGGAATTATCCGGATTGATCGTTACCTGGATTTCAGTACAAAATCCTGCTAACGCTTCATCTACCGCATTATCCACGATTTCATATACAAGATGATGCAGACCCCGGCTGGATGTACTTCCGATATACATACCAGGTCTTTTACGGACAGCTTCCAGTCCTTCCAGAATCTGAATCTGATCCGCGCCGTACTCTGTATTCTCTCCGCCCATTTGCTTCCTCCTGTCATTCTATATTCATTATAATGGAAACCGATTTCTCGACAATTTTCGCAGTCACCGGTTTCCAGATAGGCATAATAATACTAGATTATTATAGCACAAAACAGCCCTCATTCCAACAAAATCCCTTTAAATAAGAAGAAAAAAACGAGAGCCCGGTTTACACCAGACTCCCGTCAAACGTCTTACACTTTATTTCTGTTTTCTCTTTTTGTAAACAACTACTCCACCTGCGATCACGATCACAGATACCAGAAGAACCAGACCCCAGAATGCCGGATTCATCGGGTCACCAGTCTTAACCGGACGACTTGTTGCACTTCCGCCATGGCTGGATGCATCACTTCCACCGTTAGATGTACCAGAACCACCATTGCTTCCGCCAGGTGTTACAGTAGCATCCTTCTTGGTATTGGTAATCTCGATGCTTCCATGATACTGACCAGACTCATTCAGCTTAACACTGCCTTCACCACTTACTACATATGCGAAAGAATCTTTATCGAGTACATTACCATCCTTATCGGTTTCCTTAACTGCATAAGTAACAGTATCTTTTATATCTTCTGAGAATGGAACCGTAACAGTAACTTTATCATTCTGCTTCAGTTCAACGGTGCTTACCGCCTTACCAGAATCATCAAATACAGTTGCATAGAACTTGTCGTCTACAGTCTTTTTCACACCGTCCACTACAACGTTCTTTGTAATCTCGATCTTTCCATTTACAAAGAAGCCTTCCGGAAGAGTTGAAAAAATGTTATTTACATAAGCTGCAATATCTGTAGCAACCGTATTGTCATCCACTACAACACTGTTGTCTTCCTTGTCTGCTGCATTCGTAACATTGTAATGGAAGCTGTTTTCTTTATCAATCTGCACCTCATCATTCAGCTTGATCGCCTTGTTATTCTCATCAAGCTCGAATACATAATAGGTACCTCTAAGAACATTACTGTAAGAAGCTTTGCCTGACTGTGCATTCTGGATATGGATCGTTCTGATGTAATCATCACCATATGGGATCGTACCATCCTTATCAAGGAAAAGACCAACCTTGTAAGTTGCATCGTCAGCAGTTATTTCATCCCGTTCAAACGTATTCGGATTAATACGATAAAGTCTCTTCTCAACTGTAATACCTGCAGTGTTGCTCTTCTCTGCCTTTGGATAAGCCTGTACATCGTAGATCCAGCCTTCCTCTGTGCTTGCAAAAGGAACTGTTAAGAGCATTGGAGTAACCTTAACGGAACTCTTCGCTGCACCGATTACCAGGTACATGCCCTCTTCCATATCGCTGTAAACAACCTTGCCCTGCTCATCCGAAACAGCCTCAACCGGCTTTACTGAAGAAGCAGCTGCAACCTCGGCAAGCTTTTCGGCTGCTGAATACCATTCACTTGCATTCTTGAAGGAATCAAAATCGTATCCTGCAGATGACATGGAGCTGGTCAGTACAAAATGCACATTTCCATCAAATGAAACATCCGCAACCCTGTAAAGCTCTAACTTAACACCTGTCAGCGGTGTTGTCTTGCCGTCCTTATCCGTCTGCTGAACCGTCAGATTAAGACTTCCCTTTTTTCCGGCTTCGTAAGAACCTGCCTGAACCGTTCCTGCCAGGCAGCATGTCAACATGACAAACATTCCCAGGAAAGCCAAAAGCTTATTCCACATTTTAAATTTCTTTTTCTTCTGTTTCACCACGATCGGCCTCCTTGTTATTTTCTGTGATCACTATTCGTCTTTGCGGCTACTCTCTTCTGTTTTTCGGTTTTTGCGCCGAATAACTATATAAACAATGATGATCATTATGACCATAGCTACAAGACCAATGATCATAATCTTCACCGGATCAACCTTTGCGATCTGCTGGATCGGTGTCTCCTCAGCTTCCTCCTCCGGTTCAACATACTCTGTCCGGATTCCCCTTATCAGAAGCCTGTGAGTGTTGACTCCATAAGGAGTACAGGTTACCAGCGTCACATGATCCTCTCCCTCGATGATATCCAGCTCACTGGATTCCTCCGGAAGAACCGTTTTAATCTGATCTACTTTGTATGCAAGAGTCTTTCCCAGAACATGGATCAGAAAAATATCTCCATTCTTCATCTGGTCAAGATCCGTAAAAATCTTTGCACTCGGAAGTCCCCTGTGTCCAGCCAGCACCGCATGTGTGCTCGCTCCACCTATCGGAAGACTTGTTCCCTCAACATGCCCGACACCCTTTTCCAGAACCTCTGTACTGAGGCCATGGTAAATAGCAAGTATCAGATTCAGCTTGGGGATCTCGATACTTCCCATCAGCCCGTCACCATTTGGATCAAGGACCTCATCGTAAGGATGACTGAGAACATAATCCTCTTCGTTAAAAGCATCTACGATCGTATTGACCTTATGCTCTGCGTTGTATTCCTCAGCCTCCTGCCAGAGCTTTTCGTACTGGTCATCCGACAGATCACTGACGGATTCATTGTACTTGGTTACAAGCTGCGCATTTCGGTACTCATTCCAGTAATTACTGATCGTTGGGTAAGTAAAGATACCCGCACCGACGATAAAAAGTAATATGATAAATATGTTGATAACTATAGAACCTTTTTTCTTCTTTTCTTTTGCCATAATCTATTTTTTACCGCCTTTATTTGCTCGCCTCTTCAGCTTTGTTTCCTTTAAGTATAACACAAAAACAAAGAGTGCGGTAACGGATAGACCAACAAATACCCAAAGAAGATAATTTGTGTGAAGACTACTTCCACTGAGCACTGTCTTCTCTTCTTTGACTTCCTCTTCTACATAAGGTACTCTGTGACCACGAACCAGAAGTCGTTCTGTATTTACTCCATAAGGAGTACAGGTTAAAAGAGTTACTAAGTCCTGCCCATCTTCTACTGCAAGAGCAGAAGTGTCTTCCGGCTTAACAACCGAAATCTTGTCTACTTCATAACATAAGGTTTCATCTAATACATGGAGCAGAAAATGATCTCCTACTTTCATCTGATCCAGATCTGTAAAAAGTGATGCACTCGGAAGTCCACGGTGTGCAGAAATAACAGCATGTGTGTTTGCTCCTCCAACCGGAAGAGAACTTCCCTCCAGATGACCTGCACCCTTGTTCAAAACATCTTCTTCCGTTGTGTGATAGATCGGGATTTTGATATTGATCTTAGGAATCTCTACACTTCCCATCATCTCATCACCAGCGATGTTCAGCGTATTCATATAAACCGGGTCTACTCCACTTGACTCTGCAAGTGCAAAAGAGTCAGGAAGAACACATGGAAGTAAGGCTTCGTTATAGTCTTCTGCTTTTTTACGCTCTGCATCATAGTCAATTCCTTCTGCTGCTTCCTTATCAGAAACCACCTGTTCATAACCACTGATCAACTGTTTCTGTCTGTAGTTATTCCATTGATTGGCTACAAAGGGATACAGCAGCAAGGACAAACCAGCTAAAAATATGATGCCAATTACTAAATTGCCTGCTTTTTTTTTCATCCGAGCTCTCCTTGCTGTTGTATTATTTTTTTATGAATCCGGGGCATCTGCCCCGGATTCGATATTTGGTTATAAACAATCACGAATGATTATTTGTTTGTTCTTTTGCGGCTTGCAAAGAATAAGCCAGCTGCTGTAACCATGATCAGGCATCCAGCGATTGTGAAGATTGTAGTACCGATACCACCTGTGGATGGAAGAGCGGAGAGTTTGGTATCTTTCAATGAAGTTGGTACAGTTACATTTTTATCTTTGCTTTCTTTAATAGTTGCACTAGCACCATCTACATTGATAGAATATCCTTCTGGTGCTTTTGTTTCTTCAAACCAATATGTACCTTCATCAAGACCTTTTACAGTCAATGTTCCGTTTACTGCAACTAAGGTATCTGTTGAAGTAGCTTCGTTATCTGCTAATGCTAATTTGTAAATGCCATCTCCTAACTTGATAAAGCGTAATGCTGAAACTCCAGAATTTTCTTCCTTTACTTTATCTTTTGTAGCTTTGTATAACTTGAATTCTGCACCTTTAAGAATCGTTTTTCCGTCTTCTGCGTATTTAGTAAGTGTAATTGTTCCAGTATAACCTTTAACTTCAGTCTTACCCATCTCAGTTTCATTTCTGGATGTATTAGCTGTATTAGTATATCCTTCTTCAGATGTTACAATTGCCTTATACTGTACTTCAACTTTTTTACCTGCATTTGTATTGCTTGTTCCAATAGTATTTTTGGTAAATTCAATTGTATACTTACCATCATCTGCTTTATTAGTAGTATAATCTTCATTAGCTTTTAATGAAGTATCACCAATCTTAACGGATGTAATCTCTTGAATATCCAGACCAGTTGGTGTATCAATGATTTTAAAAGTGTTATCTTCAGAATCAGCAACAGTAAAACTTGGAAATGTAGTTGTAATTGTAAATGTTACTTCTTCTCCACGTTTTACAAAACCATCTGCTGCTTCTTTTTTCACATCATAACCTGAGGATTTAGCTACAAGTGTCACATTTTTTGCCTGCATATAAGTTGCAACATCGTTGTATGTTTCTGCAACCATAGGAGAATATGTGATTTTATTACCACTTGCTGTAACAACATAAGCACCTACAGGAACTTCTGAAAACTCTACTTGTGTTTCACCTACAACATGTTTCTGCTGAAATGGTGCTATAGTTTCAGGTACTGCTTTTGCTAACCCTTCAGCATTTGTGATTTCATATTTTTTTCCATCAGTACTTAATCCAATATAATCTTTAGCCCAGTCAGCTACAATCCATTCGTTCTTATCAACATTTAATGTAATTGCTGCATATAAGTTAACTGTTTCTTCTTCCTGTGAAGATAAACCTGTTACTGTAATTTTACTAGAATAAGAAGTAACTGGTTCTGTAACTTCTGCTGCAAATGTTGGAATACTCATTGCGAGTACCATGGCCAGTGTTAATAACACTGCAAAGATTTTTCTCATCTTCTTCATAATCTTGTCTCCTTTTCATTATCGGGCTTTGCCCATTTTTTTTATTGTTCCCTTATGCGGGATAATTACGTTTTTTTGTGGCAAGGAGCCACTGAAAAAATCAATCGTTACAATTATTTTCCCAGCACCTCCCTGCATTTGTTTTTATATAAGATCCATGCGGCTGTAGACATAAGTACCATGCCGCCGATCATATACCAGTAAATTCCGCTGCCACCGGTTGATGGGAGTGAGTAGAGCTTAATGTTTTCGATAACAAATGCTCCATCATCGCTTTTTTCAACAGGAACTCCATTTAATGTTACTTCAACTGACTGATTATCCCTTACTAGAACCTGCCATACATTGGCAGAAAGTGAATATCCCTCTGGTGCTTTTGTTTCTTTCAGAACATATTTTCCAGGAACTAATCCATTCACTGTTGCTCTTCCATTCGAATCAGTCTTGATATTGCCAGTTACCCGGTTACTTTCCTCATATGTGTAGTTATCATTTGCTGTATAAAGTGCAAATTCTGCATTTTTCAGAAGATTTTTTTCATTATTTTTTTCAACTTTTATCAGATTCAATTTTGTAACAATCTTTGTATTTGTAATTGTCTGAGTAATCTTTGTTCCATCTTCTGATACTTCTTTTTTATAAGACACTTTATATTTTGTATCGGTATTATTTGCTTTTGCCACAATAATCTTATCTGCTTCTACTTTGACATATCCGTTATTATTGATTGTAAATTCTGCATTTTCATTTCCTGTTACCGGTCTAAGCTCATAAACCAAATCAGATGAACTCACATTTCCAAAAACATATCTGTATTGATTATCTTCATTCAGTTCAACACATTTTAATGGTGTTCCATCCGCTTTATAAAGTCCTGCATATATAGAACTGTGCTTTATATTTTTATCTGACCATTCTTTATTAACTGTCAGATCTACTTTTAATGTGTTTGTTATTATTACATGAGCATCCTTTTTCAAAGCAATCTTTCCGTCAGAATCTGTTACTGTACCATCATCACATAAACCCTTTTTAACTTCTTTTATCGGCTTCTCATATCTTGAATTATCTAGTTCAATTTCGTTTACCTTGAACTCGGTTCCTGAAAGAATTTGATCAATTACAATCGTCTCATCCGGTGCTACGTCACGTATTATTCCCTGAGGATTACCCTCTCTACTTACACTCGTGCCATCTTTATGTATGACTTCATATCCTCCATCATAAGGGATAAACTGCCTATTCTGTCCTGTAAGATATACTTGAAAGCTGAATTTATCTGTAGTAGATAACCCATTCATCTTCTTGGTAATCCTTAGTTTTCTCAAATTATTTACATTACAGGTATTTTTAAATTCTACCCTTGCTGCATTACCAGCAGTTTTCACTCCACTTCGTGCCAAGTAAGTTTTAGTTTGCTCTGGTACCTTACCTTCGGATGTTCCAACTAGATTTCCATTCAAATCGTGATATGTTACTTCCCAGTCTGTAATGTCAACCTTATCAAATTGATCCGAAAGAATACCAACTTCTTCCGCATAGAACCGGAGTCCTGAATCAATCCCCTCGAATACCGCTGATTCTCCTGCCTTTAAAGTAAATATATTATGTTTTCCCACATATCTTACTTCATCTGTAAGAGAATCATTTTTCTTAACTCTGTATGGTGTTCCTTCTGGAATTGCATTATACTGAACCGGCTCCTGATTTCTGTCTTCTTCATCTTCAAGATATGCTTTGAACTGAAAATCAGTACTTGTATACTTTTCTTTATCTGAATTTGCAAGACTTTTTACTATTTCAATAGAATTCGTTGGTCTTGGTGGAAGATTAAATTTAATTGAACAGTTTGAATCACCTCGTCCACGCTCCATATAGAAGAGTTTCAATGAATGACTGGTATAATCTGCAAATGTATCACTATCACTATTAAATACACTCCTTAATGTTGGATTTGACTGGTTATTTACGTATACTTCACCATTTGCAAAATTGATACTTCCTGTTGCCCTCTCATGGACACCTCCAAGATCAAGCACCAATTTGTTATCTATAAATACCCAGACATCATCATCACCAGAGAAACTAAATACCATATCCTGTCCATTAATTTTACCATTTTTCGGTTGTAAGAACTCAAAAGATATCATCATACCAAAAGCAAATTTATTCTGAGATGCACCATCATCCCAAGAAGAATATGGCATGAATGAAGCAACGTGACGATTTCCCTCACCTTTGTCTTTACTTCTCTCATATACTATAAAATTCTTTTCCGTATTCCTACTACTATCAATATCATAATATGCATAATTCTTATCGCTATCATAGCTATATGTTCCTGTCCTTGAATCATATGAAAACAGATGATTCAATCCTGTAACATATGTATGTGGTATAACCTTATCCCAGGTACCATCAAAAAGGCCGTTTAATGATGTACCATTTTTTAATACCGGATATCCATCCTTAAGATATCCTTCTACTAAATTCTGTTTTACCGCTTCACTTCCTGTATAATCTGCGCTACCAAATTGAAAAGAACCGTGATAATTCTGGTTTTCAGAATAATTTGCCATACTGATATTGATAAGATTTCTAGTATCAGCTGTCTTTATTGTTTTTGGAACCTCTCCTTTAGCATCTGCTGTATAAATAAATTTCACAGGATTACTTCCAACATCCATCCAGTTTTCACCATCTTCACTATACTGTATTGGTGAATTACTTGAACTTGATTCCCGTCTTAGGGCTTTGACTTCAACTGATTCTTCTCCGATTCCTACAACTGTACGTTCATATGTATAGTTATTTCCGCTCCATCTCTTGTCACTGTCTTTTACACTTGTCGGAATTATATCATTTGCACTTGTTGTATATAAGATATCTATATTTGTCAAATTTACTGTTGATTGTCCTGATGCATATAACGTTATTCCGTTTTCTGAATAAAGGTTTGCCTTTTTTGTTAGTTCTGCATTTGAATAAACAAATATAACAGTCTGATCAATTTCCAGGTTTCTATAA
>ENA-ORTW01004779-ORTW01004779.1-human-gut-metagenome-genome-assembly--contig:-NODE-4779-length-10370-cov-2.187882_pt1 | contig 10370 bp, 8 predicted proteins | sample MGYA00242072_ERZ509193 | MGnify/ENA primary metagenome ERZ509193 (study PRJEB26280, sample SAMEA2338813) | human gut metagenome | biome: human gut; feature: human-associated habitat; material: faeces...
TTTGTTCGGGGCGAACGAGGAGTTCATTTCAAGTGGCAAACTGGATGATTTAGCCATGGCTCATGCCGGGTTAAAAGCTTTCGTGGCTTCCGAGAAATGTCGTAAGACAAAAATCCTTGCTATTTTTGATAATGAAGAAGTGGGAAGTGGAACGAAACAGGGTGCCGGTTCTCCAATTTTGAGAACAATTATTGAACGTATCGTTTTCGGATTGGGAGGAAAACCGGAAGATTTGTATCGAGCAATTCATAATTCGTTCATGATTTCTGCGGATATGGCCCATGCTCTTCACCCGAACTACGTGGAGAAACATGATCCTACGAATCACCCGGTAATAAATGGTGGTCCAGTGATCAAGATCAATGCGAATCAGAAATACATCACGGATGGGGATTCTGCCGCTGTGTTTAAGACGATCTGTAAGATGGCTGGTGTGCCTTGTCAGGAATTTGTAAACCATTCAGACATGGCTGGAGGTTCAACCTTGGGAAATATATTATTATCGCAAATGGAAATGCGTGGAGTGGATATCGGTAATCCCATGTGGGCAATGCATTCCGTTCGGGAAACGGGCGGGGTATTGGACCATGCTTACGTGATAAAAGCTTTCACCACGTTTTATAATATTTAAAATTGTTGTTATTTGAAAGAAAAGTCGGACTGGTATTCAGTCCGGCTTTTTTAGTACCCTAAAAGGATAGGAATATTTATGGAAATTAGATGACGAGTGCATCTATAGATAAATTATTCACTATTAATTTTGAAGTTATGAAACTATTTTTGTTTGTTATGTTATTTGTCTCGGGGATGTTTTCTGATTCGACACAAATTAGTAAAATTGACTTAGATAAAGATTTTTTCTTGTTGGGTACGCTTGATGAATATCTGGGGCGTCGAATACGGGAGCCGAAAGATGTTTTCGTGGATGCGTATTATCCTCACGAGGGGTTTGTGGTGAGGGTACTTGATTCTCTTTTCAAGACTGAGTATCCGGATTTAAAATGTAATGTGGAGCCGTCTGGGCACATGAATTTGTATTCCAAGGAATTGGCATATAAGGTGAATGAATATTTTGGGATTGAAGGGGAAAAGGCTGAAAAAGATTCGTTTACTGGTGCAAAATTGAATAAAGATGTTTTTAAGACAGATAAACAAAGATATTCTTATCTGGCCGGGGTGTTCTTGCGCTATGGAACCATTTTAAAGGATGATTTTAAAATTAGGTTTGCCAATGCCGGGGGAAAAGTCGAAATCTGCAAAATGAATGTCGATGAATCTCCGAACACGGCTGCCCAATATGGTATTCGCAGTATTCCGACTATGTTCCTGTTTAAAGACGGCAAGCAGATTGACACCAAAGTCGGTTTGAATTCTCAGGCTTCTTTGGTCAGCTGGCTGAATTCCCATCTGTAAGCCGAACGGCTTTCAAAGCGCCCGTATCAGAACAGGGCGCTTTTTTTATGCCTGTTCCCTTTAATTGTTTCTGTCGGAGCATATATAGGCCGGGTAGGAGAATATTCAATGCTTTGGATTATCGACGGCCTGATTTACGGTTTTTTTACGGCGTTATATACGCTGGTGAACCAGCATTATAAGTTTAACGGTTATTTGCTGGGAATCTGGCGCGGGTTCGGAATATCTTTTTTCTTTCTGCCGTTTTTGTTTTTTCTGCCGGTTCCCGATGATGCTTATTATTATTTTCTGCTGATTTTTCAAGGTTTTTTAATCGGCGTATATGATTCACATCTGTTTTTTGCTTCGGCAGATTACGGAGCGGGGCCGACTTCCCGGGTTATGGCTTTGTCGGCGCTGATTACAACGATTTTCTGGTGGTTTTTGACCCCGCATTTGTTTTGGGGTTTATTGCAGAACGCAACGGTGTTTATGAGCCTAATCTTAGTTTTGTTCGGGTTTACGGTGAGCTATTGGCAAATGGTGCAGTCGCCGGTTTCCAAAGCGTTGGTTTGGTATATGTTTCCGGTTGTTTTTGCTTTTGCGGGAATGAGCATTATTACCAAAGAAATTGCCCTGCACGGTTCAAACGCCTGGCAGGGTGTGGCCTATTATCTGACCGTGGCAACGTTTGTCAGCGGCTGTTATAACAGTTATTGGTATGCCAAAACGGTTAAACCCGGTTTAAAGGGCTTTTTCAAAAACGTTTTTGAATGGAAACTGGTTAAGGCCGGTTTGTATGTCGTCAGTTTCAGTTGGGCTCTGATTACGGCCAAAACACTGGCTTTGCGGATTGCTCCCAATCCGGGATATGTGATTGCTTTGCTGCTGACGTCGCCGATTTTTGTTTTTGTGCTGAACAGGTATCGTAAAGTTCCGGACAATATTTCGGTTAAGGCCGGTTTTTCGATGATTTTTTTTCTTTTTCTGCTTTTGCTGCTGGTGAACGGTAATTACGGAGTGATTGACTAACGGCAGAGTTCTTCGATGATTTTGTTGAGAAGCAAAAAACCCCGGTTGGCGGCGCGCAGGCTGTGCTTGTCTTCAAACAGAAGTTTTTGCCGGATTAAGCTTTGTCTGGCTTTGTCATTGACAAAGCCGGTCAGTTCCAATCCGCATTGGCGGCGGAAGTTTTCTTTGTTGATTCCTTCACGGATGCGCAATCCCATAATAATCAATTCTTCCGCCCGTTCCTGCGGGGTCAGTTCTTCTAGTTGCCGATGGTGGGTCGAGGCATAAATTTTATCGGTTGTTTTGATGCGTCCGTGGGCGGCGGGGCCAATCCCGAGATAGTTTTGTCCGCGCCAATAGGCCAGATTATGGATTGATTCATAACCGGGGTGGGCAAAGTTGGAAACTTCATATTGCGGATAGCCTTTTGTTGCCAAAAATTCCTGTGTCAGCGCATAGAGTTCGGCTGCCGGTTCATCATCCATCGGTTTGATGCCTTTGCGGGCAAAAAAGGTGCCTTCTTCGATGGTCAGTTGGTAGAGCGAGAGATGTTTCAGGCCGAGTTCGCTTATCTGGTTCAGTTCTTGTTTCCAGGCTTCCGCGGTTTGTCCGGGCCGGGCGTAAATCAGGTCGGCAGAGTGGTTGTCAAACAGCCGTGTTACTTCGTCAACGGCGTGGAGTGCCCGGCTTAAATTATGGGTTCGTCCGAGGAATTTAAGGTCTTTGTCGTTCAAAGCCTGAATGCCTAAAGACAGACGGTTGATGCCGGCCAGTCGGAGGTCGGCAAAGAGGTTGGGGCGATTGGTGTTGGGGTTCGCTTCAAGTGAAATTTCCACCTGTTTTGTTGTCGGCCAGAGTTTGAAAATATGATTAATTACTTTTTCAATGTACTGCGGTTCAATCAATGAGGGCGTGCCGCCGCCAAAAAAAATACTCTGGACGGTTTGTTTGGCCGTCAGGTCGTGATACCAGTTTAAGTCGTCCAGATAACCGTCAATAATTTGTTTTTGATCAACATGCTTGTCAACTTTGCTGAAAAAATCGCAATAGGGGCATTTGCTTAAGCAGTAGGGCCAGTGAATGTAAACAGACAGGGGGACAATGATTTTATTGGTCTTCTGCAGGCGTCTTCCGGTGCTCGCGTCCTCACGTACGTCTGTGTACGCTGCGGTTCTGCGCTCCGTGGAGCCACCAGCATTTGTTTGGTTGCTGCGCAATTGACGGGAGTAAGTTATCAGTTGCTTTTCCATCACAGAATAAATTTGGACAAGTCGCTGGCTTCCGTGTATTTGGCAAGCTTTTCCTCAACCATGGCGGCGGTGATGACGGCTTTTTCGCCGCTGCGGTCGGAAGCGCTGAAGCTGATGTCTTCCAGCAGTATTTCCAGAACCGTGTGCAGCCGGCGGGCGCCGATGTTTTCGACGTTTTCGTTGATGATGACGGCCATATCGGCAATTTTTTCAATGGCTTCGGGTTCAAATTCCAAGTCAAAATTCTCGGTCTTCATCAGGGCAACATATTGCTCAATCAGATTGGCTTCCGGTTCGGTGAGAATTTTGACGAAGTCTTCGTGAGTGAGGGCTTTCAGTTCAACCCGAATGGGCAGCCGTCCCTGCAATTCCGGCAGCAGGTCGGAAGGTTTTGACAAGTGAAAGGCGCCGGAACAAATAAACAGGATGTGGTCGGTTCTGACCATGCCGTATTTGGTGGCGACAGTGGTGCCCTCAATTAACGGCAACAGGTCGCGCTGAACGCCTTCGCGGCGGTCGTCTTTGCCGGATATCTTGTCGATTTCGTCAATGAAGACGATACCGTCGTTTTCAACCGCTTTAATGGCTTCGCGGGTGATGAGGTCATTGTCGAGCAGCTTGTCGCTTTCTTCTTCCATCAGCACTTTATACGCGTCGCCAACGGTCATTTTCTTGGTTTTGTATTTGTCGCCGAAAGGTTTGCCGATTAAGTCGCCCAGGCTTATCATTCCCATTTGGGCACCGGGCATGCCGGGAATGTCAATGGTCGGCATGGAGGTGTTGCCGTTGTCGAGAACGCTGATTTCAATTTCTTTGTCGTTAAGCTGGTTTTCCCGCAGCAGTTTGCGGAACTTTTGTCTGGTTTCCTCTCCGGCATTGACGCCGACCAATGCTTCCAGCACGCGTTCTTCGGCGGCAATTTCAGCTTTGGCGGCAACGCTTTTGCGCATTTCTTCCTTGGTGGTGTGCAGCGCATTTTCCAACAGATCGCGGATGATGGATTCAACGTCACGGCCAACATAGCCGATTTCAGTAAATTTGGTAGCTTCCACTTTGATAAAAGGCGCTTTGGCCAGTTTGGCCAGGCGGCGGGAAATTTCGGTTTTGCCGACCCCGGTGGGGCCGACCATTAAAATGTTTTTGGGAACGATTTCTTCCTTTAACCTGTCGGGAAGCTGCATGCGGCGCCAACGGTTGCGCAGGGCAACGGCAACGGCTTTTTTGGCTTCACATTGGCCGACAATAAAGCGGTCAAGTTCGGATACGATTTCGCGGGGGCTGAATACGGCCATTTTAATCTACCTTTTCTATAATGACGTTATGGTTGGTATAGACATCAATGTCACCGGCTATTTTAAGCGCTTTGCGGGCAATTTCCTCAAGACTCAGTCCGTCGATGTCGTAGAGCGCTTTGGCTGCGGCCATGGCAAAATTTCCGCCGCTGCCGATGCCGATGATGCCGTCATCAGGTTCCATAACTTCACCGGTGCCGGAAATGACCAGCGAAACGTCTTTGTCGGCCACTATCATATAAGCCTGCAGCTGGCGGAGGTATTTGTCCATACGCCAGTCTTTGGCCAACTCGACGGCGGCACGTTTCAGCTGGTTGGCGTGTTTTTCCAATTTGCCTTCAAGGCGTTCGATGAGTGTGATGCCGTCGGCGGCGGCGCCGGCGAAACCGGCAATGATTTTGCCGTTGCCGATACGGCGGACTTTAACCGATTTTGATTTAAAAACGATTGATTCTCCCAAAGTGGCCTGACCGTCGCCGGCCATGACAACTTCATTTCCCTTGCGGACGCATAAAATGGTGGTCATGAGTTTTCCTTAACAGTGAATCATATTGCTTATAATTTAGGTAAAAGATTTGCCGATTGCAAGGCTAAAAAAGGCCCCGCCTGTTTTGGGCGGGGCTTTTTTTTACTTACGTCCTTTCTTATCCATCGGTTTGGGTTCTTTTGAACCGGTAAAACCGTCAATGGCTGTGGACACCGGTTTAATGACGGCCATCGGTACTTTCGGCGCCTTGTTTTCCTGTCCGCAGATTTCAAGACCGACGGAATTGATGGCGGTAGTGATCGGAATAAAGAGATCAGGACCGTCTTCAAACTTTTTGCCGGCGTGGGACATGCCGTTGATGGTGCCGTGTTCGTCAATCAGCGCGCCGCCGACGGTTACCGTCTGGACGAAAGTGTCAACGATAATCTCGGCGCCTTTTTCGTCGGAATAGCGGTAGCCGCTGACTTTGCCGTTGTTGTCAAGGTAGCCTTCGCCGCCTTCGCTGTCTTCCAGCAGGCCGAGAGCCATATAGCCGCCGGTACCGATTTCCGGCAGTTCAAGGTTCAGCGACAGCGGCGTGAATTGAGTCTTTTCATCCAGCAGAATCAGGGCCGTATTCTTTTTGATGTTGATACGGACGGCCCGGCCGGAGAGTTCGACGCCGTTAATGGTCTTAAGGCGGTAACGGTTGTTGTCTTTGACAATCAAATCGGCCGAAGTGAGAACAAACTGATCGGAAATTAACAATCCGGCGCCTTTCATGCCGTTAGCGTTGGTGACGCCGACAACGGAAGCGCGGACTTTGTAAATGTTTTCCGGTGTCAGTTTGTCGTAAGGTCCGCGGTTAATGACGCAAAGCTGGTTGCGTTCAATCATATCCTGGGTTTCTTCCGGCGGAATATCAAGCGCAGTCCAAGATTGTCCGTCGGTTTCGACTGCACCGCCGAAGTCAATGACGCCGCCGTCTTCTTCAACGAAATTGCCGCTTTCCTCGAAACCGCCGCTTTCTTCAATATAAAGGTCGGATTCCGGCTGGCAGTAAGGCTGTTCGATAAAGTCTTCAATCATAATCTCCTGTTCTTCTTCAAGAGCGCAGGAAGGTTTGGTTCCGAACAGGTCATCAAAGATTGACGGTTCACAGCCGCGGTTTTCTTTGTGAAGGAACGGTACCGGCGACGGGGAGCAGCTGCGGTCTTCCTCATGCAGAAATTCAAACATGGAGGGTTCGCAGAAGTTTCCGTCTTCACAGGCATATTCTTCTTCGTAATTTCCTTCTTCGACGGTAATCTGTTCGCCGCACTGCGGGTTGCCATCGGCGTCAAGCGGGCAGAAATCGGGGGGTGTTCCGCTGTCTTCCGCTCCGCCGCTGAGTTCAATCGCGTTGCCGAATTCGTCAAACTGAACCGTACGGTTTTCGGCTTTGGCCGCCGCATCGGCAATTTCGGCTTCTCTGGCATTCAGGCTGCCGCCCATATCAATCGTATCGCCGCTTTCTTCGACGGGGGTCACTTCGGCGACGGCGACTTCGGTATCGGAATAATCCTGTGCCGGCTGGTCGAGGATTAACGTCTGATTGTCCTGGGCATATTGTCCGTTGCCGGCCGAACCGCCCAGTTCTTCAATGGAGCCGCTGCAGTCAGGATTGTCTGCCGGGCAGATTGACAGCAGTTCGGGTTCGGTTTGCGCCGTGCACATTTGCCCGTCAGCTGCCGTGCCGCTGTTTTCCTGCAGCGGGCAAAGCGTTTGGGCCTGTTTGATTTCAGGCTGATATTGGCATTTGACCGGGTCGTTCATGCGTTCCATGGCGATAAGCGCCTGTTTTTGAGCCTCTAAATCTTCCGGGGTTTGACGAACGGCCAACTGATCTTCAAAGCCGGGAAGCTGGCGCAGATTGTCAACGGCATCGGCAAAAGCCCGTTCGATTAAAATCATTTCGGCATTGTATTCTCCGTCGGGAACCTCGGAATAGCCGTTGGATTCCCCTTTCCAGAGAACGTTAGATTTACTGAGGTCCATTAAACGCCAAGTGACGGTCATCTGTGCGGATCCGGTGCGCAGATTGGCTTTTTCGGCGTCTTTCCAGTCATATTCGTCGCAGAGGTTCATAAAGTAATCGGTGATTTCGGCCGTCAGTACATATTCCGGCAGCGGTTTGTTGACGCCTGAAAGGCAAACGTCGTTGGGAATTTTGACAATATTGTAGCAGTCGCTGACCTTGTCTTCAAAAATACGGATAAATTCCATATCTTTTTGAATAATGCGTCCCTCATTTAAAACGGCATGACGCTGGTCGCGCCGGCAGCCGAAGATGCGGAAACGATAATTGCCGAGCCGGCGCGAATAAGTGCGGTCACGGCCTTTTTTGATACGGAAATCCACCCATTCCAGCTGGAGAGGGGCAAAATCGCCGCAGCGGTGGTGTATGGTTTGGAAAATGTCTTCTTCCAAGGTAACGTAGTTTTTGATATGCGGACGGGGTTTAACCGGTTTGGGCTGATCGCCGCAGTCTTCGCAGGGAAGTTTGATTCTCTTGCAGGTTTGCGGTCCGAACATGGCGCCGCCGCAAGTGCGCCGGGTGCAGTCGTTGTCGCCGAATATGGGGCCTTCGTTAAATTTGCGGTTGCTTTTGGCTTTTGTCCTGGGCTGAAAATTGTTGTTAAAAACGGCGCGAGTTCCCTGTGAGCGCGGGGTGACGCGTTCCAGGTTGCGTTCAATCTGGCGGCTGATGATTTTGACTTCTCCGGTGTCGTCCGCCGCGGCGGGCAGGCTTAAACCGGCAGCAAAGACGGCTGAGAAAAGTAAAAACGGCGCAGATTTTAAAATTTTCATCTGTAAGGGCTCCTAAATTGTTTTGGCAGGCAGCTTACGACGGTAAGACAAAGCCTCGGCGATGTGTATTTTAAGAACATTTACGCTACTTTGCAAGTCCGCAATCGTTCTTGCTAACCGTAAAGTGCGGTGATAGGCTCGGGCCGAGAGCTGATTTTTGTGGGCGAAGTTGATTAAAAGTTCTTCCGCATCTTTGTCAAGGCGGGTAACTTCTTCAAGCAGCCGGCCGCGGAGCTGTGCATTGGTGCTGAACTGCGGCTCGTCAAGTTCGATGAAACGTTGTTTTTGAATTTCGCGGGCTCGAATGACTCTCTCTCTGATTGCTGCCGAACTTTCGCCGGTTTTGACGGCGGCCATTTCCCAAGGGCTGACGGCCGGGACTTCAATGTGGATGTCTATACGATCAAGCAAAGGACCGGAAAGCCGGGACTGATATTCTTCGGCGCATTTGGGCGCCCGGCTGCATTCTAGGGCCGGATTGCCGAGGTTGCCGCAGCGGCAGGGGTTCATGGCGGCAATCAGCTGAAATTTGGCGGGATAAACCGTGTGGGCATTGACGCGCGAAATAGTTATATAGCCGTTTTCCAGCGGCTGGCGCAGGGCTTCCAACGCGGTGCGGCTGAATTCTGGCAGTTCATCCAGAAACAAGACGCCGTTGTGTGCGAGAGAAATTTCTCCGGGGGCTGCTTTGCGACCGCCGCCGACCAAAGCCGGAGTGGAGGCGGAATGATGCGGGTCGCGATACGGGCGGCTGAAACAAAGTTTGCCGTCTTTCAATTCGCCGGCAACGGAATGAATCATGCTGGTCTCAAGCGCTTCTTCGGCAGTCAGCGGCGGCAGAATGGAAGGCAGACGGGCGGCCAGCATGGATTTTCCGGCGCCGGGCGGGCCTATCATCAGCAGGTTGTGTCCGCCCGCGGCTGCGATTTCCAAAGCCCGCTTGGCGCTTTCCTGTCCTTTGACGTCACTCATATCAAGAGGCGTTTCGACGGGCATTTGCTTTTCGGCTTGTGGAAAAGGCAGGGTTTGCAGCCCCTTGAAGTGGTTAATCAGGCTCAACAGACTGTCGGCCGCAAGAATATCTTTCAAGCCGGACCAGACGGCTTCCGGTCCGCAGGCAGCCGGGCAAATCAGTCCTTTTTCGGCGGCATTGGCGTGAATGGCCACCGGCAGAATGCCGTTAACGGGAATAATCGAGCCGTCCAGCCCGAGTTCACCGAGGGCAACATAACCGGCAAGCTCTTCTTGGGGAATGATACCCATGCCGGCCAACAGGCCCAGGGCGACCGGCAGGTCGAAATGGGAACCCTCTTTAAGCAAATCGGCAGGGGCAAGATTAATGGTGATGCGTTTGGCAGGAAGGCTGAGTCCCAATGCCTGCAAAGCAGCGCGGACGCGTTCGCGGCTTTCGGCCACGGCTTTGTCGGGCAGGCCGACAATGGTAAATGCCGGCAGGCCTGAAGCTATCTGAACCTGAAGATCAACGTCCAGAATTTCCAGACCGTTAAAGGCGACCGTGTTTATTCTTGACTGCATCAAATCCTCTTCAGTCGCGGCCGTTTACCAGCGGGGGGTTATTTCCCCGGGGCGCCAACGGCGGGTGGGATAGGTTCCGGTTTTGAGAAAATCGTAATTTGCCGTTTTGTAAGGAATATCTTCAAAACGGACATATCCTTTGCTTTCAAACAGTTTGGCGCAGGTTTCGGCGGGTTCGTATTTGGTGGAATAGCATTTGACGATAACCCGGGTGAAAGGCTGCTGCAGGTTAATCTGGGTTTCCTCGTTGGCGTAGCTGAACCGCTTGGGCATGAGAGGGTTCTCGGCCTTTTCGGGGAAAGTGCAGGCGCTGACAGCGGCAGCACAGAGCAGGGCAATTGAGGTTTTGAAAATTTTCATTTTTCCGGTTTCCGTTGATTTTATAGACGTAATTTAGCCCGAAAAGATTAATTTATATTTAAATAATGCTTGAAATTTAAAGGATTTGTTATATAGTACCGCTCGTCCCTTGCCGGTACCGCGGTATCGGCTATACATAACCCGGCCGAAAATTTCGGCCATTTGTTGAGAATCCATAAGGAGATAATTTATGGCTAATTATGAAAGCGTGCT
>ENA-ORTW01004787-ORTW01004787.1-human-gut-metagenome-genome-assembly--contig:-NODE-4787-length-10348-cov-3.926649_pt1 | contig 10348 bp, 8 predicted proteins | sample MGYA00242072_ERZ509193 | MGnify/ENA primary metagenome ERZ509193 (study PRJEB26280, sample SAMEA2338813) | human gut metagenome | biome: human gut; feature: human-associated habitat; material: faeces...
TGCGGCAGCTGACAACTGCTCTGGGACTTCCGGAATTAAGCAGAGAAACACTGGATGCGGAACGGTCTGCCTGCGAAGCAGCTTTGGCAAAGGCAAAGAAACTGATCGGAGATATGCCGGTCACATTGGACTATCTGTATCATCCGAGACCATTAGGGCTGGCAAAATTACTTTTGATGCATGGATTTAAAGTAAAAGCAGTGTATCTTGACGGTATCAGCCCGGAGGAAAAGGAAACATTTGACTGGCTGCGGGAGCATGCACCGGAACTGGAACTGATCGCAACGATCCAGGTGAAAATGCGGGTGCTGCCAAGAGGCGGAGAGGAGAAAGTGCTTGCCATCGGACAAAAGGCAGCCTATTTTTGCCGCAGCCGCCATTTTGTTAATCTGGTGCAGGGGGAAGGCCTGTACGGATTTGACGGAATCCGCAGAACTGCGGAACTGATGATGGATGCATACCGGGAAGAAAAAGATACTGAAAAACTTGTGATACAAAAGGGATGGGGGTGTGAGTGCTGCCTATGAGACAATCCTATCGAATCATACCGATTTATACGGCAGATGTGTCCGGCGTCTGCTCCGCATTGTATGAGCTTGGAGGAATGACAGTGATGCATGATCCCTCCGGCTGTAATTCTACCTATAATACCCATGATGAGATCCGGTGGTACGACCAGGACAGTCTGATCTTTATCTCAGGTCTTACGGATATCGATGCCATTATGGGAAATGATGAGAAATTTCTTCAAGATATCGAAGAGGCAGCAAAGGAGCTGAAACCGAAATTTATTGCACTTGCAAGTTCACCGATCCCCTTTATGAACGGAACAGATTTTCAGGGACTGGCCCGTGCACTTACAGCAAGGACCGAAATTCCGGTATTTTCGGTTCCGACTAGCGGCATGCACGACTATGTATACGGAGCAGGGCTGGCACTGGCGGAAATCGCAGGACATTTCACAGGAGCAGCAGAGAAAACAGGAAGGTGTTCAGAAGTACCGACGGGATCTGCGGAAAGATCTACAGAGAAGAGAAGCAGAAAATTAAATCTTCTTGGAGCAACACCCCTTGATCTTGGCCCGCAGTCTGCAGTAGATGCCATGAAAAAACGTCTGAAAAACTATGGCTGGGAGATACTTTCCACCTGGGCTATGGGGGATACGCTGGAAGCTTTGTCCCGTGCCGGCGAAGCAGCGGTAAACCTTGTGGTATCCTCTGTGGGGATCCCGGCGGCCAATGTGCTGAAAGAAAAATTCGGTACGCCATTTCTCGTGGGGACTCCTGTGGAAGGCTATGAGGGACAGATTTCAGATGCACTTGAGCGGATCGCGGATAGATCCTGTGGAGAGTGGGTAAATAAAAAGGATGACTCCGCAGAGGAAAGCGGAGGGCAGATCTTAGGGAAACAGGAGGAACTGTGGAAAGTAACTCCGGAGCAGGTAATCTATTTTCAGGGAAGGAACAGTCTGTCAGCAGTATCTGACCCTTCAGGAGAAAGCAGGGAAATGCCCGACAAAGATGAGGTATTTTTTTCCGTACCGGACATTACCATCATCGGAGAACCGGTTACCATGGGCTCCTTGGCAGCAGTCATAGAGCAGAAATACGGAAAAAAGGTTCAGCTACTCTGTCCGCTGGAGATCACAGAGGGACTTTTGCGCAAGGGAGATGAAGCCATCTGTGGCGAGAAAGCCATGGAAGAAAAGCTGAAAACAGCCAGGATCATTGTGGCAGACCCACTCTATCGTCCAATCTGTCCGAAAACAGCCATTTTTTATGAGATGCCGCATATTGCGTTTTCCGGAAGGATATATCTCAGAAAGTATTTTTCGGAATAAAGAGCGTTTCGTGATCATGTATATAAATATTATGCGGATGAGAAAACAGGGCAGCAGTGTGTATAATTGCAGGAAAATCACATAAACTAAATTATAAGAAACCGTAAAGGCGTTGCAGAAATATGCAGCGCCTTTTTCCAGCAGTAATACCGGAAATGGAGTATATATGGAGGGATTTTTATGTGGGGATTTTTGTCAGCACTGATCTCAGGTGTACTGATGAGTATTCAAGGGGTATTTAACACAAATGTAACAAAACAGACCAGTCTGTGGGTTTCAACCGGCTGGGTACAGTTTTCTGCATTTCTGGTCTGTGTGGCAGCATGGTTTTTTACAGGCAGAGAAAGTATCGGCATGCTGTGGCAGGTAGAGGATAAATATAATTTACTCGGAGGAGTGATCGGTGCATTTATCACTATCACAGTGATCCGGAGTATGGGAAGTCTGGGGCCTGCGCGGGCGGTTATGCTTATTGTCATTTCTCAGCTTGCGGTGGCTTATCTTATAGAATTGCTGGGGATTTTCGGTGTGGAAAGAGCAGATTTTCAGTGGAGAAAGCTGTTGGGAATGCTGATCTGTATTGCAGGTGTGGTTATTTTCAAATGGAAATAGAAATAAAAGTATTGTAATATTTGTAATACTTCGTTAAAATAAGGTATGGTTTTGCATGAGTAACGGGGCACCTGCCGCCACATCGGCGGAAAGGAGTGAACCGCCTACCTATGAAAATAAGATCACATATCAGAAGTGTTCGGTTTGTTTTTTCCATATTTTTGTTACAGATCCTGGCAGGGCTGACAGGCTGTAAGGATGACGGAACAGAATTTCTGGAGAAAGAACTGGTGCAGGAAGAAAGTACGGAAGCATCCGGAATGGATGCAGAGCAGGAAGAACCGAAGGATACGGAAAGTGAAGTATCCGGGAAGGCATCCGCAGGGGCTGCGGCAGATATATCACAGAAGAAACAGAATGAGTCTGCGGAGGAACCGGCTCCGGAGGTTGAAAAACAGCTGCCGGAGATCTCAGACACCCCTCAGACCATTTATGTAGATATATGTGGAGCAGTGACCAGCCCGGGAGTCTATGAGCTTCCATATGGCAGCCGTGTTTTTCAGGCTATCGAGCAGGCCGGAGGATATCTTCCGGAAGCTGCGGCAAGCTATCTCAACCGTGCTAAGGGACTTTCCGATGGACAGCAGGTTTATGTGCCTACCCAGGCGGAGGTGGACAGCCAGCGGATCGCAGCTACCCAGGATGGATCGGAAGTCACAGCAGAAAACAGTACCGAAACGGCGAGCGGACAGAAATCCGCCGGAGAGGATTCCGGTGAAGCCGAGACTGCATCTTCCACAGAACAGAAGATCGATCTGAACACCGCTGATGTATCCCAGCTTACTACTCTCACAGGTGTAGGGGAGTCCAAGGCCCTGGCGATCATCGCTTACAGGGAAGAGAACGGTCCCTTTACTTCAGCAGAGGATATCATGAATGTACCAGGTATCAAAGAAGGAACCTATGAGAAGATAAAGGATAAAATAGCAATAAAGTAAGGAGCGCTAAATGAGCAGGAAAGTATTGGTAGTAGATGATGAGAAACTGATTGTCAAGGGACTTCGCTTCAGTCTGGAGCAGGACGGAATGGAAGTGGACTGTGCCTATGACGGAGAGGAAGCACTGGAAAAAGCAAAAGCAGGAGAGTACGATATCCTCCTTCTTGACCTGATGCTTCCAAAAATGGACGGTCTTGAGGTATGCCAGCAGATCCGTGAATTTTCCAATGTCCCGATTATCATGCTTACAGCAAAAGGTGAGGATATGGATAAGATTCTGGGCCTGGAATACGGAGCAGACGATTATGTGACCAAACCGTTTAATATTCTGGAAGTCAAGGCCCGTATCAAGGCGATCATTCGCCGTGCAGGCAGCAACCAGAACAAACAGGAGAAAGCCAAGACCGTGGAAGTCGGAGAACTGAAGCTGGACTGCGAAGGACGCCGCGTATTTATCTCCGGAAAAGAGATCAACCTCACAGCCAAGGAATTTGATGTGCTGGAGCTGCTGGTATTCAATCCGAACAAGGTATACAGCAGAGAAAATCTTCTGAATATCGTATGGGGCTATGAATATCCGGGAGATGTCCGTACCGTAGATGTACATATCCGCCGCCTGAGAGAAAAGATCGAGGCCAATCCCAGTGAGCCGAAATATGTACACACCAAATGGGGTGTGGGCTACTATTTCCAGGCATAACCTGTGAAGTTCAAAAAGAACGGCAAATTTTTCAAAAGTCTCCGCTTTCGTATTCTGATCATCCTGATCATACTGGGAATCGTACCGAGTGTCATCGTAACGGAAATGGTCATTGCCAACTATGAAGATCGTGCCATTGCCAACCGTGTGCAGAGCATGGAGAACATCTGTGACATCATGTGCGACCTGCTGATCAAGGAGAATTATCTGAATGACACCAGCTCTCAGACGGTGAACAGCAAGCTGGAATTACTGTCCAACAGCTATGGTGGCAGGATTCTCATTGTAGACAGGGATTTCAGGATCATCAAGGATACCTATGGCGTGGATGAGGGCAGGACTCTGGTTTCCCAGAAAGTATTGAACTGTTTTAAAGGAGAAGATGCCTACCAATATGACTCTGACAGCCAGAAGCTGATCCTGGCAGTTCCGGTAAAAAGTCCGGATGTAAAACAGGTGCAGGGTGCCATGATGATCATGGCATCTTCCAGTGAGGTGACAGCAACCATCCATGAACTGGAGCAGAAAGGGATTCTGATCATCGGTATCATTGTAGTGCTGGCCATTTTTCTGGGATATATTCTTTCCACGATCCTGGTGAAGCCATTTGCCAGGGTAACGAAAGCAATCGAGGACCTTACAGACGGATATCAGAATGAGGAGATCTCGGTACCGGATTATACAGAGACAGCTTTGATCACAGATGCATTTAACAAGATGCTTTCCAGAATGAAGACGTTGGATGAATCCAGACAGGAGTTTGTATCCAATGTGTCTCATGAGCTGAAGACACCTATGACTTCAATGAAGGTTCTGGCGGATTCGCTGGTAGGACAGCAGGGGGTTCCGGAGGAACTGTATCAGGAATTTCTTTCTGATATCACAGAAGAGATTGACAGAGAGAACAAGATCATCACCGATCTGCTCTCCCTGGTAAAAATGGACAAAAAAGCAGCAGATATGAATATCCGTAATATGAATATCAATGAGCTGCTGGAGAATATTCTGAAGCGTCTCCGTCCTATTGCAGATCAGAGAAGGATTGACCTAATCCTGGATTCGTTCCGACCGGTAACGGCAGATGTGGATGAGGTGAAATTTACCCTTGCCATCAGTAACCTGGTCGAAAATGGTATCAAATACAATGTAGATGAGGGATGGGTCCGCGTAACACTGGATGCGGATCATAAGGATTTCTATGTGACGGTTGCAGATTCCGGCCTGGGAATACCGGAAGATTCCATTGAACGGATCTTTGAGCGTTTTTATCGTGTGGATAAATCCCATTCCAGAGAGATCGGCGGAACCGGTCTTGGACTTGCTATTACAAGAAGTTCTATAGCCATGCATCATGGGATCATCAAGGTATCCAGCAAAGAGGGCGAGGGAACCACATTTACCGTGAAGATCCCGCTGTCCTATATCCCGTCCTAGGAGGTACAGCATGAAAAAAACGATTTTGATCATCTGTGTGGCCGCTGCCTGCATCCTTTTTGGTCTGGTTGCTTTCATAGGTTTGTCGGGAAGAAATAAAAACGAAGAACAGCAGTATAGATTTTATTATATCAACAGCGATGAAACGAGACTGAAAGAAGAAAAATATACTCCGGAGAAGGAAACAACAGAAGTGATGCTGCGCAATTTTTCCGAGAGTCTGAATAACCGTGAGACCCGGGAAGACGGAATTTCACTTTTTCCGGATGGGGTAAAGATTTCTTCTTATTCCATACAGGATGGAGTCCTGAACGTAGAATTCAATGAGGCCTATGATAAAATGTCACGTACCAGAGAACTTCTGGTGCGGGCAGGTATAGTGAAGATCTTTTTACAGGTTCCAGGAGTGGATTCTGTGGAGATCTATGTGGGTAAAAAGCCGCTGACAGATACCAGGGGTGAAGAAGTGGGAGCCATGAACAACGACACCTTTGTGGAGTTTTCCGGGTCCGATGGGGATGTGTACAGCTATGACACCTTTACTCTGTATTTCACAAATAAAAACGGAGATAAACTGGTAGCGGAACAGAGAAGTGTCCGCTACAGACGAAATCTTCCGAAGGCTACGGTGGTTTTGGAGCAGCTTGCAAGAGGTCCGCTGGAAAAAGGACATTATCCTACAATACCGGAGAATTCAGAGGTACTTTCCCTGACGAGAGCAAACGGAATCTGCTATGTGGATTATAATTCCGTATTTCAGGATTATGCGCTGGATGTTTCGGAACAGATTGCCGTGTATTCGGTGGTAAATACGCTGATCGCGGCAACGGATGTGGACAAAGTTGAGATTTCCATCGAAGGAAACAAGGAAGTGACCTTTGGCCAGAATATGCAGCTTTATAAGTTCTATGAATGGAACGACAGCCTGCTGGCACACACAAAGGCTAAAAAAGAATAGAAAAAATAAAACATTTCAAAATATCAGAAAACGGGAGAACATTTATGGCGAAAAGGCCGATGTGTCTTTTGTGTTTTCTTATGGTGCTGAGTCTTGGCGCACTGGAGCTTATGGGGATTCCTCTGATCAGGGGGAATCCCCTTCCGTTAAATGTGCAGGAGCAGATCGAAGCGCACCCTGGTTCCATAATCTGCGGGGAGGTGGAACAGTATGAAAACACAGAATTTTCCCAGTCTGTTTATCTGAAAAAAACATATCTTATCCATCAGTCAAAAAAGTTTCCAATTGAAAATGTAAGAATATTTCTCAAAAAAGAAGAAAATCTGAAACCGGGAATGCGGATCCTGGTCAAGGGAACGTTGAAAAGAGTGGAAGGTCCTGCGAATCCGGGGGGCTTTGACAGCCAACACTTTTATGCCTGTCGTCATATTTATTATTTTATGAAGAACGCTGTGCTCCAAAAGAAAACAGCAGTGTATTCCGGCTACAGGCAGCTCCTTTTGGAGATAAAAGAAAGCTGCAGACAGATCCTGAAGGAAGCTGCAGGAAAAGATGCGCCTGTTTTTTGTGCCATGACGCTTGGAGACAAACAGGAACTGGATCCGGAAACACAGATGCGCTATCAGCTGGCCGGAATCATACATATCCTTGCCATCAGCGGACTTCATATCAGTATTCTGGGAATGGGGCTTTACAACCTTCTAAAGAAGATGGGACTGGGAATCTGGCCTGCCGGGATTTTTTCTCTGGGAGTGATGCTGCAGTATGGGATCATGACCGGAGGGAGTGTTTCCACCATGCGGGCAGTAACTATGTTTTTGATCGCCATGGGAGCCAGGATCACCGGACGGATCTATGATATGATGAGTGCTCTTTCCGTAACTGCCATGATGATCCTTGTGGAATCTCCGGCCTATCTCCTGGACAGTGGATTTCTTCTGTCCTTTGGCTGTGTTCTGGGAATGGGGCTCGCTGCGGAAAAGATCTGTGCCCTTGCAGGAGCGGAAAAAAAATGGACAAAGGCACTGGTAAGTCCTATAGCTCTTCAGCTTGTGACTCTGCCGGTGATGTTGAAGTTTTTCGGAGAAGTCTCTATTGCCGGATTTATCCTGAATCTGTTGGTGCTTCCAAGTGTGGGGGTAGTGCTGACTGGAGGAATGGCGGCGCTGCTGCTGGGAATTCTCAGTATTCCTGCGGCAAAACTGGTGCTCCTGCCGGCAAGGGTACTGCTGCTTTTTTATGAACATCTCTGCAGTCTGGCAGGAAGGTCAGGATGGAGTACCTGGATCGGAGGAGAGCCGGAAATATGGCAGATCCTGGTATATTATGGCTTTTTGATCACAGTTCTGTTTATGGGACAGTATATAAAAGAACAGCTCCGGAAGAAAAAAGCAGTCAGTGAGGAAACGGAGCTAGCAGAGGAGCGGGCGGAAGCAGGTTGCCGGAAGCTATATGCTATCCGGATAACAGCCGGTATTTTTCTGGCAGTCGGAATCCTGATACTGGGATTTCATCCAGCAGGAAGTCTGAAGGTGATCTGCCTGGATGTAGGACAAGGTGACGGTATTCTTGTGGAGACCCCGGAGGATCACCATTTTTTGATCGACGGAGGAAGCAGCAGCCAGTCGGAGCTTGGAAGATACTGCCTTTTGCCGGCATTGAAAAGTCAGGGGATTTCCTGGCTGGATGGGATTTTTATTTCCCATACAGATCAGGATCACATCAACGGTGTGAAGGAGCTTCTGGAATATATGGGAAAAGGTCTTACAACCATCCGGGCCGGATATCTGATCCTGCCTGCCTGGGCGGAAAGACCAGATGCGTGGAGGGAGCTTGCAGAGGCAGCAAAAACAGCCGGAGTTAAGGTCATGACAGCCGGAAAAGGGGATGAGCTGCCTTGCGGCAAAGTATCTTTTTCTGTTCTGTGGCCGGAGAAAAATGCCACAGGAAAAGATGTGAATGAGGAAGCTATGGTGATGGAGTTGTCTTTTGGAGATTTTCAGATGCTTTTTACCGGAGATATCGGTGCAGATACGGAGAAAAAGCTTCTGGCAGCCGGGGGGCTTGAGGATGTTGACTGTCTGAAGGTGGGACATCACGGTTCCCGTTATTCTACCACAGAAGCATTTCTTGAGAAAATAAAGCCGGAAGTGGCGATCATTTCCTGTTCTTCCACCAACACCTACGGACATCCGTCACCGGAAACCGTAGAGCGGCTTAAAGAGGCCGGAAGTCAGGTGGAATACACCATGAAAAACGGTGCTATTACCGTGGAAACAGATGGAAAAAAGCTTAAGATCGGAAGGTTCCGAAAGGATTGAGTTTTTTTTCCAAAACCGAAAAAAACGGTGACTTTTGAACACGTTTGTTGTAAAATAAACAGGGTTTGTGCAAAAACAAAATACTGAAAATGTGCAATACAAGATAAGGAGTTTTTATTTATGAAATATGACGTACTGATCGTAGGAGCAGGTCCCGGTGGAATCTTTGCGGCCTATGAACTGATGAATAATGATCCGGAGAAAAAGATCGCGGTTTTTGAAGCTGGTCATCCTCTGGAAAAAAGAAAATGTCCCATCGACGGAAAGAAAGTAAAATCCTGTATTCACTGCAAAACCTGTGCGATCATGAAGGGATTTGGCGGTGCAGGCGCTTTCTCTGACGGAAAATATAATATAACCAATCAGTTTGGCGGAACTCTGTACCAGCATATCGGCAAGGATACAGCCACAGAGCTGATGGAATATGTAGATAAACTGAACCTGATGCATGGCGGTGAAGGAACCAGGCTTTATTCTACCACAAACAGCGAGATCCGTAAGCTCTGCCTTCAGAACGGCCTGCATCTTTTGGATGCATCAGTTCGTCATCTGGGAACAGATATCAACTATGTGGTGCTTCAGAACCTCTATGAAAAAATGAAAGACCATGTGGACTTCTATTTTGACGCATCTGTTGACAAAGTAGAAAAAACTGAAGACGGTTATACAGTTTTTGTAGGAGATGAGCGTTATGAGGGAACTTACTGTATCATCTCCGCAGGACGAAGCGGAAGTAAATGGATGGAGACGGTATGTACAGAGCTTAAGATCCCGACTCTTTCCAACCGTGTGGACATCGGAGTCCGTGTGGAGCTTCCGGCAGAGGTTTTCAGCCGTCTGACAGATGAGCTTTATGAGAGCAAGATCGTTTACAGAACTGAGAAGTTTGAGGATATGGTCCGTACCTTCTGCATGAACCCGCGAGGTGTTGTCGTGAATGAAAATACCAACGGTATCATCACAGTAAACGGTCACAGCTACGAAGATCCGGCAAAGCATACCAACAATACAAACTTTGCCCTTCTGGTATCCAAGCATTTCTCAGAGCCGTTCCATGACAGCAACGGATACGGTGAGAGCATTGCAAGACTTTCCAATATGCTTGGCGGTGGTGTTATGGTACAGCGGTTTGGAGATCTGATCCGCGGAAGACGAAGCACAAAAGCCCGTATTGAGGAAAGTTTCGTAACACCTACACTTTCTGCGACACCGGGAGATTTAAGCCTTGTTATGCCGAAACGTATCCTGGATGGCATCATCGAGATGATCTATGCCCTGGACAAGATCGCACCGGGAACCGCGGATGACGATACTTTGCTTTATGGAGTGGAGGTTAAATTCTACAACATGGAGGTTGAGATCGACGAAAATCTGGAAACCTGCCACAAGGGTCTCTTTGTTATCGGAGACTGCAGCGGCGTGACCCATTCTCTGTCCCATGCATCTGCCAGCGGAATCTACGTAGCCAGATACCTGGAGCAGGAGTATTTTGGGGCTGTAAAATAAGTCCCTAATATAAGAAACGCCAATTCCGGCAAATGTCGG
>ENA-ORTW01004793-ORTW01004793.1-human-gut-metagenome-genome-assembly--contig:-NODE-4793-length-10335-cov-3.316245_pt1 | contig 10335 bp, 9 predicted proteins | sample MGYA00242072_ERZ509193 | MGnify/ENA primary metagenome ERZ509193 (study PRJEB26280, sample SAMEA2338813) | human gut metagenome | biome: human gut; feature: human-associated habitat; material: faeces...
TATCGGCACGGGAAGCGGCTGTATCGCTATTTCCTTGGCGAAACATCTTCCGGAGGCAGAGGTAGCGGCGGTGGATATATCACCCGAAGCGCTCGCCGTGGCCGAGGAGAACGCCCGTATGAATCAAGCTTCCGTATCCTTCCATGAATTGGATATCCTTTCCGAAGGTTATTCCAGTTTCATGCAAGAGAAACAAAATTTTCACGTACGTGAAACTAGATTTTCATGTACGAGAAACAAAATTTTCACGTACGTGAAACTAAAATCCCATACGGAGGAAACCGAAGCGTCTCTTATAGGAAGCTTAAACTGCATCGTCAGTAATCCTCCTTATATAATGTGTAGAGAGAAAGCGACCATGGAAGCGAACGTTCTGAAGAACGAGCCTCATCTAGCCTTGTTCGTTCCCGACGACGATCCGCTTCTCTTTTACCGGGCCATCGCCCGCTTCGGACAAAGGCATTTGGTGGAAGGCGGGCATCTTTACTTCGAGATCAATGCCCTTTGCGGAAAAGAGACCGTAGCGATGCTACGTCAAGAGAATTACACCGAAGTCGAATTAATACAAGATTTATACGGAAAAGACCGGATCGTAAAAGCAAAAAGATGAAAGAGATAACCGAACCCGAGATGTTGCACCGGGCAGCCGCCTATTGCTCCGCCGCCGAACGCTGCATACAAGACGTACAGAAAAAGATCGATGCCGCCGGACTTCCCCCCGACGCCTCCGAGCGTATCATCGCTCGCTTGCTGAAAGAGCGGTTTATCGACGAATCCCGTTACACCCGTTTCTTCGTGAACGATAAGCTACGATTCAATAAATGGGGACGGGTAAAGATAGGCTACGAGCTTTATAAGAAAAACATCCCCTCCCCGATCCGGGAAGAATCGCTCGCCGCCATTGACGAGGGAGAATACCGCTCCATCTTACTCGATTTACTAAAAAGCAAAAAGAAATCGACAAAAGGAAAAGACGAGCGGGACCTATTCAACAAGTTACTCCGTTTCGCCGCCGGACGAGGTTTCGAAAGCCGGATCACGTTGGATTGCCTAAGCCAATTATTCAAAGGAACAGACTGCGAGGATTATGCCGACGACATGGAATAATCTGCTCAACCTGTTTTTCCCAAACTTATGTAAAATATGTAAACGACCACTCGTCGAGGGAGAAGAACAAATTTGCCTGAAATGCCTATGCGACCTGCCGCACACGGGATATCATCAACAGGCGAACAACCCCGTCGAGCAACTTTTTATCGGAAAGAACCGGATCGAATATGCCACCGCTTATCTACGATACGAGAAAGGCGGAAAAGTACAAAGCCTGATCCACTCGCTCAAATACCATGATAATAAAGAGTTGGGCTATCTACTCGGACGGCAGATAGCGAGAGAGCTCCAAGCGGATCACAGCCCGATATGTACCGTAGACCTCCTTATCCCCGTTCCCCTGCATCCCCGCAAAAAACGGCAAAGAGGTTACAACCAGTCCGAATGGATCGCCTCCGGCATCCGTTCCATATGGGATATCCCCATCGATACGCAAAGTCTAGCCCGCACCACCCACACAAGTACCCAAACTCGTAAGGCCATTTACGATCGTTGGTTAAATGTATGTTCTATTTTTAATGTCATTCATCCGGAAAGCTTAAAAAACAAACATATCCTGCTCATAGACGACGTGATCACAACCGGAGCCACGATTTCCGCTTGCGCAAAGGCTTTATCAGGGATTCCGGGCATACGCATCAGCATTTTAGCCCTGTCTGTCGCATAAATATTAATAAAAAATTAACGTACGATATTCAAGGTAATGTCATTCAGTTTATCTATTTTTGCAGACTGATATAAATATAGGATTGTATGAAAACACTGGAAAGTTTAGTAGCAGAAAAATTATTAAAGATTAAAGCCGTAAAGTTGCAACCGGCCAATCCGTTTACTTGGGCATCCGGCTGGAAATCTCCGATCTACAATGACAACCGAAAGACTCTTTCTTATCCGGTCGTTCGTAGCTTCATTAAATTGGAGTTGGCTCGTGTGATTAGTGAAAAATTCGAGAACGTAGATGCCATTGCCGGTGTTGCTACAGGCGCGATCGCTCAAGGTGCTTTAGTAGCCGATTTATTAGGATTGCCATTCGTATACATCCGCTCTACGCCAAAAGATCATGGATTGGAAAACCTTATCGAAGGAGAATTGAAACCGGGTTCTAAAGTAGTGATCATCGAGGATTTGGTATCTACCGGAGGTAGTAGCTTGAAAGCCGTACAGGCCGTACGTAACTTTGGTTGCGATGTCGCGGGTATGGTAGCTATCTTTACCTATGGATTCCCTGTAGCGGAAGCCGCTTTCAAGGACGCTAAAGTAACATTGACTACATTGAGTAACTACGACGCTGTCTTGGAAGAAGCTGTCCGTACGCATTACATCGATGAGTCTGAGATCGCGGTTCTTCAGGAATGGCGTAAAGATCCGGCTAACTGGGACCCGAAATAAGTAATAAACAAAAAGACACTCAATGACTGAAGAATTTGTGAGTGAGGTCAAACAGATCCCACACAATGATGAACGTATCTTCACGATGTTGTCCGATCTTTCCAACTTGGAACGTATCAAGGATCGCATCCCGCAAGATAAAATAAAAAATTTTGAGTTCGACAGCGATACCTGTAGTTTCGCTGTCGATCCCGTTGGTAAGATTACCTTCCAGATCGTAGAAAGAGAGCCGAATAAATTAATCAAGTTCACGACGACCAACTCTCCTGTTCCCCTTTTCTTATGGATACAATTGAAACAGGTGGCCGAGGACGACACACGGTTAAAAATCACGGTTCGTGCCGATCTGAATCCGTTCTTGAAACCAATGGTATCGAAACCTTTGCAAGAGGCTGTGGATAAAATCTCGACCGTTATCGCCTCCTTGCCTTATTAATTCCTTTTTCATTATGGCTCAGAAACTTTGGGAAAAAAATGTACAGGTAGATCATGAAGTAGATATATTCACGGTAGGTAAGGACCGTGAGATGGATCTTTACCTCGCTAAATATGACGTATTAGGCTCTATGGCGCATATCACGATGCTGGAAAGTATCGGTTTGTTGACTAAAGAGGAACTAAACGTCTTATTAGCAGAATTACGGAATATATACGCCGTAGCGGATCGTGGAGAATTCATCATCGAGGAAGGCATCGAGGATGTGCACTCGCAAGTGGAACTCATGCTTACACGTCGTTTGGGCGATATGGGCAAGAAGATCCATAGCGGGCGTTCCCGTAATGATCAGGTACTGACCGATCTGAAACTGTTTACCCGTACTGCCTTGATCGATGTGCTGCAACAGGTGACCTCCTTGTTTCATTTGCTTATGGAAAAGGCAGAAGCCAACAAAGATATTCTGATGCCGGGGTATACCCATCTGCAAATCGCTATGCCTTCTTCATTCGGCATGTGGTTTAGCGCTTATGCGGAGTCTTTGGCAGACGACCTGTTGATGTTGAAAGCTGCTTACGATATGGTCAATACCAATCCCTTGGGATCGGGAGCCGGTTATGGTTCTTCTGTACCTTTAAACCGGACGATGACGACCCGGTTATTGGGATTCGGCGATCTGGCTTATAATTCAGTTTACGCCCAGATGCAAAGAGGGAAAATGGAGAAAAATGTACTCTTTGCTTTGGCTACTGTTGCGACGACACTGGGGAAACTGGCTGCAGACGTGTGTTTGTTTGCTTGTGGAAATTTTGGTTTTCTCAGACTTCCCGATCGGTTTACCACCGGTTCCAGTATTATGCCTCATAAGAAAAACCCGGATATCTTCGAGTTGATCCGGGCGAAGACCAACCGGATTCAGTCTCTGCCTACACAGATGGCTATGCTTTGTGCGAACCTGACTTCCGGGTATTTCAGGGATATGCAGTTGAGTAAGGAGATATATTTGCCGGCATTTAAAGAACTGACCGATTGTCTGTTTATGACAGAGATGGTGTTGAAAGAAATCGAATTGAATCCGCTGATTCTTCAGGATAAAAAATACAGTTATCTCTTTACGGTTGAAGAAGTAAATGACAGAGTCGCTGCGGGGATTCCTTTTCGCGAAGCTTACCGGATGGTCGCTGAAAAAGTGCAGCTCGGAGAATATAGGGGGGATACTTCCCGGCCTTTACATCATACCCATGAAGGAAGTATCGGCAATCTTTGCAATGACGCAATCTCCGCATTGATGCAGCAAGTCGTTGACGGCTTTAATTTTTGTGGAATGGAAGAAGCAGAGAAAGCATTGTTGGGACGATAAATATTTTCTGCCAAACTTTTTTGTGTGAAAGTTTGGCAGAAACAAGTAAACTCCTTATCTTTGCACCCGTTGAAAAAACGCGGAAATAGCTCAGTTGGTAGAGCATAACCTTGCCAAGGTTAGGGTCGCGAGTTCGAGTCTCGTTTTCCGCTCTCCTTTCCCTTTTTTAGGATGCTCGAATGGTGGAATGGTAGACACGAAGGACTTAAAATCCTTTGGCCATTGCGGCTGTGCGGGTTCAAGTCCCGCTTCGAGTACGAGTATTCTTTATTGCCTGTAGATCCTTGATTTACAGGCTTTTTTATTCTTTGGCTGCTGAGACAATCTCCTCCCGTACTTTCTTTGGCAAGCCTTTCACAACGATATCATAAGATTTCTGTACCAGTTCCCGTATCTTCTCGTCCGGAACGTCCTGATTGAAGTAGGCACTGATCCAATACTTCTTATTCATGTGCCATCCCGGCTTTATGCCCAGATACGCAGCCTGTAATTCCAGTGATTCGTTCGGATTACATTTAATACAGCAGAAGTCGAATATTTCGATGTTTACAAAGCAGAACCATTTATCTGCTACATAAAAACAGAGTACGTCGCGGCTATATGGGTCGGGTACATCGGTAAACGGCATCCTCTCATGGACGCCATTGAGTGATAAGCAGTATTCTCTGAACTCTTCAATATTCATTTTGGCATTTTTTTAAAGGATGGTGTAAAGATACAAATTGTATGTTTAACGGGAGAAACCTCATTGGTCAAAAAAAGAATAATATTGTCCGATTAGAGGGAATCTTCCTGTCATAAGATATAAAACTCGACTTTTTTATCTATGTTTGTGGCATGAAGAAGTCAGTATTTTTCCTGTTTATATCTTTGATATTTACTAGTTTAGCCTATCCTCAACTGGCTATACGACATCAGATTGCTAGCCCAAAGGCAGCTGATTCACTGGATATTTCCTATTATTCTCAAAAGAGAGGAATCCGTGCGGGAGCGATGGCGTTTGGCGTCAATATGGGCGTCTGGGCTTTCGACCGCTACATCCGGAAAGCGGATTTTGCTTATATCGATATGCATACAATCAAGGAAAATATTAAGCATGGCTTTGTATGGGATAATGATGCCATGGGTACAAATATGTTCATGCATCCTTATCATGGCAGTCTGTACTTCAATGCCGCCCGCTCGAATGGATATAATTACTGGCAGTCAGGCTTGTATGCTTTCGGCGGGAGTTTCATGTGGGAGATGTTTATGGAGTGTGAATATCCTTCTGCCAACGATATCATAGCGACACCGATTGGCGGAATGGCATTGGGCGAAGTGTTCTATAGAACTTCCGATCTTATTCTCGATGACCGGAAGACCGGTGCTTCCCGTTTTGGGCTGGAATTTGCCTCGTTTGTGGTTTCTCCTATGCGTGGTCTTACCCGTATTATCAACGGAGATGCCTGGAAAAGACGCTTAACATCGGGCAAGCAATTTGGTGTGCCCGATGTTAGTGTGGATATTTCTATGGGAGTGCGTGCGCTTGAATTGGAAGATGAAATCTTTGATAAGGGTGTCGGGTTTGCCACCGAACTGGATGTAGAATATGGAGATCGTTTTGATGCGGATGGCAGGAAGCCGTATGATTATTTCTCTGTGAAGGCAAAATTGAATGTGCAGAAGTCGCAACCGATATTGGGACAGTTGAATATTGTGGGACGGCTGGCAGGCAGAGAACTGGTCGATAATAAAAAGCACTATCTGAGTTTGGGGCTTTATCAGCATTTTGACTACTATGATTCGGACACCATATCGAGCGTTTCGGCAAAAACTCCTTATAAGTTTTGTACGCCGGCTTCGTTTGGTGCCGGATTTATCTATAAGCGTAAACTGCTTAAACGTTGGGATATAGACGGATATGCTCATCTGAATGGGATTCTTCTCGGAGGTGCTCTCAGTGATTATTACAGGGTGGAGGAGCGCAATTATAACCTGGCAAGCGGTTATAGTACGAAAGTCGGGTTTAATTTCATCTATAAGAAAGATAAGTTTTCGGCATCTACTACTTACGATGTCTATCATATGTTTACCTGGAAAGGATATCCTAACAATATGGATTGGGAAAATTATAATCCGAAAACGCTGAATGCACAAGGAGACCGTTCAACGGCAATTCTTCATGCCACCGGGTTACGCTTGGATGTCAAGCTACGAAAAGGAGTGTATCTGACCGGAGCTTATATGAACTATACGCGGACTACGCGATATAAACATTATGACAATGTCTTTTCCAGCACGTCAGAAGGGTGTCTTATGTTGACCTGCAAATTATAATATGCTTTGGATTTTGTATGAAAAAAAAGATGTTCTTTTATGTGGTACCAATCTTCCGTTTTTTCTTCTTACTTATGAATGGAATATTGATATTGGGACTAATAATTCTGCGTATTTATAATATCATTATTTAATATATTAAGAATGGAACATATAATGCCAAGAATGGCACTTGTGATGGTTAATTTAAATCTTTTACTTTGCATGATTTTATGTGATAAAAAAGAATTAATAATTAACTATGAAGATTATGAAGAAAAGATTGTTGTATTTGTTCATGCTTATTTGTTCAGTAAGTCCATTCACAAGTTGTGGTGACGACGATGATGACGTGAAATATCCGGTTGACAGTGAACTTGCAGGTGCATATAAGGGAACAATGGATGTATATTATGTGGGTGTATCTACTCCTATTGCTTCTGATATGGTTCAGAAAGTTTATATTTCAAAGGCTTCGGATACTGCTGTTAAGCTGGAATTGAAGAACTTTACTATTACCGTTGCGGGTTCCGAACTTCTCATTGGTGATATTACTGTCGATAATTGTGCTTTGACAAAAAGCGGTGACACTTATAAGTTTGCTGGTAATCAAACATTGAGTCTTGTTGTGGGTTCATGCAATACATCCGTTTCGGGTACAGTTGGTAAGAATGCTGTTGAAATGGTAATTGATGTAGATGTAGAAGGCGGAATGAAGGTGAAGGTTAACTATAAAGGAACTAAACTGTCAGGAAGTGAAAACTCAGAGGCAAAAATAACAGGTTTTACTATCGACAATGAGGTTGTGACAGTAGCACCGATTATCGACGAAGAAAAGAGTGTTATTACATTTAAGGTAAATGACGAAGCTACTGCTGATGATTTGAAGGCATTGGTGCCTGTTGTCACTGTATCAGAAAAGGCTACTGTAACTCCGGCAAGTGGTGTTGCGCAGGATTTCTCCGGTGGAAAAAGCGTTGTCTATACAGTGGTTTCAGAAGACGGGACCTCAAGAAAATATACAGTTTCTATCGAAGGTGTTCAGAATATCATGAGATATTCTTTGGATGAATGGTCAGAATTTGATGCAGGCAGCAGTTATGATAACTATTGGACTCCGGAACCTGCCGGATTCTTAGCTACTTCTAATGGTGGTGCTAAAATGCTGAATGGATCATCTTCAGCTGTCAAAGTTGGCTATCCTGTGATGAAAGAAACTGAAGGTTTCAATGGTGGAGCTGCCAAATTGGTAACATTGGATTCCAGAGGACATGCTTTAGGTAGTTTGGCACCTATTACTTCCGGTTCTTTATTTACAGGAGTATTCAGTCTTAATATGCTTGCGCCTTTAAAATCTACGAAGTTTGGTATTGCTTATGACAAGGAGCCTAAATTATTTAAAGGTGTATATAAATATAAAGCCGGAACTAATTATATCGATGGTTCTAAAAAACCGGTAGAGGAAGGTCTTGATGTCGTAGATGAGTGCTCTATTGCTGCGGTATTGTATGAGGCTAAAGATGCCAGTGGCAAAGATGTGACTCTCACGGGAGTAGACATCAATACTTCAGAATATCGTGTAGCAGAAGCTCGTTTGAAAGATGGGACGGACAAAGAAGCATGGACTGCTTTTGAACTTACTTTTGAATACTTCCCTGATAAAGTTTATGATAGTACTAAAGAGTATAAACTGGCTATCGTTTGTTCTTCAAGCAAGGAAGGTGATAAGTTTAAAGGGGCTGCTAATAGTACGTTGATCGTTGATGAACTGGAGGTTGTTGGCGAGTGATGAGAAGTATAGATAGAATAGGGTAGTTATATGAAAATTTGAAAACTATAATATCTTGTATATCGAAAAAGGGGAGACTTGAAATCTCCCCTTTTTTGGTACATTTTTGTTGGTATACTGTAAATATGAACCTTAAAAAGTCATTAGGAACAGCCTTTATTGTGATATGATCTTAAAAATAGATCATAAAATACAAAGAATGGACCTTGCGATAATTAATATAAAGATGTTACTTTGTACCCGATTTTGCGATCAAATAGATTATTAACTAAATAAGAGAATTATGAAAAAGAGTTTGTTGTATTTGCTTATGTTTGTTTGTTCAGTCAGCTTGTTTTCAAGTTGTGGTGATGACGATGATGAGGTGAAATATCCTATAGATACAGATTTGGCTGGAGGCTATATTGGTAAATTGTCAGTAGTTGTTGATGGAAATCAGATGGGGACTACTGAGAATCAAAAGATCGCTATTGCGCAGTCAAATAAAGGTGCTAATCAAATTGCTTTATCACTGAAGAATTTTACTTTCTTGATTAATGTGGGTGATATCGAAGTAGACCCTTGTACTGTGAAAGCAATTGATGGTGGCTACTCATTTGAAGGACAACAGAATCTTGATTTGGTGGCACCTCTTGGTAATTGTCCTATTAGTATTTTGGGTACTGTAAAAGGTAGTAATATTAATATTGAGATTGGCGTAAAGGTTGGTGCTCCTTTAAATCAAGATGTAAAGGCTACTTTTGTTGGTACTAAATTGACAGGTAATGAAAGCTCTGAGGCTAAGATTACAGGCTTTACGTTTGATAGTGATATTGTAACTGAACAGCCTGTTATTGACGATGAAAAGGGAACAATTACCTTTAAGGTAAGTAAAGATGCTACTAATGAAGCACTGAGTTTGTCACCTTCTATTACAGTATCTGAGAAAGCAGTAGTTACTCCTGCTTCTAATGTTAAGCAAGATTTCTCAAATAATAAGAAAGTTGAGTATACAGTTACTGCTGAAGATGGTACTGTAAAGAAGTATAGCGTTTTTGTTTCTGGAACCAACAAGGTTGTAGTATATGATTTTGAAGATTGGACAGTAGATACAAGCCAGTCTACCCCTGAATATCAATATCCAATAGCTGTAGGAGGGTGGGCTAGTTGTAATCAGGCTGTTGTGTTTATTAAAGGATTTGGTGGTTTTGCTCAACCTGATCCTATTACTTATGACGGTCCTTTCCCTATTAATAAAACAGAAGAAGCTCATGGAGGAAACTATGCAGCAGAACTAGTTTCTATTGATACTACTGGATCAGATAATATGTTAGGACAAAAAGTGCCGAAAGTTACAGCAGGATCTATATTCTTGGGTACCTTTGTTGCTACAAATGCATTGACTGACCCGATGACTACAACCCTTTTTGGTATTGAATATACAGAGAAGCCTTTATTAGTGAAAGGATTCTTTAAATATACTCCTGGAACCGAATTTTATAACTCAAATGGAGTACTAGAACCAAATACAAAGGATGAGTGTGCTTTATCTGCAGTTCTGTACGAAGTAGAAGATGTTAAAAAAGAAACATTGGATGGAAATAATATCTATACATCTGATAAAATTGTAGCTTCTGCTGTATATACAAATACTGGGACCAGTGAATATACTCCTTTTGAGTTGAAACTGGAATATAAGAAGGATAAAGAGTATGATCCCAATAAAAAATATGGATGGACTGATTCCAATAAAGATGGTGCTGCCTATAATGCTGCTGTTGGTAGTAGATTGTTGGTTGATGACGTTACTATTATAAATGAATAAGTAATTAGATTTAAAAGAAAAAATATTTTAGGTGTTTCCCTTCATCTCTTCTTTATTGGAATGGGATGGGGGGATTCTTATTTTTATATTGGGTAAGAATATGCAGGATAAGTATATTACTTCATTAATTATGAAATAATGGTAAGCAA